>ERZ1032857.17-NODE-17-length-17703-cov-8.225181_pt1 | contig 17703 bp, 17 predicted proteins | sample MGYA00516688_ERZ1032857 | MGnify/ENA primary metagenome ERZ1032857 (study PRJEB33719, sample SAMN04262500) | wastewater metagenome | biome: rural village; feature: composting latrine chamber; material: composting feces with ash | place: El Salvador | collected...
GACGAAGTTAGGTCAGCTGCAGATCAGTGATGCAGGTGGCAGATTCCCTACTGGTGGAGAAATCAGTCGTCCCCGTCATCCCGTCATAGGTGACCTCAATAGTGCCGCTACTGTCGGCAGGAACCCATACTCCGACAAACCCATTGTCGAAGGTAGTGCGCTGTTCGTTGACGAGCACCTCACCTGAGGCATGCGTAACCGTCAGGTCGACGTCATCATTGCTGAGCTCGCCAACGCACGTGGTCAGGCTGTGATAATGACATTCATGCGTCTGGTTCACAAAGGGGGCGATCGACAGATAGAACGCATCTTCAGGTAGCTCGAGCGCAACTTCTTCTGTTGCCGAAGCCAGGACTAACTGTTCGGGCATCACGGACGCCAGCAGATCGGTTGGGCGCTCTTCCATGGGCACCCGATCCAGATGGTCGATCATCTCGACAGCTTCCATACCCGCAAGGTCATGGGCTTCGATGAGTGTCTGTACCGAGGTTTCGGCGTTGTTCGCAGCCTGTTCGGTGTCAGCGGCACAACCGTTCAACAGTAATGCCACCGACATGAGCGCCCCGACGGCAAGGTGAGCGCGCTTGCGCATGGTCTCCTCCAAGTCGATATCAGGCCCCGACAACGGCGGCCCGTCTCATTGTAATCCCGGACCCCGCAGCCACGGTTGGTGTTGCGTGGGCCTGCCCGTCGCCCGGTAGCTAAAACGCTACGTTTGTGACGAGAGACACGGTATGTTGGAAGTACGCCGCACTCGGCGTGAGGGGAGGATATGGCCATGAATCCTCGGAAATTTACGATAACACGGCAAGAGCACTACTCGAATAATCGACAAGAGGGCACAGAGCTCGGGATGTTCATGGTTTCTGCTGAACTTCTCGTGGTGGCAATGCTGTTGGCAGTTGGTGTGCACTTCATCATGCTGCCAACTGAGCCCGACGTCGTGGCATGGATAGGGTTCGGGTTGATCGCGTTACTTCTTTTTGACGTGGTACGCCGAATCCTCAACATTGTCAAAGGCAGGGCTCCAGCATAATCGTGCTTCCATCTGCAGTGGCACCAATCGTCTCCCGAACATAGTGAAGTTCGGGAGACACTCCAGCTTCGCCCGAACACCACCCAGATCGTGTGCACCGCCGCGAAGGCCAGCGCGCACAGCAGGACCTGCGCCACGGTCCCCAGGCCGCCGTGGGCGAACGATGTCATGAGAATGTGCCGGAAGAACATCTCTTCGACCAGCCCGGATCCCACCGCCAGCGGAATGGTGAGGGCCCGGAACCAGGAGACCTCAGGTGGCCACCAGTGACCGGCATTTCTACGACCGCAACTATTTCAACGCCCACGACCGCTCCGGCGAGGTGTTCCTGGTGTCCGGGTTCGGGGTGTATCCGATTCTCGGGGTGGTGGACGCGTTCGCCACGGTCCGGCACGGAGACACCCAGCGGTCGGTGCGGTTCTCGGATGCGCTTGAGGCCCGGTCCACCGAGTCGCGGGTCGGGGGCTATCGGATCGAGGTGATCGAGCCGCTGCGGACGTTGCGCGTGGCGTGTGAGCACGAGGACCTGTCGATGGACCTGCGGTGGGAGGGCTCGTTCGAGGCGGTGCTCGAGGAGCGTCACGTCCTCATGGAGGGGCCGCGCACGATGTTGGATGCGAGCCGGTTCGCGCAGGTGGGGAGCTGGTCGGGGATGGTGAACGTCGACGGCGAGGATTTCGTGGTGGATCCCCGGGTCTGGCTGGGCACCCGGGACCGTTCCTGGGGCATCCGACCCAGTGGGGCGCCGGATCCGCAGGAGCGTTTCGCCGAGGAGCCCCGAGAGGGTTTCTGGTGGACGTATATCCCCCTGCGGTTCGAGGACTTCGCGCTGATCATCATCCTGCAGGAGAGCCCTGACGGCCATCGCAGCCTCAATCACGCCAGTAGAGTCTTCGCCGACGGCCGCATCGAGCAGTTGGGCTGGCCGCGGCTGGAGTTCGACTACCGCCCCGGCACGCGCCATCCCGAGCACGTACGGGTGCACCTGACCACCCCGCTGGGTGAACCACTGCTGCTGGAGATCGACACGCTGCTCGGCATCCCGCTGAGCATGGGCTCGCGCTATGTCGGTGATCCGGCCTAGTCGCACGGCCGCTGGATGGGCCGCGACTGGAGCGAGTCGATCTCCTATGACATGACCTCCCCGGACGTCACCGGGATGCTCCCCTACAACGTCGTGGACCACGTGGCGCGCGCCAGGTGCAACGGCGCCGAGGGCTGGGGCATGTTCGAGCACGCCAGCATGGGCCGGCACGACCCGACGGGGTTCACGGACTGGGTTGATATGGCGAAGTGATGTCGGAGGCTCCCGATATGGTCAAGACCAGTTCATTCAGTGAGGATTCAAAGGAGCTCCATTGCGGCACCTGGAAGTCGTCGCGGCGGTCTTTGTGAGCGACGGCAATGTTCTTGCCTGCCGCCGCGCGCCAGGCAAGTCCGCTGCGGGCAAGTGGGAGTTTCCGGGAGGAAAGGTCGACGACGACGAGACTTCGGAGGCTGCCTTAGTTCGCGAGATCCACGAAGAGCTTGGGATCTCGATCTCGGTGGACGCTCTCATCGACAGATCTGTCACCCCGGTCGGACGCAACAACATTGATCTGTCCTGCTACCTCGTGGTGTCAGCAGAGGTGCCGACGCGCAGCACGGACCATGACAAGCTGCGCTGGGTGCCCATTCCGTCTTTGCCCACGCTTGACTGGGCGGCTCCGGATCTTCCTGCAGTAGCGATACTCACATCGCCCGACTTTCAGTCCCGGATGGAGCAGCGTTCGTGAGCGCGCCTCTCCCCGACGGGCTCTACGAATCAGTCATTACCCCTCGTGTCCAGCGACGCCTCGACGCCACCGATCGAGCGCACGGCATTGTGGAGCTCGATCCCGTCCTGGCCCCCGAGATCCTCGGCCGCCATGTTGGTGATGCTGTCCGTCGACATCTCGAAACCCTAGACGCTGACAAACGATTTGCCTTCATCGAGCGCATCGTTGAGGTTATTGAGTCTGATGACGACCTTGCAGGCGGCTCGATCCTTCAATCCATCTATCCGGCCGGCGCGCCTCAACCAAGGCGTCCGTCGACCCCGTTGTCTGAAGGTGCGCTCCTCACTAATGCGCGGGACGAACCCGGCCTCGGCAATGAGCTCGCCCTGGAGATGGAGTCGGCAGACGAGGTGGATCTCCTGTGTGCTTTCGTGAAGTTCACTGGGGTGACGGTCTTGGCTCCGCAATTCGAGCTTCTCACCGAACGCGGAATCACTCCGCGAGTTCTCACCACGACGTATATGGGCGCAACGGATCGAAGAGCCCTTGACGTGCTCGTTCGGGACTACGGGGCTCGCGTCAAAGTTCGCTTTGAGAAGGCCTCCACTCGCCTGCACGCCAAGGCCTGGCTCTTTCGTCGGCACTCCGGGTTCGACACCGCATATGTGGGCAGTTCGAACCTGTCTCGCTCTGCCCTCGTGGATGGCTTGGAGTGGAACGTTCGACTCTCGTCCGTTGCGCATGCTGCGCAGATCGCCAAGTTCCGTACGGTCTTCGACTCCTACTGGAATCTGCCCGACTTTGAGTCCTACGATCCGGAACGCGATTCCGAGAAGCTTGATCAAGCACTCGATGAGGCCGGTGGCGGTAAGGGGAACTCCGTCCTGGTCTCACTCGCCGGACTCGAGGTGCGGCCGTTCGGTCACCAGCAATTGATGCTTGATGCGTTGGCCACTGAGCGCGAAGTGTTCGACCACCGCCGAAATCTGCTGGTCGCAGCAACTGGAACGGGCAAGACCGTTGTCGCCGCGCTCGACTACCGCAGGTTGGCCGAAGGAGCAGGCGGCAAGCAACCTTCCCTACTCTTTGTCGCGCATCGGAAAGAGATTCTCGTTCAAGCACTACGCACGTACCGAGCAGTGCTCGGCGACGGCTCCTTTGGAGAACTCTTCGTCGGCGGCGATCGACCTCGCGCATGGAAGCACGTCTTTGCCAGCGTGCAGTCTCTTGATCGAGATTCTGAGGCGCCTGACCATTGGGATGTTCTTGTCATTGACGAGTTCCACCACGCCGAGGCCGTTAGCTACAGGCGTCTGCTGGAGCGTTTTGCTGCAAACGAGGTTCTTGGATTAACAGCGACGCCCGAGCGTGCAGACGGCGTCGATGTTCGTGAGCTCTTTAACGGGCGCACCGCGTACGAGCTGCGGCTATGGGATGCGTTAGAGCAGGATTTGCTGTGCCCGTTCCACTATTACGGGATCTCCGACAACACAGACCTGCGTGATGTCGAGTGGTCTGCTGGCCAGTACAGCCCTGGCGCATTGTCCGCGATCTACACCGGCAATGATGCTCGGACCCTGCTCATCCTCAAGGCGCTCCGCGAGAAGGTACTTGACCCCGCACGAATGCGTGCCCTTGGCTTCTGCATCTCGGTTGAGCACGCGAAGTACATGGCCGAGGCCTTCACCGCCAGGGGGATTCCGGCCGCTGCCATTGTCGGGACGACTCACCCTGACCAGCGGCGCGCGCTCGTCGAACAGCTCAAGACGGGCGAACTTCGCTGCATCTTCACTGTGGACGTGTTTAACGAGGGCGTTGATATCCCCTCCGTTGATGTGGTGCTAATGCTGCGACCAACCGCGAGCTCAACGATCTTCATTCAGCAGCTCGGCCGGGGACTGCGTCGTTCACCTGGCAAGGCAGTGCTCATCGTTCTGGACTTTGTCGGTCAGCATCGTGCCGAGTTCAATCTAGCTGGCCGGTTCCATGCACTAACTGGCTTGTCCCGACGCCGCCTTGAGTCGGATCTCGAGGTGGGTTTCCCCTCGCTCCCCGGTGCCTCACGCATCGTGCTTGACGAGGTCTCACGCAACGAGGTTTTGCAGTCCATCAAGCGCGCCGTCAAGGCAACCACTAAGAACGCCCTAGTGACCGATGTGCGTTCGCTAGGAGGTACGCCAACGCTGGCCGAGTTCCTCGATGAGAGCAATCGCGGTCTCGACGACGTCTATCGAACGGACCGGACGTGGACGACGCTTGTCACAATCGCCACTGGCCAGCCTGAGCCCTCCGGCGACGAGAAAAAGCTCCTTAAGAGGCTACAGCGACTTAGGACGGTGGACGATCTCGATCGTATTCGCGAATACACGCGGGTGAGCACAGGCATCTTGGCTGGGGAGACGTTCTCGCGTGACGATGTGTGGGCATCGATGCTCGTCGACTACCTCGTTCCTGCGCAAGCGACGCCAGACTTTGGTCAGACAATCCGCGATCTTGCCGCGTTCCCTCGACTCTTCGACGAGCTGATTCAGCTCATGGAAGCTGCCACAAGGAACATTCACCATGTCCCCCGCCCGCTCGACGGACCGCTCTCCGACCTCCCCCTGCGATCGCATGCGAGCTACAGCCGCGAAGAATTGCTGTCGGCTCTCGACTGGCGCCGAAAGGACGGCAGGCCACAGGGCTCTCGCGAGGGAGTTGCCTGGTCCGAGGCACACCAGACGGACATCTTCTTCATCAACCTCCACAAGGACGAGAAGATCTTCAGCCCGTCAACGATGTACCGCGATGTGCCAGTCTCAGCAACACTGTTCGATTGGGAATCACAGTCAGGAACGTCGCAAGACTCCGCGACAGGCCGCCGTTATCTGAGTCAGCGCGAGACCGGAACTAACGTGTTGCTTGCCGTCCGCAACTCCCCAGAGGACGACGTCACTACTGCGCCATTCATGCTTCTCGGAAACGCGGACTATGTCTCACACTCAGGCGAACGTCCGATCCAGGTCCGCTGGGAGCTCCGTCGGCCAATGCCCGCCGACGTCCTCGCCCAAGCCTCCGTCATCGTTCACTGAATGGAGAGCCACCCCTATCTCCACTCGTGGTGATCACGCCGACAACGACGGGCTTACTATCAGGGGCTCACCGCCAGCGCCGCCAAACCTCCAGGATGAGGTCACGATCGGCGGCATTCGCCAGGTAGACGTCATGGTCAGCCCTGCGTCCGGAACACTGCACCGCAGCGAAGCCCACGAAGTATCAGTCTGGTGGCGACACCTGCTCTCGCAACTGCGGTGACTCCGGGCCAGCGGGGCGCGCACCCTGAACGGCCGGGACTTCAGCCGACCGGTCGCACACCCCACAGAGGACTCATAGCGTGGGTGGTGCATCTACCGGCTACCCAGGGAGTCCGTCATGATCGACAAGGAATCGCTCGATCGTTTCTATGGCGCGATCGTCTACGACAGTTCGGGAGACAAGATCGGCAAGATCGGCACGGTTTATCTCGACGACAACACCGACGAACCCACGTTCGCCACCGTCTCGACCGGCCTGTTCGGAACATCCGAAAGCTTCGTGCCGTTACTGGACGCCCACCCGGATGGTGGCGACATCCGCGTGGAGTTCACCAAGGATCAGGTCAAGGGCGCGCCACGGGTGGAAGCCGGCCGCGATCTCACGCCCGCCGAGGAGGACCGCCTGTACGAGTACTACCAACTCAACGGCGGCGGCACGGGCACGGCCGGATCGGCCAGGCCCGCCGGGCCGGCACTGGAGGCCGAACGTGCCGAACGAGTGGAACGCGCACGGCTGCGCAGACACGATCACCGAGCAGGAGATGACTAAGGACGATCCATGGCGCACTTTTCGGCAGAAGACCCTGATCTCGCCGACGATCTCTCGGCGATCGAACACGACGTGGTGATCGTGGGGGCCGGATTCGCCGGCCTCTACGCCGCCAAGCAACTGGGACGCTCCGGCGTCGACGTGCTGTTGCTCGACCAGAACAACTATCACCAGTTCCAACCGCTGCTCTACCAGGCGGCGACCGCGCAGATCGCGATCTCCACGGTGGCGCGACCGCTGCGCGGCATACTGCATCGCCAGCGGGAGCACGTGACCATCCGGACCGCGCGCGTGGCCGCCGTCGACGCCGCGGCCAAGACCGTCACCACCGACGACGGGCTCGTCTACCGGGGCCGGATCCTCGTGCTGGCCACCGGATCCGAGCCAAACTTCTTCGACACCCCCGGCGCGCGCGAGCTGGCGTACCCGCTGTACTCCGTGGACGACGCGACCAGCCTGTCCTCGGCGTTGCTCGGCGCGCTGGAGCGTGCCGCCGCCACCAGAGACGCCGCACACAACCAGGGCACCTTCGCCGTGGTCGTGGTGGGAGCCGGCCCCAACGGGGTCGAGACCGCCGGAGCGATCGCGGAGAACATCAGGTTCGTGGTGTCGGAGTACTACTCCGACGCGTTCGCCGCGCAGTGCGAGGTGCATCTCGTTGACATGGTGGACACCGTCCTACCGCCCTTCTCGGCGCGTTCGCAGAAGTACACCCGCCGCAGCCTCGAAGAACTCGGCGTCCGGATCCACCTGGGCAGAGCGGTCTCGTCAGTCTCCACCAGCGGGGTGGCGCTCGAGGACGGCACCGAGCTTCCCGCCGCCGTCGTCATCTGGACCGCCGGACTCAAGGCCTCCGGCCTGCTCGAGCCCGCCGGGCTGACCACCGGCCGCGGCGGGCGCGTGGACGTCCTACCCGACCTCACAGTCCCCGGGATGCCCGGCGTCTACGTCCTCGGCGACGCCGCGAACATCACCGATGCGAAGGGCCGCGCACTGCCCCAACTGGGCTCGGTGGCCAAACAGTCCGGCACCTGGGCGGCCGACAACATCTGCGCGGACCTGAACGGCGGGGCCCGGCGGCCGTTCCGATTCCGAGACATGGGCATCATGGCCATGGTCGGCCGCGGCCACGCGATCGCGGAAATCGGCCCGCGTCGGTTCCAGATTCGAGGCATGGTCGCCTTTCTGGCGTGGCTCGGAGTGCACCTCGTCCTGCTGTCAGGCTGGTCACAGCGCGCCTCCGCACTGGTGTCGTGGTTCCGTGACTACCTGACCCGGAGTCGCACGCAGGTCGTGGTGCACCAGCCGGATGAGTACGCGCGCGCGAGACGACAAGGCCCCACCGAACCCGCGTCAGGAACCAGCACCAGAACCACGAACACCACCACGACCGACTCCGGGGATGCCAACCCGGGAAAGAGGAGTCAGCCATGACAGACATCACGAACGTCACCGTGTTCGGAACCGGTGTACTCGGTTCGCAGATCATCATGCAGGCGGCCTAACACGGGAAAACCGTGACGGGCTACGACATCTCCGACGACCTCCTGGCCAAGCTCCCGGAGCGCTGGGAATGGATGCGCGGCTACTACGAGCGTGACCTGCCGGACTTCGACGAGAAGCGATTCGACGAGGCGATCGCCTCCATCCGCACCACCACCGACATCCCCGAGGCCGTCGCCGACGCCGACCTGGTGATCGAGGTGGTTCCGGAGAAGCTCGAGCTCAAGAAAGACGTGTGGACGAAAATCGGCCAGAGCGCGCCCGAGAAGACCATTTTCGCCACCAACACCTCCACGCTCCGCCCCAGTGACTTCGCCGCCGAGACCGGGCGTCCCGAGAAGTTCCTCGCCCTACACTTCGCCAACCTCGTCTGGCGTTACAACACCCGTGGCTGAACGCGGGCGCCACCCTCTACGTCAACGGCGTCGCCAACCCCGCCGACATCGACAACGTGTGGCGCACCGCCACCCAGTCGCCGTCCGGCCCGTTCCAGGTCTTCGACATCGTCGGCTTCAACGTCGCCGCCAACGTCTCCCGGGCCTCCGGCGACGAGACGCTGGTCAGATTCGCCGACCTCCTGCAGAAGGGCATCGACGCCGGGAAGGCCGGACTCGGCGACGGAGAAGGCTTCTACACTTACGATTCCGACGGCAATGTGCAGGAGCCGGTCGCCAGCTGGAACCACACCTGAGCCGAACCGGGCCGGGGACGCGGGAGAGTTAGGCCACATTTCCTTGCACGAGCGTGCAATCATGCAGTGTTCGTGCAAAACTCCTCGGGTCAGCACGTCCCCCGACCCGAGGATCCTGCAGCATGGCGACATTTCTCTACCGCATCGGACGATCAGCCTATCTGCACCGGTGGAGGTTCATCGCCGCCTGGCTGCTGCTGATCATCGGCGTCGGTACCGCGTCCGCCGCACTGTCGCAGCAGACGAGCACCACCTTCTCCATCCCCGGGCTCGAGTCCATCGAGACACAGGAGGAGATGCAGGAGCGGTTCGCCGGTTCCGGGGACCAACTGCAGGCGCCCACGGGCACCATCGTCATCCAGGCGCCCGAGGGCAAGACGCTCACCGACCCCGAGGTGAGCGAGGACGTGGACGCCTTCCTCGCCGACGTCCGTGAACTCGACTACCTCACCGCGACGGACGCGATCGTCAACCCCGTCCTGGCGGCCGGGGGGATGACGCAGCAGATGACGGAGGCCAAGGCCGCGCAAGGGCTCCCGCCCGAGCAGATCGACGCCGACATCGCGGCCCTGAGCCCGCTGAGCGGGGACGAGACGACCGGCACCGTCCAGGTCGAGTTCGCAGCAGAGAGCACGATGGAGGTCGAGTCCGCCGACCAGGAGGACTTCGCCGATCTCGTCGCCGAGCACCAGGGCGCGCTCACCATCGGCTACTCCGGCAACGCGTTCCAGATGAACGAGATCAGCGCCACCGGCGAGATCATCGGCATCGCTGTCGCCGCGGTCATCCTCACCCTGACCTTCGGCTCCCTGATCGCGGCCGGCATGCCGCTGCTCACCGGTGTGACCGGCGTGGGGATCGGCATCGCGGGCATCTTCGCGGCCACCCGGTTCACCGACACCATCAACACCATGACGCCGACGCTGGCGTCCATGATCGGTCTCGCTGTCGGCATCGACTACGCCCTGTTCATCGTCTCGCGCTACCGCACCGAACTGGTCAAGTACATCGGTGGCAACGACCTCGAACCGCGAGAACTCGCCGCCAAGCTCAAGGAGATCGACTTCCGCCAGCGGGCCCACCTCGCCGGACTCGCCGTCGGCAAGGCCGGTTCCGCGGTGGTCTTCGCCGGACTGACCGTGCTCATCGCGCTGGCCGCGCTGTCGATCATCAACATCCCGTTCCTCACGGCGATGGCACTGTCCGCCGCCGCCACGGTCGCGATCGCGGTCCTCGTCGCCATCACCCTCCTCCCGGCCGTCCTCGGCGCCTTCGGCACCAAGGTGTTCGGCGCCCGCATCGGGGGCGTCAAGGCCCCCGACCCGGAGGACGAGAAGCCGACGATGGGCCTCAAGTGGGTCCGCCGGGTGCGCGCGCACCCGATCCTCATCGGCGCGGCGAGCATCGTCCTGCTGGCCCTGCTGGCGCTGCCCGCCATGAACCTGCGCCTGGCCATGCCCTCGGACGGCACCATGGCCCCCGACACCCCCAACCGGATCGCCTACGACATCACCGCGGAGAAATTCGGCCCGGGACGCAACGCCCCGATGATCGCCTTCGTCGACACCCTCGCGGTTCCGGAGGAGGAGCGGCCCGCGGCGTGGGCCACCGCCGCGATGGACATCCAGTCGATCGACGGCGTGAGCAATGCCCAGATCATCGAGTCGAACGAGGCCGGTGACGCGGCACAGGTGCTCATCACCCCCGAGTACGGTGCCACCGACGAGCGCGCCGCGGACGTCCTGGATAGCATCCGCGGCGGAGTCGGTGACTTCGAGGCGCAGACCGGCGGTACCTACTCGGTCACCGGCGTCACCCCGATCTACGAGGACATCTCCGAACGGCTCTCCGAGGTCCTGCTCCCCTACGTCGGCATCGTGCTCGCACTCGCGTTCGTGCTGCTCATGCTCGTCTTCCGGTCCATCTGGGTACCGCTGATCGCCGCACTGGGCTTCGGCCTGTCGGTGGCGGCCACCTTCGGTCTCACGGTCGCGATCTGGCAGGAGGGCTGGCTCGGGATCATCTCCGATCCGCAGCCGGTCATCAGCTTCCTGCCGATCATCCTCATCGGCATCGTGTTCGGCCTGGCCATGGACTACCAGGTCTTCCTGGTCACCCGGATGCGCGAGGGCTGGGTCCACGGCAAGACCGCACACAACGCGGTGTCCAACGGGTTCAAGCATGGCGCCCGTGTGGTCACCGCGGCCGCACTGATCATGATCAGCGTCTTTGCCGCCTTCATGACGATCGACGAGCAGTTCATCAAGGTGATGGGCTTCGCCCTGGCGGTCGCCGTGTTCTTCGACGCCTTCATCGTCCGCATGACCATCATCCCGGCCGTGATGTTCCTGCTCGGCGAGAACGCCTGGAAGATCCCTCGCTGGCTCGATCGGATCCTGCCCACCGTCGACGTCGAGGGCTCGGCCCTGGAAGAGAAGGACGACGACGACAACGTCGCCGGTGGACCGGAGGAGCCCCGGGACGCCGTCGCCGCCGGTCGACATTCGTCCAAGACGGTGGCCGACCAGTCCCCCGCCGCCGGGAAGCATGAGGACCGTGGCGAGACCTCCGACGGGGGCGCCGGGAGCCGGCAGCGTGACTAGTCTGCGCGAGCGCAAGAAGGCCGACACCCGGACACGGCTCTCGGTGGCGGCGGTGGAACTCCTCGTCAGACACGGCGAGGAAGGGGCCACCGTCGCCGCCATCGCCGAGCGGGCCGGCGTCTCCACGCGGACGTTCCACAACTACTTCGCCCGCCGCGAGGACGCGTTCCTGCACTTCGTCCGCGAACAGGTCGCGCAGTGGGCGAAGCAGATGAAGAACGCACCCTCTGACATGTCCGCGCTGCGTATCCTCCACGGCATCCTCAAGGAGGCCTACACCCGGCCGGCGGACGACATCGTCGCTCTCGGCAACCTCGTGGTCCTCGGTGAACGGATCGGGTTCCTCTTGGGCCCGGAGAGGCGACCCGACATCGAGGACGTCCTCGGTCCCCTGTACGAGGCGGTCCGTCAGCGTGTGGAGAACGGCACCGAGTTCCGTGCCCGGCTCACGGTTGATCTGAGTTTGGCCGCCAGTGGCGCCGCGCTGAGAAAGCACGCTAAACGGCACCGCGAGGGCGACCCCGCCCTGGCCGATCTGCTCGACGAGGCCTTCGAGGTGCTCGAGCGCGGAGTCGACAGCTAGCCCCGAGGAGGTTCGGGCGTCCGCAAGAGCGGCCGGCCCGCAGGGCGCGGCCACACGTCACCGCGCGCCCGTCTTCCCCGTCGGCCCAACGAGAAGAGCGTCCCGCGCACATGCCTCTCGGGGCGATGTGCGCGGAACGCTCTTGGCGACGCTCGAATGCTACTTGACCAGCAGCTCCGCGATCTGGATGGTGTTGAGCGCCGCACCCTTACGCAGGTTGTCGCCCGAGACCACCAGGCTCAGGCCCTTGTTGCCCTCGATCGACTGATCCTGACGGATGCGGCCGACCAGCGACTCGTCCGTCCCGGCCGCCTCGAGCGGGGTCGGCACGTCCACGACCTTCACCCCCGGCGCCTCCGCCAGCAGCGCGCGCGCCTGCTCGGGCGTGATGTCCTTGTCGAACTCCGCGGTGATGGTCAGCGTGTGGCCCGTGTACACCGGCACGCGCACGCACGTCCCCGCCACACGCAGCTCCGGGATGTCGAGGATCTTGCGCGATTCGTTGCGCAGCTTCTGCTCCTCGTCGGTCTCCTCAGAACCGTCGTCGACGATCGCGCCCGCCAGCGGCAGCACGTTGAACGCGATCGGCGCCACGTACGGGCCCGTGTCCCCCGCCTGCAGCGCGCCGCCGTCATGCACCAGCTCGTGCCCGGCGCCCACATTGTTGGTGACCTGCTCGTTGAGCGCGTCCACGCCGGCCAGGCCCGAACCCGACACCGCCTGGTACGTCGACACCACGAGCCGCTTCAGACCCGCCGCATCGTGCAGCACCTTGAGCACCGGCATCGCGGCCATGGTGGTGCAGTTGGGGTTGGCGATGATGCCCTTCGGGGGGTTCTTCGCCGCGTCCGGGTTCACCTCGGAGACCACGAGGGGAACCTCCGGGTCCTTGCGCCAGGCGCTCGAATTGTCGACGACCACGGCGCCCGCCGCCGCGAAACGAGGCGCCTGCTCCTTGGACATCGTGCCGCCCGCCGAGAAGAGCGCGATGTCGATGCCCTTGAGCTCCTCATCGGTGGTGGCCGCGGTGTCCTCCACCACGATGTCCTCACCCCGGAACTCCAGCGTGGTGCCAGCCGAGCGGGCGGAGGCGAAGAACCTGACCTTGTCCGCCGGGAAGTTCCGCTCCTCGAGCAGGGTACGCATCACGCGCCCCACCTGGCCCGTGGCTCCGACTACGGCGACAGTGGTCATCGAAAGGGTCAACTCCTGAGATCTCTGTCCGTGCCGGTCGCGGACGGGAACTCCGCCCTGCCTCGACCGGCCGACAACCTCCCACCCTACCGACCGGGCGGCGTTCGCCTAGGGGGCGAGCACCTCTGCGCACTCGAGGCGGCCGTTCGGGTAGACGATCGCCACCGAATCCCCCTCGTCGACCAACTGGGTCACGGCCCGGCATTCGGTCCACCCGGCCAGGGCGCCGTCGACGTCGCCGTCCATCGACACGACCAGCGTGTCGCCCTCCCACCGGGCCGTGGCGTCGGCCGTCGAGTAGGTCTCGGACACGGCCCGGGCGATCTCATCGCGGTTCGTGCCGAACACGTAGTCGCCCTCGGCTCCGCCGCCGGACTCAACGCCGCCCGCGCCGGGCACGGCCGTGGTCTCGCCTCCGCCCGCCCCCGCGTCGGCTCCTGCGCCCCCGGACTCACCGCTACCCGACTCCTCGACCACCTCGACGGCGCCCTCCTGCCCGCGCGTCGGCGTCTCCGTTTCGGCGCCACAGGCCGCCAGGCCCAGGACGAGACTTGCCGCGGCGACTATGCCGCCCCTGGTCAGAGATCTACGCATGACTCCTCCTTGGTGTCGCGGCCACCATAGCCAGGAAAAACTCAAAACATGAGGATCTGCACATATTCGATCTATGGTGAGGCCACGGCGCGCCCCCGCCGGGCCGCCTCGAGACCGAGAGGACCGATTCGATGACGACGACGCCGCCGGGCTCCGGCCTGGCAGCTTCGGCCAGCCGGTGGAGCAGGATCCTCGGCGTGTCGCTGCGGCCGTGGTCGGGCACCTCCCCGGTCAAGCTGCTCGTCAGCGGCCTGATCCAGGTGATGTTGTGCGGGTTCCTCATCTGGCTCGCGATCCGTCTGGCCACCGACGACGAGCTCGCGGCGTTCAGTCAGGACCTCGCCGGCTCGGGGGCCGAGTCGCCGATGCTCGGGGTTCTCGCCGGACTGATCGCGCTGGCCGCGGTCGCGGTGGGGATCCTCGCACTGCTGCGCCTGGGCGCGGGAGCGATCGACCTGCTCTCCCCGCGGGAGGTCACCGGCGTGGTGGTGAGCATCGGCGAGCGCCGGACCCTCGACTTCCTCCCGGCGCCGATCGCGCACCTGGTCCTCAGCCGCGGCCGCGCCGACCACACCTCTGACACCCGCCGGTTCCGCACCGAACTGGTCGTCGACACCGGTTCCGGAGTTCACCAGTGGCGGATCCACAACCAGCGGACGGTGAGCGGGGTCCGCCGAGGGGCCCGGATCCGGATGACGGTGACGCCCATCGCCGGACACGTCTCGCGCGTCGACGTGCTCCCCCGCTGACCGCCCGCTCCGCGCCCGCACGTGCTGACACCGGGTCTGCCGAGCCGCAGCATTCCCACCCCTCAGGCTCACCCGCTCCCGCCGCTCCGCCTGCCGAGTCGTTCCGTGCAACGTTTCCGCAGGAACGCGGCGAGCCAGCGCTGACTGCGCGACTCAACGTTCGGGTAGCCGCCCTCGCGGAATCGTTGCGTGCAGCGTTCTGCCTGGGACAGCGGGCAGAAGGGCTGACGCAGCGACTCAACGCCGGGGCGGTTCCGGCGATAGATCACCAGACTCCACAACCCCCGGCCCGCCTCCACAGGAATTCCGGAGAAGCCGCCTTTACGTGTCGTGACGAGACAGGCGTGAGACAGCGTCGTCGTCGTGACCTACTCCACCTCGCCCACCACCGACCCGCAGCTCCGCACCTTCGCCGACCTCGCCGCCGCCCGCGGGCGCGCCCGCGCGACCACCGGGTACCGGCGGGCGACGAAAGGCGTCTGGATCCCGGACCACATCCCCGATGACTTCCAGACCCGTTGCGCGACTCTCGCCTTCGCGCGGCCCGAGGTCGTCGTGACCGGATGGACCGCCGCCCGATTCCACGGACACCTGTGGGCCGACGACCACGACGACGTCCTGGAGGTCGCGGTAGGACGACGACGACTACGTCGACCCGGGGTCCGCGCCCACCAGTACGACATCCCCGACTCGGAGATCGATGAGTTTCTGGGGCCCGGCGCACAGCTGATCCGGGTCGCTTCTCCCGGGTGGGCGCTGTTCGACCTCGCCCGCACGCTCGACAGACTGCCCGCGATGATCGCGCTGGACGGCACGAAGCACTTCCGCGGTGACGGCCCCTCCGCCGTGCGGGCGCTCGCCGAGCGTTATCCCGAGCGGCGGGGAAGCGCGGCAGCGAAGAGGTTCGCCGAAGCCGCGGACATCAAGTCCGAGTCCCCCAAGGAGACCGAGCTGCGGCTCTTCCTGGTCGACAGTGGATTCGACACCTTCGAGTCCCAGGTCACACTGCCCGGGCTCGGCGTGCGGATCGACTTCGCAGACCGGAAACGAAAGATCGCCGTGGAGTACGACGGGCGTGGACATCTCACGCGCGAGCAACATGCCCGCGACCTGGCACGGTGGCGCGCACTGGTCGCGGACGGGTGGATAGTGCTGCCCCTGGGGATTCACGACTTGCGCCACCGGCAGGAGCTGGTGCGGACCCAGATCCGGGAGGCGCTCCTCTCGCGCGGCTGGCAACCGGCGGCATGAGCTGATCGAACGCGCGGGCCACCGAGTCGCCGCCCGGCCGGCGGACGAGCGTTGAGTCGCTGCGGCAGGCCTTCCCCGGCGAGCACCTGGGAAAATGCTGCACGCAACGACTCAGCGCCCCGGCGGCGGGCTCAGGGCTCAGCCAGCGCGAAGAAGCCCCGGGTCAGCGGCCGGTTCCGGCGTAGACCTGGGCCTCCTCCTCGCCACCGAGCTCGAACGCGTCGTGCAGCGCGCGCACACAGTCGCTGAGCTCCTCCTCGCGGACGAGTGCCGAGATGCGGATCTCCGAGGTGGAGATGAGCTCGATGTTGATGCCTGCCTCGGACAGCGCCTCACAAAAGGTGGCGGTCACGCCGGGGTGGGACTTCATGCCGGCGCCCACGAGGGAGACCTTGCCCACGTTGTCGTCGTAGAGAACCTGGTCGATGCCCAGCTCCTCCTTGGCCTTGGTGAGCACCTGCGTCGCCCTGGCGCCCACCTCGAGCGGGCAGGTGAAGGTGATGTCGGTCTTGCCGGACGAGCGCGACACGTTCTGCAGCACCATGTCGATGTTGATCTCCGCGTCCGCGACCAGGCGGAAGATCTTGGCGGCGTAACCCGGCTGGTCCGGGATGCCGACGACCGTGATCTTGGCCTCCGAGGCGTCGTGTGCGACTCCGGTCAGCAGTGCGTCTTCCACGGGGATGTCCTCCACATTTCCGGCGACGAGCGTGCCGGGGTCGTTCGAATACGATGAGCGGACTCGCAGCGGCACCTGGTTGCGGCGCGCGAACTCGACGCTGCGCAGGTTGAGGATCTTGGATCCGACGGCCGCCATCTCCTGCATCTCCTCGTACGAGATGGTGTCGAGCTTGCGGGCGTTGGACACGATCCGGGGGTCGGCCGTGTAGATGCCGTCGACGTCCGAGTAGATCTCGCACACGTCGGCGCCGAGCGCTGCGGCCAAGGCCACTGCGGTGGTGTCGGAGCCGCCGCGGCCCAGCGTGGTGACATCACGCGTCTCGCGCGACACGCCCTGGAATCCGGCCACCAGCGCGATTTTGTCCTCGCCGAGCGCCTCCTGGACGCGCCCCGGGGTGATGTCGATGATCCGACTGTTGCCGTGCCGGGTGGTGGTGATGATCCCGGCCTGGGAGCCGGTGAACGAGTAGGCCTCCATCCCGAACGAGCTGATCGCCATGGCGAGCAGGGCGTTGGAGATGCGCTCACCCGAGGTGAGCAGCATGTCCATCTCGCGCTGCGGCGGCGACGGGCAGACCTGGTCCGCCAGGTCCAGCAGCTCATCGGTGGTGTCTCCCATCGCCGAGGCGACCACCACCACGTCGTTCCCGGCCTTCTTCGTCTCCACTATCCGTTCGGCCACCCGACGGATCCGTTCTGCGGACTCCACGGAGGAGCCGCCGTACTTCTGCACTACCAGTGCCACGCGGTCACACCCTTCCGGTGCTGATCGGCTTTATCCGGTGTTTCTCGGCCATTCGCGGCTCCACTTTACGGTAGGTGTTTACTCGTCCTCGATGACGGAAACATGGGCGGCAATTGTTTTGGCCCTCGCTTCCGCCCTCAGTCAGGCCCTCGGGACGGTGATGAGACACCGGACGATGGGCCGCGTCGGGGGCCGGATCGAGAGCCGTTTCGGAGTACTCGCCAGCCGGTATTGGTGGGCGGGAATGCTCGTCAGCCTGGCTGGATTCCTGTTCCAGGGCTTGGCGCTGATCCACGGTTCCTTGATCCTCGTCCAGACGATCGCCGTGCTCTCGCTCATGTTCGCGTTGCCGTTGGGTGCGTGGATGAACCATCGCCGCGTGTCCAAGACGGAACTGTTCTGGGGGTGTGTTCTGACGGCCTCCGTGATGGTGATGGTCGCGTTAATACGCAAATGGAATGCGTAATAAAATA
>ERZ1032857.19-NODE-19-length-16961-cov-7.898202_pt1 | contig 16961 bp, 16 predicted proteins | sample MGYA00516688_ERZ1032857 | MGnify/ENA primary metagenome ERZ1032857 (study PRJEB33719, sample SAMN04262500) | wastewater metagenome | biome: rural village; feature: composting latrine chamber; material: composting feces with ash | place: El Salvador | collected...
GGTCTGCTTGTCCACCAGCTTCGCGGCGCGGCGGGCGGCCTGGATCACCGCGGCGCCGGTCAGCTCGGCGGTGGTCACGCCTGTCACCCGGTCGGACAGTTCGTGGGCCTCGTCGATCACCACCGCGTCGTGCTCGGGCAGCACGGAGACGTCGGTCATGGCGTCGATCGCGAGCAGCGCGTGGTTGGTCACCACGATGTCCGCCCGGCCAGCTTCCTGTCGGGCCCGCTCGGCGAAGCACTCGGAGAACTCCGGGCACAGTTGCCCCAGGCATTCGCGGCTCGTCACCGATACCTGGCGCCAGGCGGCATCCGAGACTCCGCGTGGAAGATCGTCCCGGTCTCCGGTGTCGGTCTCCTGCGCCCAGTCGTGCAGTCGGGCGATCTCGCGGCCCAGCCAGGAGGAGGGGCCGGTGTCGCGCGGCGAGGCCTGCCGCGGGGTCTGGGCAGCCGTGGACTCGCCGCCCAGGGGCAGGTCGAAGAGTTCCTCGGTCTCGATCTCGTCCGGATCCGCCTCGTCGACCGGCCCGGAGCTGACGCGGTGCAGGCACAGGTAGTTTCCGCGGCCCTTGAGGATCGCGTGGGACGGGGTCACTCCGAGCGCGGGCCGCAGCGCGGCGGACAGGCGGGGAAGATCGCGGTCGACCAGCTGGTTCTGCAAGGCGATCGTGGCGGTGGACACCACCACGGTGCCGCCGGTTTCCACTGCGTGGCGCAGAGAGGGCACGAGGTAGGCGAGTGACTTGCCGGTGCCGGTACCGGCCTGCACTGCGAGGTGTTCCCCGGTGGACAGTGCGTTTCCCACGGCCTCGGCCATCATCATCTGGCCGTCCCGTCGACTGCCGCCCAGACTCTCGACAGCGGTGTCGAGGAGCTCGGAGACAGGGGGAAGTGAGTCGGTCACGCGGTAACCCTAGCGGCCCCGTCCGACAGCGTGGCAGCGGCCGGTGGGCGCGCGAGTGGGCGTGGTGACCCGGCCCGCACGCCGATCTCTCCCACCTCGTGGGACTCCGCGGCGCCGGTCCGGGACAGCTCGCCAGGTGACGAGTCCGTCAGACCATGCGGTGGAGCTGTCAGGGGGAACGGTCACCCGGTGCCAGGGCCCGGACCGGCACCGCGGGATCTCCGTCGCTGAGCGCGAGCCCTTCCCACGGCAGGGTCACCATCACCGCGGCGTGATGCTCACGGGACTGTTCGAGGGTCGGCAGCCCCGGAACGGGCTCGCCGCCACGCAGGAGCGGGATCATCAGGTCGCGCTCGTGCAGGCCGGGCTCGTCGGGCGCGGTTCCGGCGGCGGGGTACAGTACCTCCTCGACCGCGGTGCCCGAGCTGCGGTGGAGTCGGACCGCGCGTTTGGCGCCGGGCAGTGACTCCTTGTGCGCGGACCGTTTGGCCACCGGAATCCCGTCGACCTCCACCAGCTTGTAGACCATGCCCGCGGTCGGGGCGCCGGAGCCGGTCACCAGGCGGGTACCGACGCCGTAGACGTCGACGGGCTCGGCGCGCAGTGCGGCGATCGCGTACTCGTCCAGGTCGCCGGAAACGACGATCTTCGTGCCCCGGGCCCCGAGTCCGTCCAGCTGGTCACGCACCTGACGGGCCAGCACCCCCAGGTCGCCGGAGTCGATCCGCACGCCCCCGAGGTCGGTGCCCGCCACCTCGATCGCGGTGGCCACACCGGCGGTGATGTCGAAGGTGTCCACCAACAACGTGGTGCCCACGCCCAGGGTGGCGACCTGACTGCGGAACGCCGCGGCCTCGTCGGGGCCGTCCGGTCCCGTGTGGAGCAGGGTGAACGAGTGTGCCGAGGTGCCGGCCGACGGCACACCGTGGCGGCGGGTCGCCTCGACGTTGGACGTGGAGTCGAAGCCTGCCAGGTAGGAGGCGCGGGCCGCGGCCACGGCGGCCTCCTCGTGTGTGCGGCGCGAGCCCATCTCGATGATGCGGCGCCCGCGTGCGGCGGAACTCATCCGGGCGGCCGCCGCGGCTATCGCACTGTCGTGGTTGAACACGGACAGCACCAGCGTCTCCAGCACCACGCATTCGGCGAAGCCGCCGCGGACGCTGAGCACGGGGGAGCCGGGGAAATAGAGCTCGCCCTCGCGGTAGCCGTCGATGTCTCCGGTGAAGCGGAAGTCCCGGAGCCACTCGACGGTCCGTTCGTCGAGGGAGTCCGCGACCACCGCGATCTCCTCCTCGGTGAACCGGAAGTCGGCGAGGCGGTCCAGGAGACGGCCGGTGCCGCCGACCACCCCGTAGCGGCGGCCGGAGGGCAGTCGCCGGGCGAAGACCTCGAACACGCAGGGGCGGTGGGCGGTGCCGTCGGCCAACGCCGCGCTGATCATGGTGAGCTCGTACTTGTCCGTGAGAAGCGCGGTGGAGGGTCCCCCCGCCGCGGGCACGGAGGAGGGGGATGTCGTCGGGGTCACGCGGCTGACTCTACGTCGTGGCCACAGGGGCGGTAATCCGTATCCTGGGATGCATGCACCCAGTGACGACACCGCTCGCGGCCGTCCGGCGGATCGCCCCGGTCATGGCGATGCCCTCGGCGGCGCCCGTGGAGTCCACGGATACGGAGCTCCACGGCGGGATCGACAATCCGTGGCTCACCGTGGTCTGGGACGATCCGGTCAACCTCATGAGCTACGTGACGTTCGTGTTCCAGCGAGTGTTCGGGTACAGCCGGGAGAAGGCGCACGAGCTGATGCTCAAGGTCCACAACGACGGCCGGGCCGTGGTGTCCTCCGGTAGTCGGGACAAGGTGGAGAACGACGTGCGGAAGCTGCAGGAGGCCGGGTTGTGGGCCACCATGCAGCGGGAGGCGTGAACCGGTGAAGGCGTGGCAGCGAAAGTCATCCCTGGGCGGACCCCGCATCAAATCGGTGATGGAGAGCCACGAGGTGCAGATCCTGCACGCGCTGGTCTGCAATGTCGTGGACATGCTCGAGCAGCGCCGCGACTCGGCGCCGCACGACGAGCTGGCCGAGATCACCGGGATGCGCAGTGGTCACTCGGAACTACCGGACGAGGCTCCTCTGGCACGGCTGCTGCCGGACTTCCACCGCCCCGAGAAGGCGGACGGGCCGGAGGGGCAGTCCGGGTCGGACGCGGACCGGGAGGCCGTCGCGCGCGCCCACAACTCCGGGATGCGGATGATCTACGAGCCGGAGATCATCGACGCCAAGCTCACATCGGCGGCGGTCCTGCTCCGCTCGCTGCCCGCCCGGGGCGGGACGGTGTCGCTGACGACGGAGCAGGCGCAGGCCTGGATGGGATGTCTCAACGACGTCCGGTTGGGACTGGGCGCGGTGCTGCTCGAGGCGGGCGCGACGGACGGCGTCCCGGCCACCGACATCCCCGAGTTCGTCCCGGAGGGCGATCCCCGTTCGGCTCAGCTCGACGTCTACCACTGGCTGACATTCATGCAGGACTCCCTGTGCACCGCCCTGACCGGGTCGTGAGGAGGACACCGTGCACCACGATCCCCGATTCGCCATGACGTCCGGAGCCGGCGGGACCGTAGCCGCGCCCGCCGGGAAGGGGCCGCGTCGGTGGCCGGCGCTCATCCTGCTGTTCTGCTTCGTCGGCCTGATGTGGGTGGTGGAGGCAGCCGACAGGGTGCTCGTCAGCGTCACCGGAAACCCCCAGAACACACTCGAATCGCACGGGGTCGAGCCGTTGTCCACGGACGGACTCCTGGGCATCCTCTTCCAGCCGCTGCTCCACGGTGACTGGGCGCATCTCATCGGAAACTCGATCGCGCTGTTGGTGCTGGGTTCGATCATCGCGATGTCCGGGGTCAGACCGCTGGTGACGGTCACGGTGGTCTCGTGGCTGGCCTCGGGGCTCGTCTCGTGGCTCCTCGGCGGGAGCGGCACCGTCCACATCGGCGCGTCGGGCATCGTGTTCGGCTATATCTTCTACGTGATCCTGCGGGGCTTCTTCTCCCGCCGGTTCGTGCACCTGTTCATCGGTGTGCTGATCGGCCTGTTCTACGGGATCGACGCGGTCGCGGGTCTGTCTCCGCTGCAGGCCGGGGTGTCGTGGCAGGGGCACCTGGGCGGGGCGATCGGAGGATTCCTCACGGCGTACGGCCTCAAGCGCGACCGTGCGCCGAAGCAGCTCGCCCCCGGGCGGTTCACGTGACGCCCGGGGAGCAGACCGCGCGGTCGGTGCCACCGGACCGGAACGCGCCGATCGGGGTCTTCGACTCCGGTGCGGGTGGTCTGACGGTGGCGCGCGCGATCATGGATCAGTTGCCGGATGAGTCGGTGGTCTACATCGGCGACACCGCACACGGTCCGTATGGTCCGCTGCCCATCGCCCAGGTCCGGGCGCATGCCCTGGCGATCGGCGACCAGCTGGTCGAGCGCGGCGTCAAGGCTCTGGTGATCGCGTGCAACACGGCGTCGGCGGCGATGCTGCGGGACGCGCGCGAGCGCTACCCGGTTCCGGTTGTGGAGGTGATCCAGCCCGCGGCCCGCCGCGCTGTGGCCACCACGCGGTCGGGGAGGATAGGGGTGATCGCCACGCAGGCGACGGTCGCCTCACGGGCCTACGACGACGCGGTGGCGGCTGCACCGGGCGTGGAGCTGACGTCGGTGGCGTGCCCCAAGTTCGTGGACTTCGTGGAGCGCGGCATCACCAGTGGCCGTCAGGTCCTGGGTCTGGCGGAGGCCTATATGAGCCCGATCCGGAACTCGGACGTCGACACGCTGGTCTTGGGCTGCACGCACTACCCGCTGCTGTCGGGGGTCGTGCAGCTGGCGGTGGGGGACCACGTCACGTTGGTCTCGAGCGCCGAGGAGACCGCAAAGGACGTGCTGCGCGTGCTCACCGCACAGGATTTGTTGCGGCCTCACGACCCGGAGGTGCCTGCGACCCGGGAGTTCCTGGTCACCGGTGATCCGGATGCATTCCGCCGGGTCGCTTCGCGCTTCCTCGGTCCCGGGTTGGTGGACGTGGGCCGGGCGCCGGTGGCCACCGCTCGTGCGTGACAAGTGCGGCGAGCAGGGACACAGTCGGCACGACAGGTGACCCGGCGTGGCACGATGGTGCCCATGTTTCTGACTGTCCTGGGGTGTTCGGGAAGTATCGGCGGGCCCGTGTCGCCGGCGTCCGGATACCTCGTGGAGGTCGAAGGTCTGGCGCCCGTGGTGATCGACATGGGGCCGGGGGTCCTTGGCGCGCTTCAGCGTCATGCCGTACCGGAGGACGCCACGATCCTGCTGTCCCATCTCCACGCCGACCACTGCCTGGACGTGCCGAGCCTGTTGGTGCTGCGTCGGTTCGGTCCGCATTCGGCCACCGCGGGTCGGGTGCCGTTGGTGGGGCCGTCAGGGACGGCTTACCGCATCGGGGTGGCATCGGCGGAGGAGCCGGGCGCGGTGGACGATCTGTCGGACACGTTCGAGGTGTCGACGTGGGATGTCACGCCCGAGCTGGAGGTGAAGGGCGACGACGACGAGGTGGGCCTGCGCGTGCGGGCCGGTCGGGTGGATCATCCTCCGGAGTCGTACGGACTGCGCCTCACCTCGGCTGACGGTCGGGTTCTGGCGTACAGCGGTGACACCGCGTATTGCGAGTCGGTCGTCGAACTGGCGGCCGGCGCGGACGTCCTGCTGTGCGAGGCGTCCTGGACGCATCAGGAGGGGCGTCCGCCGGGGATACACATGTCGGGCAGGGAGGCCGGACTGGTGGCGCGACGGGCCGGCGTGGGGCGACTGGTGTTGACCCACATCCCGCCGTGGACGGATGCCGAGGCGGTACGTGCGGAGGCCGCCTCGGAGTACAGCGGTGAGATCCTGCTGGCCGAGCCGGATCTGCGCCTGGAGATCTGAGGCCCTCGCAGTCGTCCCCACGCGGTGGCACGTGGGCGCGGCTAGGATCTGCGCACGTGACTTCTTCGAATATCAGCAGAGCAGACGGACGCGCGGACGGCGAGCTGCGTGACGTGACCATCACGCGGGGCTTCACCTCGCATCCGGCGGGTTCGGTTCTCGTCACCTTCGGGCAGACCCGGGTGATGTGCACCGCCAGCGTCACCGAGGGGGTGCCGCGCTGGCGCAAGGGTTCGGGCCTGGGCTGGCTCACCGCCGAGTACGCGATGCTGCCCGCCGCGACCCATGAGCGTTCCGGCCGTGAGTCGGTGCGGGGCAAGGTCGGTGGCCGCACTCACGAGATCAGTCGCCTGGTGGGCCGCTCTCTGCGTGCGTGTATCGACCTGTCCGCGTTGGGGGAGAACACCATCGCGCTGGATTGTGATGTCCTCCAGGCGGACGGCGGCACCCGTACCGCGGCGATCACCGGTGCGTACGTCGCGCTGGCGGACGCGGTGACCTGGCTGCAGTCCAAGGGGGCTGTGACGGGTAACCCGCTCACCGGGGCGATCGCCGCGGTGAGCGTCGGTGTGGTCGACGGCCGCGTGCTGTGCGACCTGCCGTACGAGGAGGACTCGCGGGCCGAGGTGGACATGAATGTGGTCTGCACGGACGGGGGCGAGCTCATCGAGGTGCAGGGCACCGCGGAGTCCGCCGCGTTCGGTCGCGATGCCCTGAACGAGATGCTCGACTCGGCGCAGGCCGGCTGCGAGAAGCTGTTCGAGCTGCAGCGACAGGCGCTGGACGCGCCGTATCCCGGCGTGCTGCCCACCCCGCCCGGCGTGCCGGCCCGGGGGGAGTAGACCGTGAGCGTGCGACTGCTCGTCGCGAGCCGCAACGCCAAGAAGCTCGCCGAGCTGCGGCGGGTGCTGGAGTCGGAGGGGATCGTCGGGATCGAGGCGGTGGGCCTGGACGAGGTCCCCGAGTTCCCGGAGGAGCCGGAGGACGGCGCCACGTTCGCCGAGAACGCCCTCATCAAGGCGCGGTCGGGTGCGCGTGCCACGGGCCTTCCGTGCCTGGCAGACGACTCGGGTCTCGCGGTGGATGCGCTGAACGGGATGCCCGGGGTGCTCTCGGCACGATGGTCCGGCCGTCACGGAGACGACGCGGCCAACAACGAGCTACTGCTGGCCCAGCTTGCCGACGTCCCCGACGAGCGACGCGGGGCGGCCTTCATCTCCGCCTGCGCGCTGGTCCGGCCGGGGGAGGACGCCGACCTCCGTGGGGTTCTGGATTCGGGCTTCACGTCGGGGCCGGACGGCGCCGAGACCGTGGAGGAGGGGCGCTGGACGGGCACGATCCTGCGCGCCCCGCGCGGGGTGGGCGGTTTCGGCTACGATCCGCTGTTCCTGCCCGAGGGGTCGGAGAGTGCCGCAGCCGAACTCAGCCCGGCGCAGAAGGACACGGCCTCTCATCGGGGCCGTGCTCTGCGGGCACTCGCGCCGGCCCTGCGCGCTCTGGCCTCGGTGGGCGACCACTCGGCGTGACCTCCGCGCCAGTCGCCCCGGGGGCGATCAGAACTCAGTACGAGAGGGCACCCGCTCTCCGGATGCTCGATGACCATGACCGGTTGCCGGTATATCTCCGACACCCGTTCTGCCGTGAACACCTCGGCCGGGCTGTCGTCGGCGACGAGGGCGCCATCGGACATCATGATCACCCGGTCGGAGTACGCGGTCGCGAGGTTGAGATCGTGCAGGACGGTGACCACGCAGGCGCCGTCGTCGCTCAGTTGCCGGGCGGTGCGGAGGACGAGCTCCTGATGCCGGAGGTCGAGCGCGGCGGTCGGTTCATCGAGCAGGATCACCGGAGTGGTCTGTGCCAGTACGCGGGCGAAGCCCGAGCGCGACTTCTCGCCACCGGAGAGGGGCTGGACGTCTCGGCGGCGCAGGTGACCGCCCTCGGCCCGGTCCATCGACGCGGTGATGATCTCGCTGTCCCGGGCCGGCGAGGTGTCGTGCGACAGTCGTGCGAGTCCCACGATCTCCTCGACCGAGAAACTGAACCGGACGACCTGGTCCTGGGGTAGGACAGCCCGCTCGAGCGCGAGCGCGCCCGGCTTGAAGGACCGGATGTCGCGCCCGTCGAGCAGGACTCTGCCGGCGGAGGGCTCAATATCCGCCGCGAGAGCGGAGAACAGCGTGGATTTGCCGGCGCCGTTGGGCCCGATCAGGGCGGTGAGCTCGCCTCGGCGGAGTTCGGTGGTCACCTCGTGGATGATGCGATTCCCGCCGAGCGTGACTGAGACGTTGTCTGCCTTCAGCACTGTGGTCACCCCCGCGCCGTCTTCTGGCGACGGTAGAGCAGTCATAGGAAGAACGGCCCTCCGACCAGGCCGGTGAACAGGCCGATGGGCACCTCGGAGGGCGGGTTGAGAGTCCGTGCGCCGATGTCGGCGAGAACGATCATGAGCGCACCTCCGAGAGCGGACAGAGGGAGCAGCCACCGGTGTCCGGGTCCGACGATGATCCGGACGATGTGCGGCACGACGAGCCCGACGAACCCGATGGAGCCGGCCGTGGCCACTGCGGCGGCGACGATCACGGCCGTGGCCACGACGAGCAGCTTCCGGGTTCTTCTGACGTCCAGACCGACGTGTTTCGCCAGTTTCTCTCCGAGGGCCAGTACGTCCAGGGGGCGGGCCATCGAGATGAGCACGGCCAGGCCCACGATGAAGAACGGCAGTGCCGCGCCGGCGGGGTCCCAGGACGCCCTGTTGAGCGAGCCCATCGACCAGTAGACGATCGACTCGAGTTCGGTGGTGTCGGCGATGTAGGTGAAGAAGCCGTTGATCGATCCGCCGACTGCGGTGACGGCGATTCCCACCAGGAGGAGTTGGACGGTGCCGTCGCCGTGACCCGGACGGGCCAGCACATAGATCAGGGCTGTAGTGGCCAAGCCGAAGGCGAAGCTCATGGCCGGTACGGTCCAGGGGCCGAAGACTGTCAACCCCAGGACGATCGCGATGATCGCGCCGAGAGAGACGCCGGAGGTGACACCCACGATTCCCGGGTCGGCGAGTGCGTTGCCGAACAGGCCCTGGAGCGCGGCCCCGGTGATGGCCAGGGAGGCCCCGACTATCGCGGCCTGCGCGCCCCGGGGCAGCCGGAGTTCCCATACGACGTGTGCGGACGAGGGGTCCACGCCACCGAGCGAGCCGTTGGTCATCTGTGCGAACAGAATCCGGAGAACCTCGTCCGGCGGCAATGACAGTGGCCCGATCCCGACGCCGGCGATGATCGCGGCCAGCAGGAGGACGGCGAACACCGTGGCCACGAGTGCGCCCGGGGGTCGTCGTACCGTTCCCGCCGCAGCGGACCCGGTGGGGTTTGACGTGTGGGACGTGCGGTCGGCTCCGGCGGGGGCGGTGGTTGTCATCGGCGCGCTCGCAGGTCGGGGTAGAGCTGGTCCTGGAGAGTAACCGCTCCGATCGGCGTTCCTTCCGGTAGCGTGCGAGACCCGGATACCTCGGCGACCGAGGTATCGCCCAGGGGGAGTTACCTTAGCCTTGCCTAAATGTAAATGGCGGACCGTGTCCGGGTCGGAAGGGGCGTCATGGAGGAAGAACTGTCGAGTTCGGATATCGAGCGACTCGCCGCGGTCATCGTCGAACTCCGACGCACCTTGAGACGCGCCGGTGCCCAGGCCGAACGACGCGGACAGGCCGGTCCGGCCACCTCCGAGGGCGACCCTCAGGTACCGCGGTCTCCCGCAGGCCCCGGGCGGCGAACCGCGCTCACGGGCTCTGAGTTGGAAGCGCTGCGCTTCGTCGCCTCTCACCCCGGCGTGGGGACCAACGGCATCGCTTCCGCGCTGCGGCTCCGGGCCAACACCGTGTCAGGGGTGTGCGGTCAGCTGATCCGGGCCGGCCACCTCGAGCGCAGGACCGATCCGGGCGATGGCCGGGCGGCACAGTTCTATCCCACCGAGGCCACGATCCACAGACGCGCGGAGAAGACGGGGCGACGAGCCGAGCATCTCGCCTCCGCGCTCGAACGCCTGCCCACGACAGACCACACGGCGATCAACGCGGCGCTGCCCGCGTTGGAACGCCTGGTCGCGGAACTCGACGCGCTGTCGGTGCTCGACCGGTGATGAGGGGTCGTCAGAGTGCGTACTCGGTGTGGACGTCCTTGGTCCGCTTGTGCTCGAACCAGAACGACAGGAACGGGATGGTTCCGGCAAGAGCGGTGGCCAGCGTCCGCGGCGCCACCCACCGGGCCTTGATCGCCAGGTCGAGGGTGGCGAACAGGTACAGGATGTAGAACACACCGTGCGTCTGGCCGATGTAGGTGAACCAGTCCGGGGCGTCGCCGGAGTTCTCCAGGATCAGATACTTGTAGATCATCTCCGCGGTGAGCACCAGCAGCCACACGCCCGTTATCCACGCGAGGACGCGGTAACGCTTGAGGGCAGCGGAGATCTTCCCGCCGGGATCCGGCTTGCGGTTGTCGGTGGTGGCGTCGGCAGAGGCGGTCATGAAGCGGGCTTCTCCTGGGAACGATCGCCGACGCCGTCCTGACGGGCCAGCTCGGCGAGATATGAGTTGTACGCGGCCAGGCCCTCGTCCCGGACCTCCGCATCCATCGTCGGGCGGCGCTTGGGCAACAGATCGGCGGGGATCTCCGTCATCACGGGGTCGCGTCGCCGACCACGTCCGGACGCGCGAATACGTGCGGCTGAGCGCGTGCGCGGCCGGGCTGCGGGTGTATGCGCGCCCGGGTGGGCGTTGTCGTCGTCACCATCGTGTGCCGCACCCGCGGACACAACCTCGGCTTCGCCCACACCCTCGGCGGCGGGATCCTGCGCGGCTTCGGAGAGTCGGTCCGCCTCGTCGGCCTCCAGGCGGACGTACTTGAGGTAGGCGTAGACCAGGAATCCGGCCAGGAACGGCCACATGAACGTGTAGCCGAGGTTCTGGACCGTGCCCGAGGCCTCCTGGTAGCGCGCCAACTGCCAGACGCCCATGCCGAGGCAGAAAATCGCTCCCAGGACCACGAATGCGATCCACGACGGACGGTGCTTGATCGACGACGCCGAATCGCCGGAGACGGGATCGCCTCCGGCCGCACGGCGACCCGGGGTATCGGACACGCCTCCACGGTACCGCTGACCGCAGGCTAAACTCACCTCGCGGTACCCCCCGGATACCACGCGCCCGTGGCGGAATTGGCAGACGCGCTGGATTTAGGTTCCAGTATCTACGGATGTGGGAGTTCAAGTCTCCCCGGGCGCACCATGATGAGAGCGCACCCACGGCGCGTCGGAAGACGCTTGGTGGTGGACGCGGTGCACCTTCGACGAAATCGGCCCCGTCCCTCGCGGTGCGCGGAACGGGGCCGATCAAACGGAGACGGCTGAGCCGGGGCCGTGGCCGGCCTCTACTGCTCGGTGCTGATGTCGTCAGGATGTCTGACGAAGTGCACGATGCTCAGGGCGAGACCGCCCCAGATGACGAGCAGGAACAGCACCATCATGATGATCGCGGTGGCGGTCATGGCTCAGTCCTCCTTGCGGGAATCGGCGCCGGGGGCGGTGGTGGGCGTGGTGGAGTCCGACGACGAGAACTGCTCCTCGTAGAAGGCGTCACTGGGATCGGTGTCGGTCGCGGGCGGCCCGTCCAGATGCTTGGCCCCCCGCCACGGCAACAGGGTGAAGATCGCCGACAGCACCAGGATGGCCACGATCATTCCCCAGCCCCAGGTGTTGATGACCGCGGACTCGTATCCCTCGTAGGGCTCGTCGATCAACGAGATGATCTCACCGATCAGCGAGTAGGCCAGAACGAGCGGCGTGACCACGGCCATGCACACGATCCAGATCGGGCCGACCTTGAACGAGGAGACCGAGTTGAGGTGGTCGCGCAGTGTCGGGCCGAGTCGGAAGACGAACATGATCGCGATCAGGGCGATGAGCGCGATACCGACGATGCCGATGCTGTTGGCGAACTTGTCCATGATGTCCAGGTTCTGCAGGCCGGTCTCCGTGGGCATGAGCATGACCGACACCACGGCCATCGGGATGCCCACGACGAGTGTCGCCACGGTGCGGTTGACGCCGACCTTGTCCTGGAACGAGGAAATGACGACCTCGACGATGGAGATCATGGAGGTCAGACCCGCCAGGATGAGGCAGATGAAGAACACCACGCCCCAGATCGCGCCGCCCGGCATCTGCGAGATCAGGGCGGGGAAGGCGATGAACGCCAGTCCAGGGCCGCCGCTGACGTCGTCCCATCCGGCACCGGCCGCGGAGGAGACCAGGAAGCCGAGGGTGGCGAACACGCCGATGCCGGCGAGGACCTCGAAGGCCGAGTTGGAGAAACCCACCACGAGGCCGGAACTGGTGAGATTGGACTTGCGCTTGACGTACGAGGAGTAGGTCACCATGATGCCGAAGCCCACCGACAGTGAGAAGAAGATCTGACCGTAGGCGGCGATCCACACGCCAGGATCCGCGAGAGCCGACCATTCGGGCGTGAAGAACGTGTTGAGGCCGTCCAGCGCACCCGGTAGGAACAGTGAGCGGACCACCAGGGCCACGAACAGGGCCACCAGAAGCGGGACGAAGAACATGGCGGCTCGTCCGATGCCCTTCTGTACGCCGGCCAGGAGGATGATCAGTGTCAGCGCCCACACGACCACCAGGACGACCGTGATGAGCGGGACGAAGTCGATGCCGAACCCGCTGCCGGCCCGGAGGAAGTCCTCGGAGAAGAACGCGGCCGTCTCCTCGTAGGTCTCACCCCACCGTTGATCCACCGAGAACCACGCGTAGCACGCGGCCCAGGCGAGGATCACCGCATAGTAGATCGCGATCACGAACGCCACGAGCACCTGGACCCACCCGATGGGCTCGGCGAACTTGCTGATCCGGCGGAAGCTCAGCGGAGCTGAGCCGCGGTAGCGGTGACCGATGGCGTAGTCGAAGAAGAGGAGGGGGATACCTGCGGAGAGCAGGGCGACCAGGTACGGGATGAGAAAGGCACCGCCGCCGCTGTCGTATGCGACGAACGGGAAGCGCCAGATGTTGCCCAGGCCGACGGCCGAGCCGATCGCGGCGAACACGAACACCGAGCGTCCGGAGAACGCCTCGCGTTTTCTCGTACCGCCCTCGGCGGTAGGTGTGGACATGGATTCCTCCTTGACGGGGGTCGCGGTATTTCTGTACCGCAGGTTCCCTACTTGTAGTCCGACAGTTGCTGATCGGTGACCATTTCGACGCTTTTCATGTATCGAGGTCACGTGACTGGTGGGATTAGAGTAGGCATATGAGGCCGGGCCGTGGTGGACAGTGGGCGAGTCGCGCGATACTCGCCGTGGCTCTTGTCGTGACCACCGCCGGCGCCTCGGCGGTCGCCACCGCCGATCCCGGATCCGGCCCGGCCCTTCCGGGCATTCCGGCGCAGGTGCCCGTCGCGGGCCGTTCCGGTGTGGACGAACTGGTGGTGCCCGAGGGTGTGCCGACCCCGTCGGATGTCGTCCGCGAGACCGGCTCGTGGTTCAGCCACGGCCGGACCCTCGTCCTCCGGTCTGATGGCTCCGGCACCTTCGAGACCTGGATCGGAGCGTTCGACGGCGACCGGATCTCGTTGCGTCTCATCCCGGCGCCCGGCGACGCGACCGTCGCCGAGATCGTCGCCGTCGAGACCATCGGTGAGGGGGCACTCGCCCCGGAGGCCCGTCCGGGAGTCGGGGGACTGGTCACCGTCACTTTCGGCACCGGGATACGGACCGCGCACCTGGAATGGACGGCCGGCCCTAACCGTCACCCGGTGGACCTCTGTCCCGCAGAGGGGCTGGACGCCTCCGCGATGGAGGCGCTCGGCTGCGGCGCCTGAACAAGTGCCGGGGGCGTGGTGTCGGTGCGTGGGGCGCGTGTGATCGGGGCGCTCGTGACACGCCGAATGCCGACGGGGATCGCCTGAGAGAAGTATAACGATTAGATAACGGGCGAATGCTCGAACCTGAGGGGTGCCTCACCTGTGTAGATGAGGGGTCCGTCATGTCTCATTGTGGTGAGCGTCACGTTCGCAGCGGGGTGCGGGGGCGCCAATTGGGCGTGTGGAGGCGCCCAATCTGAGGGGCCCCTCAAGTTCCTGTGGCAATCTGTGCGCTGCGCCGAAACCGGGCCACCGGAAGCGGCGTTGCCACTGACGCGAGTGCCAAGGAGTTCCCCACGTGACGATCGACGACCGCGACCTCACCCCCCGCCCGCTGGAGACCGGTTTCGCGACCCGTCACCCGGCCCGGGCCCTGGCGGACGAGCTGCGGGGCGGTACGGCCTACGCACTCGCCTTCGGTGGGCAGGGGATCGCGTGGCGCGATGCCCTCAGTGACCTCATCGACGGCACCGGTATCGGCCCCGAACTCCAAGAGCTCGTCGACGCCTCGGTCGCGTTGACCGAGCCGGTCCACGACGAGATCGCCGTGGTCCGCCCCCACGGCTTCCGTCCGATCGAGTGGGCCAACACCACCACCGGTGAGGACGAGGACCACAAAGACCTGCCGGACACCGCCTCGCTCTCGTCCGCAGCCGTCTCGGTGCCGGCGGTACTGCTCACCCAGATGGGCGCCCTGCGCGCGCTCGCCGCCGAGGGGTTCGATGTCAACGCCGTCGCCCCCGCCTCGGTCGTGGGGCATTCCCAGGGTGTCCTCGCGGTGGAGTCGGTGGAGACCTTCGGTTCCGTGGACGACCGTCTGCTGGCCGTCGCCGAGCTCATCGGCGCCGCCGCGACTCTGGTGGGGCGTCGCGTCGGCCTGTTCCGTCGTGGTGAGGCCAGCCCGATGGTGGGTGTGTCCGGGATCGACGGCGAGGAGCTACGCACGCTCGTCGGCGAGCTGTTCGCCGAGGTGGACGCCTCGATCCGTCCCGCCGTCACCATTCGCAACGCCCAGCGCCGCCATGTCGTGGTGGGTCGTCCGGACGATCTCGAAGACCTGCGCCGGCACTGCGCCGACCTCGAGGAGGAGTCCCGTCGTCGTCGCGAGGCCAAACTCACCGGCGGCGAGGTGTTCGCCCCGGTCTTCGACCCGCTCGAGGTCGAGGTGGGTTTCCATCACCCCGCCATGGCTCCGGCTGTGGACGTGGTCCACCACTGGGCCGGCAGGTGTGGTCTGGACGCCGACCGCGCGGCCGAGCTGGCCCGTCAGGTCTTCTCCGAGCCCGTCGACTGGGTGGAGGAGCTGGCCGAGGCCCTGCACGCCGGCGCCGAGTGGATTCTCGACATGGGCCCCGGCGAGGCGTTGACCCGCCTCAACCGTTCCGTGGTCCGCGGCCAGGGAGTCGGTGTGGTGGCCGCCGCCACCCGCGGTGGCCTACGCAACCTCTTCACCCCGGGTGCGACCCCGGAGATCGAGCGTCCCTGGACCGCGTTCCAGCCGCAGCTCATCAGCCTGCCCGACGGCAGCGTCCATGTAGAGACCTCGTTCACCCGCCTCACCGGTCGCTCGCCGATCCTGCTGGCCGGGATGACCCCGACCACCGTGGACCCGGAGATCGTGGCCGCTGCCGCCAATGCCGGCCACTGGGCGGAACTCGCCGGTGGCGGACAGGTCTCCGACGCGATCTTCGCCGAGAACACCCGGCGCCTGGCCGAGTTGCTCGAGCCCGGCCGCAGCGCCCAGTTCAACTCGCTCTACCTCGACCCCTACCTGTGGAAGATGCAGGTCGGCGGCAAGCGTCTGGTCCAGAAGGCCCGTGCCGCGGGCATCCCGTTCGACGGCGTGATCGTCACCGCCGGCATCCCCGAGCTCGACGAGTCGGTGGCCCTCATCGAGGAGCTGACCGAGGCGGGCCTGCGGTACGTCAGCTTCAAGCCCGGCACCGTCGCCCAGATCCGGCAGGTGGTGCGGATCGCAGCCGAGGTCCCGCACATGCCTGTGATCGTCCAGGTCGAGGGTGGCCGCGCCGGCGGACACCACTCGTGGGAGGACCTCGACGACCTCCTGCTTGATTCCTACGCCATGCTGCGTGAGCGCCCCAACATCGTGCTCTGTGTGGGTGGCGGTATCGGTACGCCGGAGCGTGCCGCCGACTATCTCACCGGCTCCTGGGCCAACACCCACGGCTATCCGGCCATGCCCGTCGACGGCATTCTCGTGGGCACCGCCGCCATGGCGACCCTCGAGGCCACCACCAGCCCACAGGTCAAGCAGCTCCTCGTGGACACCATGGGAGTCGACGCCTGGGTCGGTGCCGGTCAGGCGGAGGGGGGCATGGCCTCCGGCCGGAGCCAGCTCGGCGCGGACATCCACGAGATCGACAACACCGCAGCCCGCACCGGACGCCTGCTCGACGAGGTCGCCGGCGACGCCGAGGCCGTGGCCGCCCGACGCGACGAGATCATCGCCGCGATCAACGGCACGGCGAAGCCGTACTTCGGTGACCTTGAGTCGATGACCTACGAGCAGTGGCTGCGGCGCTTCGTCGAGCTCTCACTGGCCCCCGGCGCCACCGCGGACGGCCACGTCTCCCGTGACGGCAACGGCTTCGACCTCGGCGCCGACTTCGGTGGCGACGTGGCCGACGGCACCCGTTCGGTGTGGCTCGACCCCACCATCCGTGAGCGATTCCACCGCATGGTCCAGCGCACCGAGGCCCGCCTGGACGAGATCGACAGCGGCCGGATCGTCTCCGCGTTCCCGCAGGTGGAGTCGATGGAGCGGCCCGCCGACGTGATCGATGCTCTCGCGGCCCGCTACGCCGACCTGGGCACCGCGGTGCTGCACCCGGCCGACGCAGCCGAGTTCCTCGACATCTGCCGCATGCCGGGCAAGCCCGTGCCGTTCGTCCCGGTCGTCGACGGTGACGTGCGCCGGTGGTGGCGCTCGGACTCGCTGTGGCAGGCACACGACCCCCGCTACGACGCCGACGCCGTGTGCGTCATCCCCGGGACCACCTCGGTCGCCGGCATCACCCGCGCCAACGAGCCGGTCGCCGAGCTCCTCGGCCGCTTCAACCAGGCCTCCATCGACGCGCTTCTCGACGCCGGCGAGCAGCCCGTCGAGGTCACCGACTCCATCGTCGAGCGCGTCCTCACCGCCCCGGGCACCTACTGGGCCGGCCGCCAGCAGGCCTCCTA
>ERZ1032857.20-NODE-20-length-16858-cov-9.955246_pt1 | contig 16858 bp, 12 predicted proteins | sample MGYA00516688_ERZ1032857 | MGnify/ENA primary metagenome ERZ1032857 (study PRJEB33719, sample SAMN04262500) | wastewater metagenome | biome: rural village; feature: composting latrine chamber; material: composting feces with ash | place: El Salvador | collected...
TTCAGAGCGAGGAGGAGTTCACCCGCCTCGATTTTCTGTCCTTCCTGCACCAGCAGGTGTTCCACCGTACCGTCCGCGGACGCGGTAACATTCATTTCCATCTTCATTGCCTCCACAATCAGCAGCGTATCACCCTTTTTCACGGCATCGCCTTCTTTTACCAGCACTTTCAGCACATTACCAGGAATATCCGCGCCGACTTCCATCGGATTGGCGGGATCCGCCATCGACTTTTGCACGAAGCTTCGGCTGACCGTACTGGCTTCGTCAAAGATCCGGACCTCCCTGCGGTTGCCGTTGACTTCAAAGAGCACCCCGCGCGTTCCGTCTTCCGCAAGCTCCGTGATATGAAGCAGCTTGACCAGAAGAGCCACCCCTTCTTTTACACGGATCTCCGCCGTTTCTCCGGCATCCAGTCCGTGGAAGAAAATGTCGGAACCGATATTTGTCAGCTCGCCGTTCTCTTTAATAAACGCAAGATATTCTTCAAATACTTTCGGATACATCGCCCAGCTGATGATGTCTTCTTCCGTGGGTTCGGTATCCATCATGCCTTTCAGATGCTCTCTTGCCGCCTCAAAATCTTCCGGCGGGAGGAGTTCGCCCGGGCGCACCGTAATGGGTTTTTCGTCTTTCAGGACCAGCTTCTGCAGATCCTCGGGGAAGCCGCCTTCCGGCTGTCCCATCATGCCCTGAAAATAACTGACGGCGGAATCGGGGAAGGACATGCCTTCGCCTTTTTCGAAAATGTTCTCGCTGGTCAGCCCGTTTTGCACCATAAAGATCGCCATATCGCCGACAAATTTCGAAGAAGGTGTCACCTTCACGATATCGCCGACCATTTCGTTGACTTCCTTATACATCTCTTTTACGTCTTCAAAGCGGTGACCGAGACCAAAGCTTTCGACCTGCGGTTTCAGATTGGAATACTGTCCGCCGGGAATCTCATAGCGGTAGATCTCCGCCGAAGCCGCCTTCAGATCGGATTCAAACGCACTGTAGGCCGGACGCACCGCCTCCCAGTACTGGGAGATTTTTTCCAGCTCGACCACATTCATTCCCGTGTCGCGCGAAGTGTTCTCCAGTGCGGCGACAATCGCGTTCAAAGAAGGCTGCGAGGTGACGCCCGCCATGCTCGAAAACGCCGCATCCACGATATCCACACCAGCCTGCGTCGCCATCAACAGCGTCGCCACGCCGTTGCCCGTGGAGTCGTGCGTGTGCAGATGGATCGGAATGCTGATCTCGTTTTTGAGTGCGGTCACAAGTTTTGCGGCCGCATAAGGTTTCAGAAGAGCGGCCATGTCTTTGATGCCCAAAATATGGGCGCCTGCTTTTTCGATCTGTTTCGCCTTGTCGACATAATACTGCAGCGAATACTTGTCACGGCGGCTGTCGAGGATATCTCCGGTGTAGCAGATGCAACCCTCGGCGATTTTATTCTCTTCGAGCACCGCGTCGAGTGCTACTTCGATCCCCTTCATCCAGTTGAGCGAGTCAAAAATCCGGAACACATCGATTCCGTTTTTCCCTGCCTGGCGGACAAATTTTCGGATCACATTGTCGGGATAGTTTTTGTAGCCCACGGCGTTCGCGCCGCGGATCAGCATCTGGAACAGAATGTTCGGGATTTTTTCCCGCAGCTGCGTCAGACGGTCCCATGGCGATTCATGCAGGAAACGGTAGGCGACATCAAAGGTGGCCCCGCCCCACATCTCCAGAGAAAACAGATTCTGCGCAAGCACGGAAGTCGCCTCGGCAATCCGGACCATATCGCGCGTGCGAAGGCGCGTTGCCATCAGCGACTGATGCGCGTCCCGCATCGTGGTGTCGGTCATCAGCAGACGGTTGGAATCGAGAATCCATTCCATCACGCCTTCCGGGCCTTCTTCGTCGAAAATCTGTTTTGCGCCCCGCAGGTCTTCCGGGACTTCCACCTGCGGAATCACCGGCACATTCAGCTCGCGCTTTTTGTCGGACGGATCGTTGACGACCTTGTTTCCGATAAAACGCAGCAGACGCAGTTCGGTGTCATCCTTCGGTTCAATCTGGAACAGTTCCGGATGCATTGAAATAAAGCCCGTGTCGGTGTTGCCGGTTCTAAATGTTTCATGATTGAGCACATTGATGAGAAAACCGATATTCGTTTTGACGCCTTCGATGCGAGTCTCCCTGAGCGAGCGGATCGCCTTACGGATCGCGTCATCGAAACTGCGCGAAAACGCCGTGACTTTCACAAGAAGCGAGTCGTAATACGGACTGATCACGGCACCCGTAAAGCCCGTGCCGCCGTCAAGCCGCACACCGAAACCGGAACCCGTCCGGTAGACTTCGATTTTTCCCGTGTCCGGGGCGAAATGATTGTTGGGATCTTCTGTCGTGACCCGGCACTGGATCGCATAGCCGCTGACGCGAATGTCTTCCTGTTTGAGATTGACTTCGGGCGCATCGAGCGCATAGCCCTGCGCAAGCCACAGCTGGGTCTGCACAATGTCGATGCCCGTGACAATTTCGGTGACGGTATGTTCGACCTGGATCCTTGGGTTCATCTCAATGAAATAGTGCTGTCCGTTCGCATCCATCAGAAACTCGACCGTACCTGCGCTGCGGTAGTTCACCGAACGCGCGATCTTCAGCGCATCGGCACAGATCTGCTCTCTTTGCGCGTCGGTCAGGCAGATCGCCGGCGCGTATTCCACGACTTTCTGGTAGCGACGCTGGATCGAACAGTCCCTTTCGTACAGATGAACGATGTTTCCGAAATTGTCGCCCAGAATCTGGACTTCGATATGTTTCGGCTTTTCCAGGTATTTTTCGATAAAGATGCCGTCATCGCCGAACGCTTTGCCGGCTTCGTTTTGTGCGCTGTGAAAGGATGACAGCAAATTTTCTTCCGATTCCACCAGACGCATGCCGCGTCCGCCGCCGCCCGCGGCCGCCTTGATCATAACGGGATAACCCGCCTCCCTGGCAAAGCGCACGGCTTCCTCTTCACTTCGGATTACGGAATCGCCGCCGGGAATCGTGGGCACGCCGGCTTCTCTGGCCACATGCTTCGACTGCACCTTGTCGCCCAGTCGGTCGATCATGTCGTGAGTCGGTCCGATAAAGGCGATCCCCGCCTCTTCACACTGGCGCGAAAACTCGCTGTTTTCCGCCAAAAATCCGTAGCCCGGGTGGATCGCGTCCACACCTTTGCTTTTGGCCACATGGATGATTTCTTCAATATTCAGATAGGCCTCCACCGGGCCTTTCCCTTTTCCGATCTGGTATGCCTCGTCCGCTTTCGTGCGAAACAGAGAGGCTTTGTCTTCTTCGGTATACACCGCAACGGTCCGGATCCCGAGCTCATTGCAGGCCCGGAAAATCCGGATGGCAATTTCGCCGCGGTTTGCGACCAGCACTCGTTTGAATTTTTGCATAACTTGGCTTCCTCTCCTTTGGGATATCTTTTCTATTTTATCACGATGCAGTGAAACTTGCGAATGTTTGTCAGATTTTTCAACCGTCCTGCCGCTGTTCCCAGTAGGCACGCAGTAAAAAAGAAAAGGCGGACGGTATCGCATACTCTTTCAGATCCTCCGCGACAATCCATCTGCTCTCCTCGTCCTCTTCATCCACCGTCACCACATAGGAGATCATATCCCAGCTCCGGTGGGAAAAAAGATGCGTGTACGCGGGGCCCGGTGTGATTTTTTGCACCTGTACACCCCGCTTTCTAAGAAATGCTCCGGCCTGTTCCGCATCCAGATGACCTTCCGTATGCACAAATTCCCACATGTTTTTCAAGAGGCCTTCCGGCGGGCGCTGCCTGAGCGCCAGCGTCTCTTCCGCCAAGAGCAGAAACACCGTCTTTTTTTCAATGACGGCCGGTTTCTTTTTCGCCTTCACGGGAAGCAGAGCCTCGGTGCCGTTTTTTCTTGCGAGGCAAAACGGTCGCACGGGACATTCGCCGCACAGCGGATTTTGCGGCAGACAGATCATCGCGCCTAGCTCCATCAGACTCTGGTTGAAATCGCCGGGGCGGTCGTCCGGCATATCCTCTGTTGCCCGTGCGGCAACGAGCCGCTTCGTCTTTTCTTTTTGTATATCCTCATGACAGTCGAGGATTCTTGTGTAAACGCGCAGTACATTGCCGTCCACCGCGGCCGCTTTTTCTCCGAACGCGATCGATGCCACGGCACCCGCCGTATAGGGTCCGATCCCCGGCAATAAAAGAAGCTCCTCCCGGCTCGAGGGGATCTCTCCGCGGTATTCGTCCATAATCATGCGCGCGGCCTTTCTGAGATTCATGACGCGACTGTAATAGCCGAGCCCCTGCCACAAAAGAAGCAGGGTGTCCTCATCGGCCTGAGAAAGCGCCTCCACATCGGGCAGATGCTGCATAAAGCGTTCAAAATAAGGGATGACCGTCGCCACACGGGTCTGCTGCAGCATGATCTCAGACACCCAGACCCGATACGGTGTCGGCAGCTCCCGCCAGGGCATCTCCCGGCGGTTTTTGTCAAACCACAGCAGCAGCTGTTTTGAAAAACTCATCCGGTCCACCTCCCGATCAGATAAAACAGGCCCAGATGCCCGGGGTAAAACGCGTACAGCAGCCATTTGCTCTGTTTCCCGCGGCTCCCGTCATACCGGCGTATCGGAAGCATTGCCAGAGGCGCCGTATACTGCGCCAGCAAAAGCACCACGGCGGGCCACAGCCAGCTGTTCGGATTTTTGTAGACGAGAGCCATCATGCCGATGATCGCAATGCCCAAAAAGCCATAGTCGGACGCGATAAAATGAGCGACCGCCCCGCAAAACAGAAAGAGCAGCCCTTGTAGCCATACGGCTTTCGTCCGATGAACCAAAGCCAGCATCATCAGCCCGATCCACAGGGTAAAAAACACATTCTGATACCCCCGGTTGATTTGCCCGAAGAATGCGTAATCGAATGGAATCTCAGACAGGAAAGCAAACGCACCCAGGCGAAGCGCATACCGGCCGATATGACGGGTCTTGTAGAAACCGACCGCAAGCAAAAACGCAAACAGCGGAAACGCAAGTCTTCCCGTCATACGCATGGTCGTATACAGCCACTCGGCCGGATGATGTTCAAGAAAAACCACCGCAATATGGTCGATGAGCATCGACACCATTGCGATGGCTTTCAGATTGGCGCCGCTGAGGGCGTATTTTTGGGGCGGGCGCACGGTCATGGAAAACTCCTCGGTTTAACTCTGATAGTATCGGGTGGCCGCGCGGGCGGCATCGGTCGGATATTTTGCATATCCGTCGGCGCCGATCTGTGCGGCATAGCGTTCGTTCAGGACGGCGCCGCCCACAACCACACAGACGCCCGGCACTTCCCGTTTTAAAAGTGCAATCGTCCGCTCCATGGAATCGACCGTCGTCGTCATCAGCGCGCTTAAACCGACAAAGCCCGCCTGTTTTTCCCGGCAGGCCGCCAGCACGGTTTCCGGCGCGACATCCTTACCCAAATCATACACGTCAAAGCCGTAGTTTTCCAGTACGATTTTTACAATATTCTTCCCGATATCATGCACATCGTGCTGCACCGTCGCCAGTACGACTTTTCCCTTGCCGGCCGTCTGCGCGTCCGACTTCAGGCTTGCCTTTACGAGTTCAAACGCGCCCTTCACCGTTTCCGACGCGCGAATCAGCTGCGGCAGATACAGCTCGCCGTGTTCAAACCGCAGACCGATCTCGTTGAGCACGGGAATCAGATCCTCCTCGATGATCTGAAGGGGCTCCTTCTTTTCCAGGAGCTGTTGGGTGAGCGCCAGGGTTTCTTCCGAAAGCCCGCTGGCAATCGCCTGATACAGTGTCGTTTCCGCGTGCACGGCAGTTGTTTCCGGACGCTGTTTGACCTGCGCGTATTTTTGGATATAGTCCGCGGCTTCTTTGTCTTTTCCAAACAGCACGCGGTGTGTGTCGATCGCCTCCATCATCTGCAGATCCGCAGGATTCATAATCGGAAGGGAAAGTCCCTTCTCCAGCGCCATCTGCAAAAAGCTGCGGTTCACGGCGGCCCGGTTCGGCAGTCCGAAACTGACATTGCTGACTCCGAGGGCCGTCTTCAGGCCGAGTTCCCGCCCGACACGTTCCACCGCATCGGCAGTAATTTTTGCATTATCCTGTCCGGTACTGACGGTCATCGTCAGGCAGTCGACCAGGATGTTTTCACGGGGGATACCGAGCGCTTCTGCACGAGTAAGAATCTTTCGGGCGATCTCCACCCTTTTTTTTGCCGTTTCCGGGATCCCGTCGTCATCGAGCGTCAGCGCAAGCGCGCAGGCGCCGTATTTTTTCACAACCGGCAGCACTTTTTCCAGGCTCTCCTCTTTTCCGTTGACGGAGTTGATCAGAGGTTTCCCGTTGTAGACCCTGGCCGCAGCCGCCAGCGCTTCCGGATTTGCGGAATCAAGCATCAGAGGCGTATCGAGGATCGCCTGGATTTCTTTTACGGCAAAAGGCAGCAGCTCTTTTTCCACCACTCCGGCAGCCCCGACATTGACATCGAGCACCTGCGCGCCTTCTTCCGTCTGGAGTACCGCCTCGCGCAGCACGGTGTCGACGCTGCCTTCGCGGAGCTTTTCCTGAAAGGCTTTCTTTCCCGTGGGATTAATCCTTTCACCGGCCACCACCGGCTCGTTTGACAGGACGACCGTTTTTGCAAAAGAGCAGACGCGCGTGGCCGGCAGGATTTCTGTTCGTTTGACTTCGGTTTCATCCGCCACTTTCCGAAGGGCGCGGATCGTATCCGGTCCCGTGCCGCAGCATCCCCCGATCAGCCCGACGCCCCGTGTGACAAAACGCCTGAGGTCCGCAGCGAAATCCTCGTCCGACTGCGCTTCCTTTTCCGCCGTCGGCAGACCGGCATTAGGCTGCACCAGGATCGGCAGATTCGTTGTCTCCAGAAGGATCTGAACCAGCGGCTCCATCTGATCGGTTCCGAAAGAACAGTTCATGCCGAGCACAGAAACCCCTAGGCCTTCCAGTGTTACGGCCATCGACACGGGGTCCGTACCCGTGAAGGTGCGGCCGCTGTCTTCGTAGCTCATCGTTGCGATCACGGGCAGATCGGAGTTTTCTTTGCAGGCGAGTACGGCGCACTTTGCCTCCAGCAGATCCGTCTGCGTCTCTACAAGCAACAGATCGACACCGGCCTTCGTGCCCGCCAGCACCTGTTCTTTGTAAATCTCATACGCTTCTTCAAACGAAAGCGAGCCCGACGGCGCAAGCAGCGTCCCGATCGGACCGAGATCGAGCGCAATGTACGCGGGCCGGTCGCTTGTCGTTCTATATGCGGCCACGGCCTCTTTTGCACAGCCAACCGACGCTTCGATCAGCTCCACCGGGGTGTAGTGCTGCTGTTTTTTCCGGTTCGCGCCGAAAGTATTCGTAATGATGACATCGGCGCCCGCTTCCAGATAGGAGAGGTGGATTTGCGTAATCAGTTCGGGACGGGTGATCGACAGCTCGTCGGGCGCCGTGCCTGCCAGATCGATCTGCGCCTGTATCTGCGTGCCCATGGCCCCGTCAAACACAACGGTGCGTCCGTTCATAAATTCCTTGAATTTCATGCTCTGTCCTTTCTGTATGCGCAGTCGAGGCCGCAGGTGTCGCAGCCGGGTTCATGATTGTCTTTCGGATGATTGCCCGCCAGAAAAACAATCGACTTTTCGGGTATCATCAAATCCCCCGCGCTTAAAGATACGCCGGTTCTCTTCGTGGCGTCCAGCCAGGCAAACAGCGGCCGCTGCAGTGAAAGCGGCACATCGCCGTAGCCGGGAGAAAAGCGCATCCCGGTTTCTTCCGGCAGTCCTTCCTGCAGACAGGCGGCATAGGCATCGGCCACAACGGAAGCGCAGGCGTCCAGCACCACGGCCCTTGCCGCGTCCGTCACAAAATACCGGCGGATTCTTCGCATAATCTCCTGCCCCAGTGTGCAGCAGACGACATACACCGTCGTGCTGTCTGAAAACAGATGGGCAAGGGAGGCATACGGAAGCGGGATCAGCTTGTCGAGCACCGGGGTTTTTCCATCAAAGGTGAGCGTCGCCTCTTTTTGAACGAAACGAAAGGCCGCGCACGAAAAGACTTCATCCAGCGCGTCTTCGATCTCCTGCTGCTGGTCCTCCGTTACGCCCTGCCTCGCATGCAAAAAGCGCAGGATGTCCTCCCGCGCAATCCACGGTTCGAGCGACTTACGCACAGTGCCGCTGCCCCTTCAGATCCTTCAGGATCGATCCGATGTTTTCTGAGATCCGTTTGGCGATCTCGGGTTTGTTCATTACATACAGGTGAATGCCGTCGACCCCCGAAGAAAGAAGATCCACAATCTGTTCGGACGCGTAGGCGATGCCCGCGTCCTGCAGGGCGCGGGGATTGTGTTCGTAGCGTTCCAGCACGCGCGCAAATTTCTGCGGAAGGCTCGCCCCGCTCAGGCTGACCATTTTGTGGATCTGGTTTTTGTTCAGCACCGGCATAATGCCCGCATAAATCGGCACGTCAATATCGACGCTGCGCGCCTGCTCCTTAAAATGATAGAACTTTTCGTTGTCAAAAAAGAACTGCGTGATCAGAAAATCGGTGCCGCTGTGCACCTTCTCCCGCAGATGCAGAAGATCCGCCGTGAGCGTCTTGGATTCGATATGTCCTTCCGGATAGCAGGCCGCGCCCACCGTGAAATCTCTGTTTTTTACGGCGTAGTCGATCAGATCCTTTGCGTAGTGAAAATCGGTCAGCTGGTTTTCGTCATCCACGCCTTCTTTTTTGTCGCCCCGCAAAAGCAGCGTCGATCGAATCCCGTTTTCTTCCATTGCGTCAAAAATCCGTTCGATGGCCGGTTTGTCCGCGCCGACACAGGTCAGGTGCATCAGCGGTCGGATACCGAGTTTCTCCTGAATATGCACACACATGTCGAGGGTTTCCCGTCCGCGGTCCGATCCCGCGGCGCCGAATGTTACAGAAATAAAATCCGGATTGTGCACGGCAATGGCTTCGAGCGTATCGTAGATCTGTTTTTTGTCGCCGTCTCGTTTCGGTGGAAACACCTCAAATGAATAGGATGGCAGTGTCAGTTCCTTCTTGGTCATGTTTTCCCTCTTCTTTCCATATAAAAAGCTCCCGCCCCTGCACGCCAGGGACGAGAGCATCGCTTCGTGGTACCACCCTACTTCGTCTGCGCGCGTAAACGCAGACCTTCATTCGCATACGGGCCCCGGGGCCGATAGGCTATTGCTGTCACGGGCAAACCCGGCGCGGATTTCGCGCAGCTCCGAGACCATCTTCGGCAAATCGTTCCCCGCCCGTTCTCACCCTCCGGGCTCTCTTTGCGGTACTTGTTTGTTTGCGTACTCTTCTCATCACAGCTTTTTGTCATTGGTACGGTAACGTACTTATGCGGGTAGTATATCAAATGCAATTATGGGTGTCAACACATTACAGCGCATGGATCGCCGTGCCGAGCACGGCCGCGGCGCCCTCCTTCAGCCCTTCGGATACCGTCGGGTGCGGATGGATCGTATCGATCAGCTCCTGCACGGTACATTCGAGTTCCATCGCCAGGGCCGCTTCCGCGATCAGCTCGGTTGCATACGGACCGAACAGATGCACACCGAGCAGTTCGCCTGTTTCCTTGTCCGCCACCACTTTTACAAATGTGTTGTCCGCCTGCCCCGCGATCAGCGTGCGGGCATTGTTAAACAGTGGAAAGATGCCCGTCTGTACCGTGTACCCGCGTTCTTGGGCGCGCGGCTCGGTATAGCCGCACGAAGCCGCTTCCGGGTGCGTATACAGACATGCCGGAATCTTTTCGTAGTCGATCGGCCGGGTTTTTTTTCCCATGATCCGTTCCGCCGCGCGCACGCCCATTTCTTCCGCCGTGTGCGCCAGCATGCTTTTTCCCGTAACATCTCCGATGGCATACAGCCCCTTCAGATTTGTCTGCATATTTGCATCCACGCGGACAAAGACACGGTCCATCTGAAGCGCGGACCGGATCGGATCCACAGCGTCTGTCACGGGACTTCGGCCGGTGGCAACCAGGACTTTTTCCGCGTGCACTTCCTGCACATTTCCGTTTTGTTCAAACACGACTTTCAGTCCGTCATCGTTTTGTATGTGCTGCACTTTCGCGCCGGTGTGGATTTGGATGCCTCTGTGTTCCAGGGTCATTCGAAGCATTTCTGAAATATCGGGATCCATCGGCGGCACGATGCGCTCCATCATTTCGATCACAGTGACTTTTGTGCCGAGAGAAGAAAACAGCGAAGCAAATTCCGTTCCGATCACACCGCCGCCGACAATGGCCATCGATGCGGGAATTTCTTCCAGCGCCAAAGCGCCGGTGCTGTCAATCACACCCTCCAGATCCATGCCGTCGATCGGAAGCACGGTCGGTACGGAGCCCGTCGCAAGGACCACGGCATCGTAACTTTTTTCTTCTTCATTGATTCGGGCGGTCGTGGCGCCCGTCAGCCGGACATCCGCCGTGATGACTTCGATACTGCCCTTTTCCAAAAGTAGTCCGATGCCGTGCACAAGCTGATCTACGACTTCCTGTTTTCTCGCCTGCATCCTTGAAAAATCCGCCCGGGGTTCGCCTTCTACCACAACACCCAGATCTTTTGCCTGCCTGGCGGCATCCAGAAGCTGCGCCGACTCCAGCAGTGATTTCGTCGGGATACAGCCTTCGTTCAAGCAGGTGCCGCCGATGCGTTTTTTCTCGGCGAGCGTTACGTTTGCGCCCAGCTGAGCGGCACGCAGAGCACACACATAGCCTCCGATACCGCCGCCTACAATCAGTATTTTCATCCTCTCACCTACAACAGAAGCAGCGCGGGCTGTTCAATGCGCTCTTTTAGTGTTTTCAGGAACTGTGCCGCCAGCGCGCCGTCCACAATGCGGTGATCCGCCGTCAGACTCAGATTCATCATCGGCCGGATCACGATCTCATCATCCACTACGACGGGTTTTTTCTGAATCGCATTGATGCCCAGGATGGCCGCATTCGGCAGATTGATAATCGGCGTGAACGATTCCATGCCGAACATGCCGAGATTCGAAACGGAGAATGTGGAACCTTCCAAAAGATCGGGATTGATGCTCATGTCGCGGCAGCTTTCCGACAGTTCTTTCGTTTCATCGGAAATCCGTGTCAGTGTCTTTGTGTCGGCGTCTCTGAGTACAGGCACCATCAGTCCGCCTTCCACGGCCACCGCTATCCCCATGTGCACGGCCTCGTGATAAATAATCTCGTCACCTTCCACACTGGCGTTCAACAGCGGATAGTCTTTCAGAGTTCTTGCGGTCAGAAGGACCAAAAGATCGTTGAACGAGATTTTCTTTTTCTCTTTCAGGCTTTCTCTGAGTTTTGTGATCTCCGTCATATCGCAGCTTACGGTGAAGTTTACGGGTGCGGCGATATCCTGACTTTCCTTCATGCGCTCGGCGATCAGGCGTCGCATGCGGTTCATGCTTTCTCTGCGCGGTGGTTCCGATCCCGCGTGCTTTTCTACATCTTCCCGTCGGATTCTGCCGTCCGCGTGCACGTCTTTCAGATCTACCCCGAGTTTTTCCGCCGTCACGGCCGCCATCGGCGTCGACTTCGGCGCCTTTGCTGCTTCTTCGATATCTGCGGCACACAATGCGCCGCCGGGGCCCGTGCCTTCCAGCTGTTCATAATCGACACCCAACTCTTCTGCCAGACGTTTTGCCTTCGGGCTGATTTTTATTTTTCCGCCCGGCTTCTTTGCCGTTTTCGCGACCGCCGCTGCCGGCGCTTCCTCTTTTTTCTCCTGTGTTTCTACTGCGGCAGGTGCGGCTGCTCCGCCCTCCGGCAGCAAATCATCGTAGGCTTCTCCCGCCTCCCCGATAATCGCCACGGGGTCCTGCACCTTTACCGTGCCTTCCGGCACCAGAATCTTGAGCAGCGTGCCCGACTGGGCGGCTTCAAAGCTCTTTGTAATCTTGTCTGTTTCTATTTCAAATATCAACTCTCCGACAGAGATTGCATCCCCTTCCGCAACTTTCCAGTCCCGGATCATCCCCTCTGTCATGGTCAGTCCCAGTTTGGGCATGACGATATATTCAGCCATATGGCCTGTCCTCCTTAGCGTTCAAACTTGCCTTCTCTTTGCGCCTGTTCGATCGTTTCTCGTACGGAAACCTTCAGCGGTCCGTTTTCTGTTACGGTAAAATGCAGGATATCGCCCGGCTTGACATACAGTTCGCGTTCACCGTCGAGCGCAATCGTGCCCCGCTGCTGCGGCTCCCACCGGTATGCCTGTCCTACGGGCAGCCGGGTCATCGGGCTCACACCGATCTCCTCTAAAATTCCGGGCGCCACGGGCGCCACCACTTTCTGATAGCCCCGTCCCAAAAAGACGATGCCGCCGTAAGGATCCTGTGCGGTAACAATCTGCCGGACGCCCGCGATCGACGAAAACCCGATCGATGCCGGATGACAGCGCGACACCACCACACCCAGTATGCTCTCGGTATGCCAGATCGCCTTGGATCCGATCACGGGATCATTCGAAAGCACCGCGTCGATCAGGGCAATATCCGTAAACTCGCCGTTCTTGTGGATTTCGATTCGTTTTTGCCGGCGGATAAAGTCCGCACAGTCACAGGCTTTCGTGGCCGTCAGACCGGCGGCGAGTCCCGCCGCCGTGCCCTCCACCCAGTCGGGATACACATTGTTGGTCCCGGTGGAAAGAGAAATCATCGGTGTGTCTTTGATCTCCTTGGCGATCGCGCGGTTGGTTCCGTCGCCGCCCAGAGAGACGATGCAGCCGATCCGCGGGTCCTGCTCCATGCGGCGGGCCGCCTGTTCGGTATCCTCCACCGAACCGAAGATATAAAAATCCTGCACTTCGATCTCACAGGCGAGCTCATGGCGCTCCTTCAGGAGATTGATCGCGCGAAACGCCATATTGTGGGTTTCCGGCATCAGCACCACCGTATCCACACCCATCCGCTGCGCACCCAGCACCACCCGCTCGATAATATTGATCTTCTCGTTATTGTCGATCACCGTGGCATGCGAAACCAGGCGGCGAATGTCCTTGCCGGACATGGGATTTGCAATGATGCCGATCGCGCTCATCTTCTGTACTCCGATCTATGAAATCGCCCGAACGGCGGCTGCGATATCCTCCGCATTGGGCAGCACGGCCTGTTCGAGTTCGGGGGCAAAGGGAATCGGCGTATCGAGCGCGCCGACCCGCTGAATCGGAGCGTCGAGATCATAAAACGCTTCCTCCGCGATCACGGATGCGATCTCCGCAATATAGGCACCGCGTTTGGTCTCTTCCGACACCAGCACGACGCGGCCTGTTTTTTCCACCGACGCGAGTACCGCTTCCTTGTCCCAGGGGTACAAAGAGCGCAGATCGATCACTTCCACATCGATCCCTTCGCCGGAAAGCTGTTCCGCCGCTTCCAGGGAATCCAGCACCTGTTTTCCGTAGGTGATGACCGACACATCGGCCCCTTCTCTGGCGACATTGGCTTTTCCCAAAGGAATGGGCGCCAAATCGTCTTCCACTTCCGCCGGTACACTGTAGATGGCCTTATGTTCAAAATATACGACCGGATTGTCATCTTCCACCGCCGACAGCATCAGACCGTAGGCGTCTCGCGCATTCGAAGGATACACGACTTTCAGTCCGGGAATTCCCGCGACCCATTTTTCCAGCGACTGGGAATGCTGTGCGGCCGCACCGATTCCGCCGCCGGAAGGCAGCCGGAGCACCATCGGAAGTTTCAGGTGGCCGCCGAACATATAGCGCATTTTGGCCGCCTGATTGACGAGCTGATCCATCCCGACGGTCAGAAAGTCCGTAAACATGAGTTCAGCGATCGGACGCACGCCCGTGGCTGCGGCTCCCACCGCGGCACCGACGATGACCCCTTCAGAAATCGGGGTGTCGCGCACGCGCATTTCGCCGAATTCGTCGTGCATGCCCGCACTCACACCAAAGCAGCCGCCAAACGGTCCCACATCTTCGCCAAACAGAAATACATTTTCATCTTCGCGCATCTTCTGCGACATGCCGGCGCGAATCCCTTCCATATAAGTCATCATTGTCATCGGACTCTGGCCTCCTCTTCGATATCGGTATAGACATCCTGCACAACGGAGGAAATATCCGCCACTTTCGATTCTTTCGCAAAAGTGATGGCATCCTGCACTTCCTGTTTGATGTCCGCTTCCAGGGTGTTGATTTCGTCTTTTGTCAGAATTTCATTGTCGGTCAGATAAGTTTTCAGGCGGGGAATGGGATCTTTCTTCTTCCACTCCTGCAGCTCCTCGTCCGTACGGTATACGGTGGCGTCGCCTTCGAAGTGACCGCGGTGGCGGTAGGTTTTGCATTCGATCAGGGTCGGCCCCTTTTTGTCTCTGGCGTAGGCAACCGCTTCTGTGACCGCTTCATGCACGGCCAGCACATCGTTGCCGTCGATTGTCACTCCCGGGATATTGTAGGACTGTGCGCGTACGGAAATGTCCGTGATGTTCTGATGCCGCTCCTGCGACACGGAAATGCCGTAGCCGTTGTTTTCGCAGACAAAAATGACGGGCAGTTTCCAGACCGACGCAAGGTTCAGCGCCTCGTGGAAGGTCGACTGATTGGTCGAAGCGTCGCCGAAAAAACAGACGCAGACCTGCTCGGTTCCTCTGTACTGGGCGGAAAGCCCCGCGCCGACGGCGATATTGTGACCCGCGCCGACGATGCCGTTTGCACCGAGGATCCCTTTCGAGGCATCGGCGATGTGCATCGAACCGCCTTTGCCCTTGCAGTAGCCGGTTTCCTTGCCGAAGAGTTCGGCCATCATGTACTTCACATCGCCGCCCTTGGCGATAATATGTCCGTGGCCCCTGTGTGTCGATGTAATGTAGTCGTCTTCGTTCAGTGCGGCACAGGCTCCCGTGGCCACCGCCTCTTCTCCGATATACAGGTGTACGAACCCCGGGATCACGCCCATGGCAAACTGATTCTGCGCCTCCTGCTCGAAGTAGCGGATGGTCAGCATGGTTTTCAGCATATCCCGTAATTTGTCATCTGATACTTTCATCTTTCCCTCCTCTGGTTTCTTGAACGGTTTCATCTTTGTGAAATGTTTTTCTTCCGATATGTCTTTTCATTCTCCGGCATCCCTCCCGTGATACGGTTCGATTTTTGCCTTCTTCCTATTGGTTCCTGTGTTCACTGTACCATGAGCTTATGAATTTTTCAATTTCGCTGATAATTAATTATAGTTAATGTTCTGGTAATGCAGCATAACACGAGAACAAGTTTCATTTCCGTGAAATTTTCATAAAAGAAAAATTATTGTGCGACGAATGAAATAAAGGGAAATAAAAAAACCGCGCAATGCGGTTTCTTTACCTACACCTGATCTTCCAGACTGTCGGGCATGGTGTCTCTTGCGTGCAGTACGCGCACGTGGCGTTCGGTCAGACGTGTCCAGTACATCACGACATCCTGTTCACTTACTTTCCACCACGTATGCGGCGTCTGCGCCTGCACATATATGGTATCGCCTTCATTTAACACATGTGTGACCCCGTCCAGAATAAAAATGACGCTGCCCTGCACGATCACGCCCAGTTCGTCGACATCGTGCCCGGGCGATTCTTCCTTCATATTCCCTGTTACGGTCAGGCAGAGGCCGGTCATCTCCTGCGGCGCGCCGGTGTCTGTCGTATAGCGCGCCTCACAGTGATAATCCCGGCTGTAGAGCATCTCGCCTTCGCCGTGTTTCACCACGGGCCGAAATTCCAGACTCGAACTGATCAGCTCGACCACGCTGACGCCGATGGCCGAACAAATCAGAATCAGATTGTCAAAGGTCGGGCTGGTCTGCTCCCGTTCCAAATTGCTCAGATATCCGATCGACAGACCGGTCCGTTTGGCGACCTGTTCCAGGGATAGATTTTCCAGTTTTCTGCGGGTTCGTATCCGTTTGCCGATCATAATAAACACCCTCTCCTTTCATAAATTATACAGCAACTAAGAAATAATAAACAATTATATGCGGTATGATAAACAATTATATGTTGTGAAATGCATAGTCTCGCATACAAAGATGACGGAATATTATGGTACAATGAAGAACAATGAAAGGGGGAATTAATATGGGATTGAACATTCTCATTGTCGTCTTGTCGACTCTGGCCTCGCTGATCGCATTTCCCGTGGCCGGCGGATTCCGCATCACCCTCGCCGTAGTCGTCCTGTTCGGTTTTATCCACGCGTATAAAATCAAAAGACCGATACTTCTGGCGACAGTGACAGGCATCGCGATTGTTCTGTGTCGTATTCTTTTCGACAGCTTCCGCGTAGACATGACGGGAGCACTTGCTTCAAACTACTTATGGGAGTTCTTCTTCTACCCCGGTTATGGTCTGATCTACTACTACGCCATTACCAAGAACACATCGGAATACCCGCTGCCCCTGGTTGCCGCGCTGACGCTGGCGGATACCGGCGGGAACTTTCTCGAATACTATCTGCGCCATTTGGGAGCCGATGAAGCCTGGGCGCAAACCTCTCTTGCCACGATTCTGATTGCCGCGGCAATACGTTCAATTTTGATTGTCATTCTCGTCTGGATTCTGAACCGTTTCGCCAAAACACCCGGTGAACCTGTAGAAAGGGGCCGTCCATGATTGATATTGTAAAACAGATGGGGGCCTTCCTGTGGGACTATATCCTGCTGTTCGGTCTGCTGGGCGTCGGCATCTATCTTACGATTTTGCTTCGTTTCCCGCAGTTTACCCGCGTATTTCCGGCAGTAAAACGTTTGATTGCCGGGATTAAGGAAAACAAGCCGGTGGAAG
>ERZ1032857.21-NODE-21-length-16627-cov-10.157133_pt1 | contig 16627 bp, 12 predicted proteins | sample MGYA00516688_ERZ1032857 | MGnify/ENA primary metagenome ERZ1032857 (study PRJEB33719, sample SAMN04262500) | wastewater metagenome | biome: rural village; feature: composting latrine chamber; material: composting feces with ash | place: El Salvador | collected...
GTCGCTGGATCTCGCGTGACCGATGGGTCGGTGCCGGGGTGATCCTCGACACCTCCAGTACTCCAATTGCCACGGCTGAGGTCGCGCGGCCGATCCTGCCTTGACCGCCTGGGCGCTCACGACGTGGGGCGGTCCTGCAGCCATCGGGCCACCTGGCGACCACGATGCTTCACGATCTCGGCGGACGCGCCACCGAAACGGAAGACGGCCTGATCGTTCACGGAACGGGCTCCCTTTCGGGCGGCACTACGTCCTCATTCGGAGATCACCGGTTGGCGATGGCGGCTGCGACCGCATCGGTCCTTTGCGAACAGCCGGTGCGCATCGAAAATGAAGAGGCGGTTACAAAATCCTATCCCGCATTCTTTGAAGACCTGGAACGAATCGGAGGCGGTCATGTATAGCAGCTTCGGACAAAATATCCGCATGACGGTGTACGGAGAATCCCACGGAACAGGCATCGGTGTCGTGATGGACGGTCTGCCTGCCGGAGAGACGGTAGATCTTTCGGAACTGAACCGTTTTATGGCTCGCCGCGCGCCCGGACAGCGGGGAACCACCCCGAGAAAAGAAAAGGATACGCCGGAGTTTTTATCGGGCATCAGAGATGGCGTGCTGACCGGCTCCGCACTCTCGGTACTCATCCGAAACAAGGATCACCGTTCCGATGACTATCATCTGGACATCCCGAGACCGTCGCATGCGGATCTGAACGCGCATTTGAAGTTTCGGGGGCATATGGATATGCGGGGCGGCGGACCGTTTTCGGGACGCATTACCGCGCCGCTGACGCTGGCCGGAGGCATCGCAAAGCAGATCCTCAGACGCAGAGGGATTCATGTCGGCGCGCATCTGGCCGCCGTGGGAACGGTGGAGGATGAGAGCTGGGATCCGGTGCAAGTAACGCCGGAAGAACTGGAACGTATCGCCGACCAGGGTTTTCCTACGATCAGCCGGGAGAAAGCCGATGCCATGCTCGACCTGCTGGAGACACTGAAAGACGAAGAGGATTCGATCGGCGGCAGAATCTGCTGCATGGCTACGGGCGTTATGCAGGGGCTGGGCGAGCCGAATTATCTCGGATTTGAAAGCCATTTGGCACATCTTTTGTTCGCGGTGCCGGGTATGCGCGGCGTGCAGTTCGGCACGGGGTTTGCCGCGGCGGAAATGCGCGGCTCACAGCACAATGACATCATTCGGGTAGAGAATGGGATCTACCGCACCGAAACCAATCATGCCGGCGGGATTGTCGGCGGGATTACCAACGGCATGCCGATCCGTTTTGAAGTCGCGATGAAACCCGCGGCCAGCATCGGGCGTCCGCAGGCGTCGGTGTCACTGAAAGAACAGACAGAAAAAGAACTGCGAATAGTGGGAAGGCACGACCCGTCGATCGCCGTGCGCGCGGTGCCGGTGATTGAATCGTGTCTGGCTCTGGTACTGCTTGATTTTATGGAGGGACAGAAATGGAATTGAACGAGATTCGAGAAAAAATAGATCAGGTTGATGATGCGCTGTTCGATCTGTTTGAACAGCGCATGGAACTGGCAAAGCAGATCGCCCGCGAGAAACAGGCGGAAGGTGCCGGTGTATCGAACAAAATCCGCGAGCGGGCCATCCTGCAGCGGCTGTCGAAAAAGGATCCGGAGCTGGCGACGTATACGAGAATGCTGTACAGTACGCTGTTTTCCGTATCCAAGAGCCTGCAGTGGGGCGAAATGGACCGAAAACCGCAGCTGACCGATCAGCTGAAGTTCACCAGCGCTCCTTTTCCCCGAGACGGGGTGATCGCCGTGCAGGGAACCGAAGGCTCCTATTCCCAGCAGGCGGCCGACCGCATGTTTCCCCTGGGCGATGTGATGTTTTTTCGCACATTCGATGATGTGTTCCAGGCCGTGAATCAGGGTCTGTGCGACTACGGTGTCGTTCCGATCGAAAACAGCTCCAACGGCTCGGTGAAAGAAGTGTATGAGGTCATGTCCGAGCATGAGTTTTCTGTTGTGCGGGGAACGAAGCAGTTTATCGATCACCGGCTGTTGGTAAAGCCCGGTGTAAAGCTGGAAGATGTGAAAGAGATCGTGTCGCAGCGACAGGCCCTGGGGCAGTGCAGTGATTTTCTCCAGAACAATCCGCAGATTCTCGCGCAGGAGTACATGGACACCGCGATGGCGGCGGCACATGTCGCGCATTCGGACCGAAGAGACCTGGCCAGCATTTCGTCGAAATACTGCGCGGAGCTCTACGGGCTGGAGGCGCTGCCGATTCGCGTACAAAACAGCGAGAACAATTACACGCGCTTTATCTGCATCGCAAAGGACATGCAGATCTTCCCCGGTTCCAACCGGATTTCCCTGATGGTTTCGGCACCCCACGAGCCGGGCGGACTGTATCATGTGCTCGCGCGCTTTGCGGCGCTCGGCCTGAACATCACCAAGCTGGAATCCCGTTCGATCGCCGGGCAGGACTTCGAATTCAACTTCTACTTTGACTTCGACGGTTCGGTGGAAATGCCCGAAGTGCGCTGGCTGCTGGAGGATCTGAAGGCGAATTCGGAACGCTTCCAGCTTCTCGGAAACTATCTGGTCATATGAAATACGGGCTGCTCGGAAAAACCCTCGGACACAGCTGGTCGCAAAAGCTCCACGCGATGCTGGGGAACCCCTCGTACGAACTGTTTGAAAGAAACGAAGATGAACTGGCGGCGCTTTTTTCGAGAGAGGACATCGGCGGCCTGAATGTGACGATTCCCTACAAGAAGACAGTCCTTCCGTATTTGAGCTCCATCAGTCCGGCCGCAGAGAAAATCGGATGCGTCAACACCGTCGTTTTCGGTAAAGACGGCAGCCGGGTCGGTCACAACACGGACTACGACGGACTCACAGGGACCGTTGATCGGATGAAGATCGATCTTTCGGGAAAAAAAGTACTGATCCTGGGAACTGGCGCGACCTCACAGACGGCGTATACCGTCTGCACCGACCGGGGAGCGGATGTAAGAAAACTCGGAAGAACGGAGCTTCCTCCCAAAGGTTCGGACCTGGAGGCCGCGGTGCTGATCAATTGCACCCCCGTCGGCATGTATCCGAACAACGGGGAAACACTGGCCGATCCCGCGGCATTTCACAAACTGGAGGCCGTCATCGATCTTGTATACAATCCACACAGGACCCGGCTTCTTTTGAAGGCGGCGGAATGTGGCATACCGCATGCGGACGGACTGTATATGCTGGTGCGTCAGGCAGCGGCGGCGTCCGAATATTTTCTCCGTTCGGCAACCGATACAGAGACCGAAGAGAGGATACTCCGGACGATTCGCCTGGAAACCGACAATGTCGTTCTGATCGGCATGCCCGGCAGCGGAAAATCCACGGTGGGCGCTCTATTGGCAAAAAGGCTGCACAAGAAGTTTGTGGATCTGGATGAGCGGATTGAGGCGGCGGTCGGGATGCCGGTGCCGGACTACATTACGGCCTTCGGCGAAGAGGCATTTCGGGAAGCGGAAGTGAAAGTCACGCAGAATGCCAGCAAAGAACACGGGCAGGTGATCGCCACCGGCGGCGGGGTTGTGACAAGAAAAGAAAACTACGCATCGCTCGCACAAAACGGACGCATCTACTGCCTGCAGAGAGATCCGGAGGCGCTGGCGACGGGCGGGCGGCCGCTGTCCGCAGGAGGCCCTGCGGCACTGCGGGCCCTGTATGAACAACGGGCGCCTATGTACCGTGCGTTTGCCGATCTCATGGTCGAACAGGGAACCGTTGCGGAGACGGTGACACGCATCGAGGAGGATTTCCATGCACATTGCCATCATTAACGGACCGAATCTGAACCTGCTCGGTATCCGGGAGCCGGAGATCTACGGCACAGGGACGCTGGAGGATCTCGAACGGCTGTTACGGGAAGAAGCGGAGTCCACAGACACGGAACTCAGTTTTTTTCAGTCGAATCATGAAGGAGAAATCATCGATCATATTCACTCGCTCTACGGTGCCTGTGACGGCATCATCCTGAATCCGGCGGGCTATACGCATACCTCGGTCGCGATTCCCGATGCCCTGTCGGCCGTGGGCATTCCCGTGGTCGAGGTGCATTTGTCGGAACCGAAGAAGAGAGAGGCGTTTCGGCATCGTTCCTTTGTCGAGGCGGTGGCGGAGAAGACCTATGCGGGACTCGGGTTTGAAGGCTATGTACGGGCGCTCCGGTATTTCACGGACAGAGCCCGAAAGAAAGAAAAGGAACACCCGGCTTGAAAAAGCCGGGTGTTTTTTACAGATACGCGACAATTCGTTTTGCAAATGCTTCCGCCTGCTGCGGGAGTTCCCGGTTCTCCCGTATGGCGTCCCGGTTGTGGGCGCGTACTTCCCAGGTGAACCGCGGAGGCAGCGCGAAAGTTTTGTTGATGTGCAGTGCGCCGATCAGCTGCCGGGAAAGGAGTTCCGCGCCCGAATGGCCGGTCACGATCAGAGAAAACAGGGACTTGTCAAAAAACTTGCGCTTTCTGAACAGGGCGGTGAGCCGGTTGATCGAGCTTACGAAATTGGCGGGGAGCATGTCGTTGTAATTCGGCGTCAGTATCAGTATGCCGTCGGAGCGTTCGATCGACGGATACATTTCCTTAACGACATAGTCTTCGTAGATACAGCGGGTTTCCTCGCCCATTTTTTTGCAGAGTTCATAGGCACAGCCGCGGCAGTCGCGGATATTTTCCTGTCCGAACGAGAGCAGATCGATCTCGATGCCGTTCAGATGCGGCCGGATCATGTCCCAGACGGCCAGTGTCGCGGACGTGTCGGGTTTGCCGATGGTCCAGACCGAGAGCCTGCGCTGTAAGGACGTCTGACGCGAAGTCCCCATGCGTTCGTGCAGTCCTTTCAGCTGTGCGGACAGTATGTCTTCGGGGCTTTTTCCGAGCGGACGGCTCAGCGGTACCAGATTTTCGAGCCCGGGTGTCGCTTCCACCAGCGAACGGCCCGGCATGCGCGCGCCCAGCCGGTTGGCGTGATACAAAAGCTGCACGCCGGCTTCTCTTGTATACAGGGGGCCGGGACTTTCCACCACGACCCCCGCCACGGTGTCTTCAAAAAGACGCGCGCCTTCCGCCCGATGCAGCAGATCCAGCAGATGGCGGTCATAGCCCGTTTCGTTCAGGGAAGCGCACAGGAGCACGCGGGAAAACGGACGCTGCGAGAGCAGCGCGTCGCGCGGGGACATGCGTTCATAATCGGAAAAATGTGCCCGCAGCAGCTTTTCGGTTTTCGGGCTGAGGTTTTTTGCCTGGATTCTCAGATTCATACATACCTCCGGAGCTGTTCGATCGTTTCGTCGAGCCGGGCGCCGAGTGTCTTTTCGACCACTCTGTGTTCGGTCTGCAGCAGTCCGCCGATTCTTCGGACGCGACAGCCGAAGTATACGGTATCCAGCGCGATCGATGCGTAGAACCATTCGCCACGAACCCAGTGGAGCAGGGACCACGCGCCGCTTGCGATGCTCGGCCCGTAAAACGGCTTTTGCCCTTTGGCCCGGATCGCAAGATTTGCGGTTTTGGCTTTTTCCGTCAGGGTCTCGGAACGCCGATCGTCATAGTTTTCGATCGAGTTTGCGATCCACAGCCCTTCCCCGTGGGGACCGTAGGCCCGGCCTTCCTGCAGGTATTCCGGCGCGGATTCATAGGCATAGTACGCCGCGCGCGCGGCCATGACACCGAGTCCGAGCCCGAGGATCCGTTCTCTTGGAAGCACGCCCGCAAGTTCCTTTGCGGCAAAGGCGCACAGCGCGTCGACCGGGTCCGAGAGGATAAACAGCGTCCCGGAAAATTCAAAAGACCGAAGCATCGAAAGATATTCGGACAGGATCTTTTTATTGTTTTCAAACTGCATCATGCGGACATCGTCACCGGGTTTGAGCGTTTTCGGCACGCCGGCGGAAGCCGCAAAGACAAGCGCGTCACAGTTGAGCAGCTGATCTTTTCTGACGGGCACCGCCCTGGGCATCGGCACGGGGGTGTGCGGCGCACACTGATTGAGCTCCATGGAAAGTGCCTCTGCGGTAGTATGATCCCTCGCATACAGTCCGAGTGTCAGATCGGCGCCTCCCAGCAGCCGCAGACCCAGCGCGCAGTGCATGCCGACATCGCCCAGTCCGATGATGTGAATGCGGGGACGGGCGGGATGCTCGGGCAGTTTTGCATCGGGATGCGCATAGATGAGCCGGCCGCTTTCCGCAAAAGGCGCAAGTTCCGGAAGAAAGCTCATGCCGGAACCTGCGATGTGAGATCTTGTTTCGGGACCCGCCGCCTGGGCCGGGTGCGACAGGACAAAACAGGATTTGGACCGTGAAAGCGGTCGCGTACCCTGTATGAGCAGCGGCCCGCCGGGATCGAAACCGGCGGTCTGTATGATGCCCGGGATCTGCCTACTCATCGTCGCCCGTTCGCAGGATGCTTGCCTGCAGTCTTCGAAGCAGATTCAAATCGTTTCGGATCGAGGTGCTGACGGTGAGATCCATGTCTTCGAGCCCCTTGTAGTCGGGGATTCTGGGATGATGCAATATGTCGAAGATATCTCGCAGAGCCACCGTTTTTCCGTTGACATCGAGATAGACACGCTCCAGCTGCAAAAACAGTGAGGCCGCATTTTCCAGGCAGGTTTTGCTGAGCGCGTAGATCGATTCGTTGGTCCCCTCCTTGATAAAGGATGGCGATACATAGGGCAGCATCAGATTGATCGTGGGAATCAGCGTGCCGTTGAGAAGATTTGTGTCGACCATGTCGCCTCCGATATACGGATAGAGGTCGGATTCCTTAAACCAGTAGCGCAGACGCGGCACAAAGTAGGAGTACTCGACTTCCAGATTCTCCGCCATGGCAAATTCCAGCCCTTTCATGCTGAGGATACCGACAAACATCTTTTCGATCTCGACGTCGTTGGCTTCCAGAGCGGGCTTTACGACCCGGATCCGGTAGCCTTTGTGCAGCAGGTCGTCGACCAGCAGGACCGGTTTGTCAAAGGCGTTGATGATTTTGCACTGGTCTTCCAGCGGCAGATAATACGGGAAAGATTTGATCGTAAACTTCTTGATGCGCCGGTCGAACGTCTTTTCCGTATGAATGGTCTTTGTGACCGTATTCGGCACGATCTCTCCGTTGAGATGTTCTCCGAACGGCACACAGATGGCGCGGCCAAGCGTTCTCGGCTGGGTCGGCACGGCGGGCACTTCGTTGTAGGCGGTGATCCGCTCGATCAGTTTCTGATTGATCATGCTGCGCGTAAAGCTTAGGATCAGCGTGTTCGGGAACAGGTCCGTCATTGTTTCCTTGAGTTTTTTGCGGTTCTCCCGAATGGTCTGCAGTACGGACGGATGCGTGTTGTAGGGCTTTTTGATGTATTTTTCAATATCCAGATTCAGGGTGATGGGGCTCGAAGTGTCGACCAGCATGGTGTCGTGCACCGGGTCCTGGGCGATGTAGCGAAACCCTGCCTGGGTAAGGTGTTCGGTGTATTCCTTGTTGTAGCGCATTTTGTTCGTAAACAGCATATTGTCGAAGTTGTGCGAGACGATATGCGCAAAGGCCTCGTTGATCAGTTCTTCTCTGAGCCCGTGATAGCGGCGGTTGATGAAAACGCCGTGCAGATAGGCGATCGGACCGCGGGTGCTTTCGCGGATAATGGAGATGGTCGGGATATGGCGGAAATAATAGTAGAGATCCATGATCTCGATTTTCTCGTATAGCGCAATGCAGATCAGCTCATCCGTATCGACCGTTTTAAAACGCAGTACGGTCGGTTTCTCCTCCCTGACGTGGACCATAATGTCTTCCTTTGCCACCGACTGGATAAAGGAGAGATCTTCATCGGTGACCCCGCGCACGGCCTCCACGGTGTACTGGGAGCTCGTGACGGTCGTCTTGAAGGGATCGTCCCGTTTGTACAGCTTGTGCTCCATGATATAGTCGCGCACCATGGGATTGACAAGATGATTGATGTCTCTGTTGTTGTCGATGGAGTCGCGGATGAGGGTCGAACTGATAAACTGCAGATCGTGTTCGAGCGACACGAGTTCCACGGGGCCGAGGATTTTTTCTTTGATCTGTTCTTCCGTGTGCGGACCCGTTTGCTGCATGCGCATATAAACGAGGTGCGGCAGGGCGCGCAGCCGGTCGTTGAGCCGGTAGGCGCTCGCGTTTTCCACGACGTCCGCGCCGACGAGCATCGTCAGTTCCTTGCCCGCAAACAGCGTTTCGAGTTCTTCGATCTTTTTGTCATTGGCAATATTGATCTGGATGTCTGACGGGAAGATGTAGACATCTTTTTCCGAACTCACGGACATCTCGACGATTTTTTCTCGCATCAGATAGGGCAGCGGCTTTTTCGACCAGGAAAACTCGTCGATCGACACATAGACCTCGTAACCGAGATTACGCACGTCGCGGCAGATGGCGAGATGACCGCGGGAGAAAGGATCGAAAGTGCCCGGGAAGAAGGCGATCTTCTGAATATTGGGGATTTCGATTTCGCCGCGGGTCATCTGGTATTCGGTGATGCATTTGTAGATCTGGTTCAGCGAATAGGCGTTGCTCAGATAGGTGAAGCCTTCGTCCTCCGTCGTGAGCAGAGTCAGGATTTTCTTTCCGTATTCGCGCAGATAGTACGCCTGCGTTTCTTTGTAAATGCGGCTGGAGTTAAAGACATAGGAGCCGAGCACGGCAAAGGCTTCGGTATGGACGAGCAGCTTCGGCGAGGATATGACGGAGATCAACAGTCCCATCATGCGGTTTCTTCGCCTGTTGTGCATCTCCTTGTCTTCGGTGCCCTTTTCGATGTATTCGTCGTACAGTTCGATCGAGCGGCCGAGCGTGTGCAAAATGGCGTGCAGCGTTTCGAGACCGTCGGATTTCAGTTTGTCGTCGAAGTCGTCGAGAAATTCGTTCAGTTCCCGCGGTTCGAGATACAGGATGATTTCTCCGAGGAATTTGGGAATCAGACGCACGAAGTTGTAGTTGTTCATCTCCAGTCCGCGCAAAAGCTCCACCGCGACATCGTTGACTTCTTCGGGTTTCATATGGGTTACAAGACGAACGAGATTCGCGCCCGCGTGCTCTCTGACGATGTCGTATTCCGACACCTTCAGCAGATTGCAGTAGTGGATGGCGACATGCAGGAGTTTCGCCGCGTGTTCGGTGGCCGCGAGATAGAGGATTTCGATATTGATCTTCTTGACGATCCACGGCGTGTCGGATTTGAGATTGCTCAGAAACATCGAAGACATGCCGGCATCGACATCGCGAAAACATGCGGTCAGAGCGGCGGGCAGGTCGATGTCGTCTTCGTAGCGCTGCGCCAGCCGGTAGAGCAGATAGCTTTCGGTCATCAGTCCGCATTCTTCGCGGGTGGCGACATGTTCTTTTACCTTTTCCATGATGCGGGGACGTTTTAGCAGTCCCGTATGTTCCTGATGCAAAATATCGAGCACGACGAGCCGGGTTTCATCCGCGGAGGCGTCGAGCAGGCGGAGCAGGAAGTCTTCTATTTTTTCGATTTCGTCAGTTTCAAACAGGCGAAGCGGCGCGTACAGGAGCGTGCGCGCCAGGATGATCCGGGTCTGTTCGGTGAAGTTGTAGGTCGGATCCAGCCACTCCAGAAACAGGGAGGGATACGGCGTCGTTTTGTCGTCGATCAGCCGGAACAGCTCCTTGTGGATCATGATCAGATTGTACTGCAGGCGGTCTTTGTGATCGAGCAAATTTACATTGGGAAAGAGTATGGTGTACAAAAGATCCTGATATGCCCGGGTTCCGTGCAGTGTGTCGTAGGAGACCGAGGGCGGGATCTCTTTTTTGTAGTCGTCGTCGTAATTCGCCAGCAGATATCCGATCAGCCGGCTCGCGTCGCGGCGGATGTCGTCGGCTTCCGCGAGGAGCAGATCAAAAAGAAACTGCATGACCATTTTTTTCTGTTTGAGCGTGAAATAGGAAGAATACTCGTACAGAAGATCGAGATACTGGCGCAGGGTCAGCTTGTCGTTTTCTCCCCGTACGGTTTCCATCAGTGCGTTGAAGCTGTCGTCCCTGGAAAACCGGTGCATAATGGTCAGATTGTGGTCGATCGAAAAGTCCTTGATGTTTCGGATGACCCGGTCGCCTTCGATCAGTGCAAAATGAGAAAACGGATCGCGCCGGTATTCGGCGTCGGGGGCCGTGTCGAAGTCGACGGAAATGCCGAGGCGCTTGAGATACACTTCAAAGTCGACCAGCCGAGCATATACTCTGCGGTAGCGGTTTTTCTTGGCTTCGTCAACATTGTCGAGCTTGTCCAATATGACCTGATACGATTCGTCAAGTGAGATTACGCTCATGACATCCTGTCCGCCGATCTGCAGGTTTTTGACGCGAAAATCGGCATAGATCAAAAGCAGGGCTTCGATCGTCAGATTATAGAGCTCGAGATCCCAGGTGGAATGATTCGTCGCGATATTGCCCATTTTCTCCAGGCCGCGCTGATCGTACCACTCATACGTATAAAAATAGTGATAATAGGCGATGCGCTTGGCTTCGTCGCCTTTGACGCCGTATTTGCCGACATCGTGGCATAGAGTGGAGCCAGCCACAAGGCCCAGGTCGATCGGGAGTCCGGTTTCTCTGAGCTGTCTTGCGATATGCATGCTGAGGGCATTGACGAGCACGACGTGTTCGATCGTATTGTAGCCGCGGACGGACAAATCGATCTTCATCATTTCGTACACGAAGTTTTCCGTGAATTCTCTTTTGAAGGTAAAGTATTCGGGATGGATGTCCGGGTAACGTTCTTCATCGTCTGTCAGCATCTGCATCGGATGTGCAACAAGGTCCGCGCCCGGGGTTTCCATTTCGATTTCGTTCAGATAGCGCAGTACGTCAAGAAAGATCCGGTGATACGGGATATTGTCCACATGGACGCGCTCGGAAAAACCTCGGAAGTTCAGATGCATGGTATATTCGAGGATTTCTGTCAGCCAGTCGCGGCTGTTTTTGTTGTAGATGCCCGCGTAAAGCGGATGGAACAGTTCTGCCAGCGAAAGTGCGTCAAAACGCTTCGCATGCAGCATCCGTTCAAACTGTATATGAAAGTTCGGATCATTGAAAAACGCGTCCAGCTTCTCGTAGTGCTTGTCAAACGAGGTGCGGCGGAGCGAAAGATCCAGAACTTGTCTGAGTCCGTTTTCTGTCATGGGATCCTCCTGTCGGGATAAGTTGATGTTTCCGGATTTCCTTTATTTTAACACAGGCGCAGGCTTCTGTGCCGCGGTTGCGAAGGCGCGGGCGGCGCATGGCTGACAGGATCCGCGGATTTGTGGTAAACTATCCCCGAGGTGTAACTATGGCAGAAGTACTAAATCAGTTGGAGCGGTTTTTTACCACCAATCTGTTCGGAAATTTGAGTCTGTATGATGTCACGGCCACAGTACTGAAATATGTGTTCGTGTTTATCATCTATTATTTTATTTTTCATATAATCCGCCTGATCTATCTGGATATCCGCGCAATCGACCGCGACGAAACGACTTCGGATGTATATCTTCGTCTGATTACGCGTCCGGAGACGCTGAACTTCAAGGTTAATGAGATCTACTATCTGAATCCGAGCAATTCGATCGGACGCGGAGAGGACAATTCCATTGTGCTGAAGGACCGGTTTATCTCCAAGGCACATGCGCGCATCGAGGAAAACCGGGGGAGTTATTTCCTGGAGGATCAAAAATCAGCCAACGGCACGTTTCTGAATGACCGCAGGGTGATTCAGCGGACCGAACTGAACAACCGCGATGTGGTGCGGCTCGGGGACGTGGAGCTGCTGTTTGTAAACGAGGAACACGGCCATGACGATTAAACAGGTGACTGAGCGGTCGCTGAGACGCTCGGTTTTTCTTTTTCAGGTACTTGCGCTGTTTCTTGTCATTGTGTATGACTCGGAAATGCTGACGCCGAACCGTCTGTATTTTGCCCTGCTGCTGGTCGGGGTGACCTATCTTGCGAATCTTGTGGTGCGCAGATTTTTGCACGGAGAACCGTATCTGTTTATCATCGCGACCTTTCTGCTGTCGATCGGAACGATTATGATCTTCCGGCTTGACTCCGGTTCCGGTTTCCGTCAGATCGTCTGGATTCTGGCGGGATTTGCGGTGTATTTTATCAGCTATCTGGCGATGCGGCTGATTCCGAAACTCGACCAGCTGACCTTCTTGTATTTCGGCCTGTCGGTGCTTTTGTTTCTTGCGACGCTCGTTGTGGGGGTCGATATCAACGGCGCGAGAAACTGGATTGTGGTCGGACCGATTTCGATTCAGCCGACCGAATTGTCGAAAATTCTGCTGGTGCTGTTTATCGCATCCTTTTATACGCATTATGACCGCTACAAATCGCTGCGCTTTCGCTCGATCCCCGCAGGCAAGCTCCTGATGATGGGCTGCGTGTATCTTCTGATGGGCCTGGCCGTTTTGCAGAGAGATCTGGGCACGGTGCTCGTATTTGCCGCGATTTTTCTCGCGTTGCAGTATATCTACGAACCGGAACGAAAAATGATTCTGCTGAATCTGTTACTGATGATCGGCGGCGGCGCGATGGCAACTCTGCTGTTTTCTCACGTGCGCGTCCGGCTGCAGACCTGGATCAATCCGTGGGAGTATATCGATACGATCGGCTATCAGATTACGCAGTCGCTGTTTGCGATCGCATCGGGCGGTTTTGTCGGGACCGGCATCGGCCTCGGCATGCCGCAGACGATTCCGCTGGCGGAAAGTGATTTTATTTTTGCCGCGATCTGCGAAGAAATGGGCATACTTACCGGCATGGGCATCATCATGCTGTTTTTACTGCTTTGCTACAGAAGCTATAAAATCGCCTTCGGACAAAAAAACTTCTTTTCCCGCGCCACGGCCATCGGTCTGGCGACCATGTTCGCGGCGCAGAGCATGATTATCTTCGGGGGGGTTTTAAAACTGATTCCCCTGACGGGGATTACGATTCCGTTTGTGAGCTACGGCGGCTCGTCAATGCTCGCAAGCTTTATCGCGCTGGGGATTTTGCAGTATCTGTCGGAAGACATGGAGCGCGTATAATATGGAAACCAAACGAACCGTCCGGCTGGTCACGCTCGTCAGTATACTGTTTGTCCTTCTGGTCGTGTATATGACGTATTTTCAGGTGTTTCGCGCGGAGACGATCGCGACGAACTCTTACAATCAGCGCCTGTCGGTCGATGAAAACAGTGTAGAGCGGGGCAATATCTACGACAGAAACCGGGTCGTGCTGGCAAGCACTTATCAGGACGAACAGGGCGACAACCGGAGAGAGTACTATTTTCCGCTCCTGTATGCTCATCTGATCGGCTACAATCATCCCGCCTACGGAAAGACGGGACTCGAACTTGCCTACAACAATATGCTGCTGAATGTCGAGGCCCAGACGACCTTCGGTCAGCTGAAAAATCTGATTGCGCCGACCGGCAAGGGAAACGATCTGGTGCTTACGATCGACAACCGGCTGCAGGAGCGCGCCTATCAGCTGCTGGACGGCCACAAGGGGTCGATCGTCCTGATGAACTATGAAACCGGCGGAGTGCTCGCCATGGCGGGACAGCCGTCTTTCAATCCGCTGAGTCTCGACGAGAACTGGGAAGAGCTGCTGGCCAATGAAGACAGTCCCCTGATCAACCGCTCCACGCAGGGGCTGTATACCCCGGGATCGTCTTTTAAGGTGATTACGGCGGCCGCCATCCTTGAGAACCTCACCCGCGAGGAGCAGATCTATCAGGATGAGGGAGAAACTGTCATCGACGGGTATACGATCAAGAACTATCTGAATGAAGTGTACGGAGAGATCGATCTGCGCGATGCGCTGATCAATTCGGCCAACACGTATTTTGCCGACAAGGGCGTGCAGATGGGGGCATCGGCGCTGCAGGCAACCGCCCGCAAGTTTATGATGAATCAGGCGATTCCTTTCGATATTCCGGTGGCCGAGTCGATTACACCGTTTGCCCGGGAGCGCGGTCTGACAGAAATTGCAGCCGCGTCGTTCGGCCAGGGGAAAACACTGGTGACGCCTTTGCAGATGGCGCTTACGATCGCATCGATCGCAAACGAAGGGCATATGCCGCAGCCGCATCTGGTGTCCCGGGTCGTGAGTCCGGAAGGAGACGTTCTGCAGGAGAAAACGCCGTCGACGCTTTCCGTGGTACTTCCGACCGGCTATGCAAAAGAGCTGAAAGATGATTTGATTGCGACCGTGGAAGCGGGAACTCGCGCACAGATTGAGGGAAAAACCGTCGGCGGAAAAACCGGCACGGCGGAGACCGCAAGCGGGCTTACGCACGCGTGGTTTATCGCATTTTTGGAAGAGGAAGATCTGCCGCTGGCGGTCGCCGTGATTCTGGAAGAAGACGGCACGCTTGGCGGACAAGCCGCGGCTCCGCTGGCGCGTGAGATCTTTTTGGACGCGATGTATCTGCAGCAGGAATAGAATACATTCGATCCATGCATACAAAAACGCAGCTGTTACGCAGCTGCGTTTTGGTTTACAGGAATTTGTCTTTGAGATTGGTCCAGTAGTAGTTTTTGTCGAAGACGAGTCTTCGGATATAGCGCTCTCCGATGTCGAAGCGAAGTTTGCGGATCTGCTTGAAGGAGAGTTCCATGCCGTCGGAGATGACGAGCAGCGTGGACTGATAGCGTCTTTCCGGGTAAATGTCGAGCAGGGTGTCGTTCGGGATGACGATCGAATTGTACAGCGAACGGTAGGCCTTGGTGTTGATCGGCGCGAGCGGTGTCAGCTGATAGCCGTTCAGCGACGGATACAGGATGGCTCCGCCCGCAGAGTAGTTGTAGGCGGTCGAGCCGGCAGAGGAGGAGATGATCAGGCCGTCTCCGGAAAAATTCTGGAGATGCCGTTCCGCAATATGCACCGACAGGTGCACGACCTGGGAACTGCGGTTTCTCACAACAAACTCGTTGAGCGAATGCAGGTGAAAAGTACGGTCTTTTGTTTCCACCCGGCATTCCATCAGATAGATTTTCTCCAGGTCATAGGCGCCTTTGCGGTAGTTTTCCGCAAATGACTCCAGGTCATTTTTGTGAATCTCCTGGAAAAAACCGAGGTGGCCGGTATTGATGCCGACAAACGGAATGGTGGGGAAGGATGTTTTATGTACGGCACGCAAAAATGCGCCGTCTCCGCCGATGCAGATATTCAGCTCCGCACTTTTGTCATATTCATTCGACACCGTGTAGCCCTTCTGCTCGAGGATCCGGCGAAGGCGTTTCATGGTGATTTGTGAATCTTTGTTGCGATTGGCTATAATGTTAATAATTCCGGATTTCATACGTCCCTCCTCATGAAAACAGTATAACACGAAAGGAGCCTGTCTGTGATCGATTCACGCACTGCAAAATCAATTCATCTTCCCAATCATAAAAACACACCCGCAGCCGCAAAGGATCTGTTTTTGGAGCGGGGCTTCTCCAGAAATGCCTGGATGGAAGCCTATCGGGACGGTCTGCTGCGCTGCTGCGGGGCGCCGGTCGGAAGAAACACGAAGATCCCCGCCAAAGAAACGATGGAGCTTTTGATCCCCGAAGAAAAGAGCGAGTATCTGCCGCAGAAGGAGGTTCTTTCGATCCTGTATGAGGACGCGCATCTCCTGGCCGTCGACAAGCCCGCGGATCTGCCGATGCTGCCCGTGCAGGGGGAGGATGCCGGCGCGCTAGTCAATCGCGTGCAGGCGTATTTTGACATGGCCGGCATCAAACGAAGCATTCGTTTCATCAACCGGCTGGACCGGGGCACATCGGGCGTGGTGCTAATTGCCAAACACAAATATATGCAGGCGGCGCTGCAGACGCAGATGGAAGAGGACAAAATCCAGAAACGCTATGTGGCGCTGGTCGACGGAAGAATCGACGAAAGCCGGCGGATGCAGATTCTCACGCCGCTGAAAAAAGAGACAAACGGGATTCGCTGGCAGCCGGATCCCGACGGCAAAGCGGCCCATACGAAATTTTCCGTTTTGTACGAGGGCGAGCGGTCGCTGCTTCTTGTGAGCCCGAAAACGGGCCGCACCCATCAGATCCGGGCGCATCTGTACTCGATCGGGCATCCTGTGCTGGGCGATGAACTTTACGGCGGCTCCGGTGCGGAGCGCATGTATCTGCATGCCCTGTCCTACGGATTTACCGCCTGGAACGGACGCAGAATCCTTGTGCGCACGTTGCCCCTGTCCTGGCACAAAACGCTCGGCATCCCGAGGGAAGTGCTGCAGGCAAAGCTTGCGCAAACGCGATCGTCTTCCGCTTCTCTGTAAGAGCGAAGGGTTTGCAAGACCGCGCTTTCTGTGCTATAATTAGCTTGTCTTTGAGATAGGTAAACCGTTTTAAATGAAACCGACAACGATCATAAGGGATCGTGATTGTTCTTCTTTCAATGGCAAGCCCCCGCCGAGGGGACGTCAGCGATCGGAGACAACGAACCCACCTTCACATACTGAAGGTTTTCATTTATCGTTTACTGCTCAAAGATAACAGTCTTTGACTGAAAAAACCCCATGCATCTACATGAGATGTATGGGGTATTTTTTTCGTTCCTTATATTTGAAAATGTACT
>ERZ1032857.22-NODE-22-length-16478-cov-9.789807_pt1 | contig 16478 bp, 11 predicted proteins | sample MGYA00516688_ERZ1032857 | MGnify/ENA primary metagenome ERZ1032857 (study PRJEB33719, sample SAMN04262500) | wastewater metagenome | biome: rural village; feature: composting latrine chamber; material: composting feces with ash | place: El Salvador | collected...
GCAAGACTGGCAATGGGGGAGCGCGAGGGAGGGCATGAGGGGGAATCGCAACTCCCTTCGCCCTCCCTCGCAAACGAAGCCGGAATGCCAACTTCAAAAGATAATCCTGATACAAAACGCCGCCAGATTACGTGCGAAGCGGATAACTCACTGCGTTGCGCAGCAACGCTACGGCCTCGCATGGCATGACAACGAAAAAATGAACCCTGCACAAAAAAATCGCCCCGTACTCTACGGGGCGACACTCAATTTTTCTTTGCGTTCATCTGCAGCCAGGCGGCGATGCACTCATCCAGATCTCCGTCCATAAAGTTCTGAACATTGCCCGTTTCCCATTCGGTGCGGTGGTCTTTCACCATCGTATACGGGTGGAACACATAGGATCGGATCTGGGAGCCCCAGGCGATCTGACTGTAGCTTCCCTGGATATCTTCGATGCGTTCCTTGTGCTCTTCTTCTTTGATCTGAATCAGCTTGGCGACGAGCATTTTCATCGCGGTGTCCCGGTTCAGATGCTGACTGCGCTCGTTTTGTGACTGTACGATAATCCCCGTGGGAATATGCTGAATCCGCACGGCGGAGTCCGTGGTGTTGACATGCTGACCTCCCGCGCCAGAGCTTCGGTAGGTGTCGATCTTCAGATCTTTTGCGTCAATTTCAACATCTGTTGTATCATCGAGCACCGGCAGGACATCCACACTTGCAAACGAGGTGTGACGCCGTCCAGAGGTGTCAAACGGCGAGATCCGGACCAGCCGATGTACGCCCTTTTCACTTTTCATATAGCCGTAGGCATACAGCCCGTCGACAGAAAACGTGACGGATTTCAGCCCGCCTTCGGTATCGGCATTGTAGTCGATGACTTCGACCTCGAAGCCCTGATCCGATGCCCAGCGCGTGTACATGCGGTACAGCTGTTCCGCCCAGTCCTGGGCTTCCAGGCCCCCGGCGCCGGCATGAATCGAAAGAATAACGGCATTTTTGTCGTATTCCCCGTTCAAAAGCACTTTCAGCTTCAGCTTTTCCATCTGTTTTCCGATGCGGTCGATCCGCGTCTTGATCTCATCCAGATATTCAAAGCTGTTTTCTTCTTCGACCAGTTCGAGCATGACCTGCGCCTCTTCAATCTGGCTTTCCGTTTCCCGGTAATGGTCGATCGCGCCGCGATAGCCCTGCAGTTCGCCGATCACCGACTGCGCCTGATTCACATCGTCCCAGAAGTCGGGTTCGGCGGTCAGCGCCTCGAGTTCGTCTCTTTTTTGTTCCAGCTGAGCGACGTCAAAGAGACCGCCCCATCTCGCTTAGATTTTGCGCATAACTTTCCAATGCGGCTTTACATTCATAGATATTGTCCATGGCGGCTCCTTACACCACTTTGCCGTGGCATTTCTTGTATTTCTTTCCGCTGCCGCACGGGCAGGGGTCATTGGGTCCGATCTTCTTTCCCTTGACGATCGTCTTTTGCTTTTCGCCGGTGCTGCCCTGGGGTGCCTTTTCAACTCCCTGCGGCTGGCGTTTGCGTTTGATTTCTGTCGTTTCGAGGGGGAGATTAAACAGATACTTCAGCGTGTCTTCCTGGATGGCGGCGTTCATTTCTTCAAACATCTGGAAGCCTTCGTTGGCATAGGCGCGCACCGGGTCTTCCTGCCCGTAGGCGCGGATGCCGATGCCCTGACGCAGCTGATCCATCGCGTCGATGTGATCCATCCACTTGGAGTCGACCACACGAAGCATGATCACGCGCTCGAGTTCGCGCATCGGTTCTTCCCCGATCTGCTTCTCGCGCTGCTGATAATAGGCGCGGCTGGCATCGAGCAGGGTCTGTTCGAGCTCCGCGCGGCTGCCGGGCGTCTCCCGAATCGAATCGAGGACTTCCTTCGGCATGAAGGCCGCCTGCAGATAGTGTGTCAGCCCGTCCAGATTCCACAGCGATCGGTCGTCGGAGTTTTGCGTGTACTGCGTGACACCGCCGGCGACGATTTCTTCGAGCATCGCCATAATGCTTTCGTGCATGTTTTCGCCGTCGAGCACGCGTTTTCTTTCCTGATAGATCACCTGACGCTGCTTGTTCATGACATCGTCGTATTTGAGTACGTGTTTTCGGATGGAGAAGTTGTTGGACTCCACCTTTTTCTGCGCGCGTTCGATCACGGAGGTCAGCATGCCGCCCTCGATCACTTCGTCGCCGGCGTAGCGTCCCATGAGTTTCTGGACATTGTCACCTCCGAACAGGCGCATGAGATCGTCTGTCAGCGAGATATAGAAGCGCGATTCCCCGGGGTCGCCCTGACGTCCAGAGCGTCCGCGGAGCTGATTGTCAATCCGGCGGGATTCGTGTCGTTCGGTTCCGATGATATATAAACCGCCGGCGTCGATCACCTCTTTTGCCTCTTTGTCGGTTTCCACCTTGAACTGCTTCAGCAGATCCTGGTAAATGGCGCGGGCGGCTTCCACATCGGGATCGTCGGTCTGGACGAAGTTGTCGACCATTTCGATCATTTCCTTGTCGTAACCGCGTTTTTTCATTTCGTTTTTGGCCATGAATTCCGGGTTTCCGCCGAGAATAATGTCGGTGCCCCGTCCGGCCATATTGGTTGCGATCGTCACAGAACCCAGGCGGCCTGCCTGTGCGACGATCTCCGCCTCGCGCTGGTGCTGCTTGGCGTTCAGGACATCATGACGCACGCCCTTTTTCGAAAGCAGTTTCGAGAGCGCTTCCGAGTTTTCGATCGTAACCGTACCGACGAGGATCGGCTGTCCGGTCGCGTGCACCCGGGCAATTTCTTCGACGATCGCGCTGAACTTGGCTTCGGTAGATGTGTAGACGTGGTCGTCGTTATCCGTGCGGTTGATCGGCTTGTTCGTCGGAATCTCGATGACGTCCATATTGTAGATCTCCCGGAACTCCTCTTCCTCCGTTTTCGCGGTACCGGTCATGCCGGCCAGCTTTTCGTACATGCGGAAGTAGTTCTGGAAGGTGATGGTGGCAAGTGTTCTGGATTCGCTTTTGACCTGCACATGTTCTTTGGCTTCAATCGCTTGATGCAGCCCGTCCGAGTATCGTCTTCCTTCCATAATGCGGCCGGTAAATTCGTCAACGATCAGCACTTCGTCGTCACGTACCACATAGTCGATATCCAGATGCATGCCGTATCGCGCCTTCAGGGCCTGATTGATGTGGTGTGCATATTCCATATTGTCGGGATCCGACAGATTGTCGAGTCCGAAATAGCGTTCGGCTTTCTCCGTGCCGAGTTCTGTCAGTGAAGCCGATTTTCTTTTTTCATCGAGCACATAGTCTACGGTCTCGACGACCATTTCCCGGTCGAAGATATCCTGTTTCTTTTCGTTGGGGTCCAGTTTTCTTCCGGTCAGCCCCTGCACGAAGCGGTCGGCCATGGTATACAGATCGGTCGATTTGTCGCCTTCTCCCGAAATAATCAGCGGCGTTCTCGCCTCATCGACGAGAATACTGTCGACCTCGTCCACGATCGCATAGAACAGATCTCTCTGCACGGCGTCTTTTTTGTAGATGACCATATTGTCGCGCAGATAGTCAAATCCGAACTGATTGTTGGTTCCGTAGGTAATGTCCGCGGCGTAATTCTCCCGGCGCTGATTGTTGTCGAGGCCATAGACGATGACGCCGACGGTCAGTCCGAGAAATTCATAAATTTTTCCCATCCAGTCGCGGTCGCGCTGCGCCAGATAGTCGTTGACGGTGACGACGTGGACACCGCGGCCGGCCAGGGCGTTCAGATAGGCAGGCAGCGTCGCCACCAGTGTTTTTCCTTCTCCGGTGCGCATCTCCGCAATCCGTCCCTGATGCAGAATAATCCCGCCCATCAGCTGCACGGGATACGGCTTCATTCCGAGCACGCGCCAGGCGGCTTCCCGTACGACGGCGAACGCCTCCACCAGCAGAGAATCCAGCGTTTCGCCGTTTGCGAAGCGTTCCTTGAATTCCGCCGTTTTCTCCTTGAGCTGCGCATCGCTCAGCGCTTCCATCGTGCCATCCAGCGCCTCGATCTGCTCAACCAGCGGCGTGATTTTTTTTATTTCACGGGTGGACGAGTCCCCGAACAGTTTCTTTAGAAAGCCCATGTATTCACTCTCCTGTCAAGTTTCCATACCTGTTTATTGTATCACGTCCGCGGGGTCCGCTCAAACCGCAAAAAACCCCGCGGTTGCGCCGCGGGGCTCGTTTTTTGCTATTCGGCTTCAATCACACCGTAGTCGCCGTCTCTTCTTTTATAGATGACATGGATGCCGTCGGTTTCCGCATCGCGATACACGAAAAAGTTGTGACCCAGAAGTTCCATCTGCATGGACGCCTCCTCGGGGCTCATGGGTTTGAGACCAAAGCGTTTCACCTTCACGATCCGTCGTTCTTCCATCTCTTCCGGTTCTTCTTCGGTCTGGATATTGTCGAAACGGATCGTGTCTTCGTGTCCGAAGCGCTTTTGCAGGCGCGCCTTGTACTTTCGGATCTGTGATTCGAGCGCGTCAACGGTGCGGTCGATCGATGTGTACATGTCATCGGAGGACTGCTCCGACCGGAGGATGGTTCCGGGCAGATGAATGGTAACTTCCGCAATGCGTTCGTTTTTCTCAACGACGAAAGTGACCGTCCCCTCCAGGTCCTGCGTGAAATACTTGTTGAGCCGGCTGTACTTCTTGTCGGCGATCTCGCGCAGTGAATCGGTTACATCGATGTTCTTCCCTACATAGTGGAGTTTCATTGTGATTCCCCCTTTAATCTTATATGATAATAGATACCCACTCCGGACGAAAACGCACGCGAATCTTTATTCGTGAATAAATATGGTTGTGGATAATGTGGGTAAAACTGTGGAAAACCCATTTAATGCCCTTTGAATTGTGGATAACTTTTGTTTTCAGGATTTGCATTCTCTGAAATTGAAAGATCATATCGAAACGGTGTAAAATTTGCGTGAATTACGGAAATTTCATACATCGGAAACTGCGGGAGGACAACATGAGAGATCTGCGCGTCGGCAAGCGCACGCTGAAAACGGCGCTCGCTGTCGTATTATCTTTATACATCGGAAGTTTGCTCCAGCTGAAATCCCCTTTATTTGCGGGATTTGCCGCGGTCGTCGTCATGCAGGGAAGCGTCTATGACTCCTTTCGTGTACTGAAAGACCGCATGCTGGCTACGATCACGGGCGCCGTGGTCGGTCTGATCATCATCGCCACGGGCTATCAGAACTATTTCACCATGGCGCTGGGGATCATACTTGTCATTTTAATCTGTACGAATTTTGCCTGGAAAAACAGCATCGCTCTGGGCTGCATCACATTTCTGATCATTCTTGTCAATGAAGGAGGCCACAACGAATTTCAGTATGCCGTGCACCGGGCGCTGGATACGCTGATCGGTCTGGTGGTGGGAACGGCGGTCAACTATCTGATTTTTCCGCCGCATCCGCTGCGGCTGATCATCAAGACCTACCGTTCGATCGAGCGGGATCTGTATGTCGTGTTCAAGGACTTTCTGCAGTATGAGAAGCCGATGCAGATCTCACTGATCCAGAGTGATCTCCTGAAGGCCGAGGCCGACTATGTCGCATTGAAAAAGCAGCGGCGCCTGCGGCTTGTGAACCAGGATCTGCTGACGCTGCTTGAGGAGGTCAATGCACTGCTGTTTCAGATTGCAAGCCACATGATCGTCGTGGGGGCGGAAAATGAGCGCCATAATCTGACGACACAGGCGCTGAAAGATGTGCGGCAGGTGCTGCCGGATCTTGTGATCGATCAGCCGGAGGAACCGCACGAACTGTACGACAGCCTCTACTCGTATCATATTGAACGGATCGCCGAGCTCCTGCTTCTGATCCAGGACAAGATGCAGCTGGTCTATGAACTCGGCCCGGAGGAGAAAAAGGACGAAGAGAAGCCGCAGTTTTAAGCCGGCATCCTTCTCCTGCAGGTACATGCGAACATCAAAAAAGAGCCCGCGGGCTCTTTTTTATATCTTATTCTGCGTTTTGGATCGCTTCTGCAAGTACCGCCTGGTATTCCGTTACGGTAATCGTGACAGAAGACGAAAGATCGGGATCATCCGTTTTTCCGTCGGTTACGGAGAGGCCTTCAATGCCTGCCAGGTCTTTTCCGACGGCCCAGTCTGCAATTGCCTGTGCCTGTTCGTTCCATTCTTTACCGATGCCCGAAGCGCCGATCATATTGTAGTCCGCGCCGAGTTCATTTTTGGTCTTTGCGTCGGCTTCCGGTTCTGCGGCGAAGCTGCCGTCAGCGGCAAACTGCTGACGCACCTGTGCGTTGTCGATGAACGAAGCTTTCACAACACCCGCGTCATCCACGGCCACGGCGGCCATCGGGATGTCAAACTGCGCCTGAATCACATCGTTTTGCAGTTCGGCCGAACGCTGTGCGCTTGCATCGATCGCGATGCCGACTTTGGTTGCGCCCTGTGCGTCCACCTTGTTGTCCCAGGCTTCCTGTACGAGACGCTGATAGGGATCCACGGAAATTGTAACCGAAGAGTTGAGGTCCGTATCTTCATCCCGGTTCAGGCCGGTGATTTCTTCCACGGTTTTTCCGACCATCCAGTTCTGCAGCGCGTCGATCTGCTCGTACCATTCTTTGCCGATCCCCGATGCCGCAATCATGCCGTAGTCATCGCCGAGATCTCTTTTGGACGAGATCACAGCCTGCTGATCCGAGTCAAATGTACCTTCTGTCGTGTAGGCAATCGACGGCTGAATCACATCGATCTGTACATCGACAATGCGGCCTTCTGCGTCAAAGGCTACCGCGCCGAGTGTGGCCGAAGCCTGTGCGGACGGGCCGGCTTCCTCTGTTCCCTCTTTGGAACCGGTCAGGGATACTTCCGTGCCGTATCCCAGATGGGTGATTTCTCCGACTTCCGCGCTGTTTTGTGTACTGTCTGATGTATCTTCTGTTTCGTTGATTTCTTCAGTGACCGCGTCGGTGGCGGCATCCGTGGCTGCTTCTGTCGCTGTGCCGCCGGTGTCGCACGCCGCGAGTACCAGGGTCAGAATCAAAAGCATTCCGATCCATTTTTTCATACCTTCGTATCCTCCTAAGTTATATATGGAGGTAGTATACCATTACACTGTGTATTTCGCAATACCTAAGAGAAATAATAAGCATTCTGAACCGGCCGGTTTGGGTATAAGGGAATTACAGGTTTTTTATCAGTTTCATACAGAAAGGAAATTCTCCGATGACATTTACACCCGAAAGTTTTACCGGCTACCGCTTCCTGTCCAATCCGCGGGTCGCCCCCGGCGGAGCCTACGTGCTGTATCAGGTCGCCCGCGCGGAGCTGGACGAGAATCGCTATGAATCCCGTGTGTTTCTGTGGGATGTGGAAAAAGACACCGGCCTGCAGCTGACCGGATCCGGAAAAGACCGCGGCGCGCTGTGGGAAGATGAACATACCGTTTTGTTTTCATCCGGCCGGGACGTTTCAGAAAACCGGCCGCCGGAAACACAGTACTGGCGCATCCGGATCGACGGCGGCGAGGCGGAAAAAGCCTTTTGCATTCCGCTGGCAGTTCAGGACATTCATCCGCTGGGGGACGACGAATGGCTTTTGATCGCAACCCACGATCCCGCCTGGGACGACGTGCCCGAAGAAAAAGACGCGCTCGCCGCGTATATGAAAGAGAAGGAAAAAGAGAAAAAGTGGGAAGTGCTCGACGAACTCCCCTACTGGTTTAACGGACAGGGCTATACCGGCAACAAACGAAGTGTGCTCTACCGCTACCGGGCATCCGACGGAGAGCTCACGCCGCTTACGCCGCGCAATGAGGAAGTCGAAGGCGTCGTGGTGCATCCCGACCGCACCCGTGCCGCGTTTTCTTTTAACAAAAAAGAAACGGTGATGGAACTTGACTCTGGGCTCGCGCAGATCGATCTTGCAACCGGTGAGATCACCCGATATGACTGCGTACCCGCAGGCTCCGTCTTTCCGCTGGGCTATGCCGGGGAGGATCTGTTTTTTGCGGCAACCGACAGACAAAACCACGGGCTGAACGAAGACCCGCACATCTGGCTTATGCAAAAAGACGGCGGCTTCCGGCAGATCACAAAAGACAGTTTTGAACTGAGTCTCGGCAGCAGTGTCAATTCGGATCTTCGCCACGGCGGCGGCTATCAGGCACGCACCGACGGAGAATCCCTGTATCTGATCGTCACCTCGGGCGCACGGTCCGAGCTGATTCGGATGGAAAAAGACGGCACGCATGAAACGCTTCTTACCGATGCCGCGAGTGTGGACTCGTTTGATGTAAAAGACGGCAAAATCTATTCGGTTCTTATGCGGGATCTTTCGGCACAGGAACTGTATGCCGACGACCGCAGGCTTACCTCGCACAATCAGGAGATGCCGGAGCCGGTTCCCGTGGAAACCTTCGCGTTTGAAAGCCGCGGGCGAACCCTCCGGGGCTTTGTCCTCGCACCGAAAAACAGGAGCGAACGAACCCCTGCGATCCTTTCGATCCACGGCGGACCGAAGACGGTGTTCGGAGAGGCGCTGCACCATGAGATGCAGCTGCTGGCAGAGAACGGATTTTATGTATTCTATACGAACCCTCACGGCTCCGACGGCTTCGGCCGCGACTTTATGGATATCCGCGGACAGTACGGCACCAAAGACTATGAGGATCTGATGGCTTTGACCGATGCGTTTTTGGAGGCCTATCCCGATGCGGATCCCGAACGGCTCGGCGTCATGGGCGGATCCTACGGCGGATGGATGACCAACTGGATCATCAGTCACACGGACCGTTTCCGGGCGGCCTGCTCCCAGAGAAGCATCAGCAACTGGATCAGCTTCTTCGGGAATTCCGACATCGGCTATTACTTTACGCCCGATCAGGTCGGCGCGGATCCGTGGACGGATCCCAAACGGCTCTGGGACAATTCGCCCCTCCAGTATGCGGATCAGGTCAGAACACCGACGCTGTTTATCCACAGCGACGAAGACTACCGCTGCTGGCTGCCGGAGGGACTGCAGATGTATTCCGCACTCAAATACCACGGAATCCCCTCGCGCATGGTCGTCTTTCACAATGAAAACCACGAACTGTCGCGCGGCGGCAAGCCGCAGGCCCGTGTCAGACGTCTGGAGGAAATCATCACATGGTTTACAAAATATCTGACCGAATAGCGGTCACCGGATATCGATACAGATCGGAGGGAAGCATACAATGCTGGCAAGTGTAAAAAACCGGATCGGAAACAACAGGGCGGGGGCGTTTTTGCTCGAACTGGTGCAGCGCATTCAGGACGACAAGGTGCCGCAGGCCGGAGCCATGCTCGCGTATCACCTGTTTATGAGTATTTTCCCGTTTCTGATCTTCTTCTTAAACGTACTCAGTTTTACCCCGCTGCTGCAGGGGGATGTAATCGCGGATATGATGAGTTTTATTCCGGATGATGCCGCGTCCATCGTGCAGCCGATTATCACGGATCTTGTCGAGTCGCGAAGCGGCGCGCTGTTGTCGGCGTCGCTGATCGTGGCGCTGTGGTCGGGATCCAATGCGCTGAATCAGATTATCCTGATTATGAACAGCGCCTATGACATTACGGAGTCGCGCTCTTTCGTGAAGCGGCGGATTCTTGCAATCCTGTACACGGTGCTTTTAGCCGTTCTTCTGATTATGATGCTTCTGGGACCGGTTTTCGGCGATACGATTTTGCAGGGACTTTTCTCCATCATCGGCGAACAGGACTGGCTCCTTTCGATCTGGGGCTGGGTCAAACAGCTGATCCCGCTGGCGGCTCTCATCATCGGCTTTGCGCTGCTGTACCGCTTTGGTCCGGCGTTTCCCAAAGACAGCCCGGTCAAATTCACAGACTCCCTCATCGGAGCCGCCGTGGCGGCCATCGGCTGGCTGGCGGCCTCGCTCGGTTTCTCGTATTATGTCAACAATTTCGGGAACTACTCCAATACCTACGGAAGCCTGGCAGGGATTATCATTCTGCTGATCTGGCTGTATCTGTCCTCGGTGATCATCCTGATCGGGGCGCAAATCTCCGCCACGATCCTGTCCATGCGCACCAATTCGGACTACAAACCGACCGTGCACGAACTCGTCCGGCAGCAAAAGAACCGCCCGGAACAAAAATAAACGCACAAAAAAAGGACCCGCGGGTCCTTTTTTGCTGCAATTTATCCTGCCTGCTGCGTATCGGCATCCGGCGAAAGATCCAGCCGGCTCTGCGTATACAGTTCGTAATAGAGTCCTTTCTGATCCATGAGCTGCCGGTGCGTACCCTGCTCCACCAGTCCCTCCTGCGTCAGCACGAGAATGAGATCGGCATTTTGTATCGTCGTCAGCCTGTGAGCAATCGTAAGCGTCGTCCGTCCCACAGACAGCGAGTCGAGGCTGTTTTGGATATAGCGCTCGCTCTGATTGTCCAGTGCGGAGGTGGCCTCGTCGAGCAATAGGATCGGTGGATTTTTCAAAAACACGCGCGCAATCGAAATGCGCTGCTTCTGTCCGCCCGAGAGTTTGACGCCGCGTTCGCCGACATAGGTGTCGAAATCTTTCGGCAGATCCATAATAAAATCATAGGCGCCGGCCAGTTTTGCGGCCGCCACCACGTCTTCCTTTGTGGCGTCGGGATTCGCATAGCGGATATTTTCGATCACCGTTCCCGAGAACAGATACACATCCTGATGCACCATCCCGATATTTTCTCTGAGATTCTGCGTTTTGATCTTTCGGATGTCGACTCCGTCGATTCGAATGGCGCCTTCCGTGACATCGTAGAAACGGGGAATCAGATTGCTGATCGTTGTCTTTCCGCCGCCCGACGGTCCGACCAGCGCGATCTGCGAACCCTGCGGAATGTGCAGATTCAGATTTTTCAATACGGGCGTGTCCGGATCGTCCGGATAGCTGAACGACACATTGTCGAACACAATGTCGCCGTGCATCGGGTCCAGAGAGACGGCGTCCGCGTCGTCGAAGATTTCGATGTCGGTGTCCATAATTTCAAAGAAGCGTTCGATCCCGGTCATGCCGCGCTGGAACTGTTCCATAAACTGCACGACGCGGCGCACGGTCGCGAGCATCGTCGTAACATACAGGACATAGGCGACAAGATCGCCCGCGTCAATCGAACCGTTGAGCAAAAACAGTCCGCCGGCAAGAATCACCGTCAGATACATCAGGCCGTCAAAAATACCTGTGACCGTGTGAAACGCCGCCATGTAGCGGTAGCTCCGCTGTTTGATCTTAAAGAAATCCTGATTGCCGCGTTCAAAGCTCGCGCGCTCATAGGGTTCCGCCGCGAAGGACTTCACCACGCGCACGCCCAGGAAGGTATCTTCGATCTCCGCGTTCAGTTCCCCGATATGCACGCGCTGATCTTTGAACGCTTCTCTCATTTTGCGATTGTACTTTCTTGCAAAAAACAGCATCAGAGGGATCATCGTGAAGATAATCAGCGTCAGCGGCACATTGATGTTCAGGAGAATGACGAAAGAGACTAGCGCCTTCAGGCCGCCGATAAAGAACTCTTCGGGACAGTGATGCGCAAATTCCGTGACATCAAACAGGTCACTCGTCATGCGGGCCATGATCTGGCCGACTTTGGTATTGTTAAAAAACGATACGGAGAGTTCCGTCAGATGATGAAAGGCATCGCGGCGCATATCGGTTTCGATTCTCGCGCCCATCACGTGGCCGACATTGGCCATGTAATAGCGGGCGACCACTTCAATCGCCCGGAGAATCAGATAAAACAGACTGAGCCTCCCGATCAGACCGAGCGTCAGCGGCTGCGTCGCGTCGACGCCCGCATTGGTGAGCGTGCGAAGAATCAGCGGCAGCACGAGTTCGGTGATCGTCGTGAGTGCGGCACAAAACAGATCCAGTGCCAGTATGCCCTTATATCGGAATAAGTACGGAACAAACCGCGCAAACAGTGTTTTGGTTGAATAGGTGCGGTCCATTTCTTTTTCCTTCTTTCTATATGATTGTATTATTTAAGTATACAAAAACAGGAGAGTGTTTTCAAATTGTTACATGTTCTTTATTCCGGTATTGAATTGCGGCACCTTGCCATTCTTGATATACTATGTAGGATACGCATGAACAAAAAAACCATCATACATAGAAAGGAACATCAATATGGCTGAAACACTGGCACGTAAAATACTCGCCTCGCATCTTCTTGAAGGCGAGCTGATCCCCGGCCGGGAGATCACCATTCGCGTGGATCAGACACTGACGCAGGATTCCACGGGCACCATGGTGTATCTGCAGCTGGATGCGCTGGCACCGGACGCCATCCGTACCGATCTGTCGGTTGCCTATATCGACCACAATCTGATGCAGGCAGGTTTTGAAAACGCCGATGACCACGCGTTTATCCGTTCGGTCTGCGAAAAATACGGCATCCGCTATGTCAAACCGGGCGGAGGGATCTGCCATCAGGTGCATCTGGAGCAGTTTGCCAAACCCGGCACGACACTGATCGGATCCGACTCCCACACCCCGACGGCTGGCGGCGCGGGCGCGATTGCGATCGGCGCGGGCGGACTGGATATCGCCCTCGGGATGGCCACCGGTGAATATACGCTGACCATGCCGAAGATCTACGGCATCGAACTCACCGGAAAGCCGGGGCCCGCGATCAACGGTAAGGACATCATACTGACCGTACTGAAAGAACTGACCGTCAAGGGCGGCGTCGGCCACATTATGGAATATTTCGGAGAAGGTCTCAAGCATCTGTCGGTGCCGACCCGCGCCACGATTACAAATATGGGCGCGGAACTCGGCGCCACGACATCGATCTTCCCGTCCGATGAAAATACACGGGACTATCTGAAACGACAGGGCAGAGAATCCGATTATCAGCCGCTCACGGCCGATCCGGGTGCTGCGTATGACGAGCATCTCGTCATCGATCTTTCCGGTGTCGTGCCGATGATCGCGCAGCCGCACAGCCCCGACAAAGTCACGACCGTAAAAGAGCTCGAAGGTTTAAAAATCGACCAGATTGCGATCGGTTCGTGCACCAATTCTTCCTATGAAGACCTGATGCGGGTCGCCCGGATCCTGGAGGGCCATGCCGTGCATCCCGATGTGAGCCTTGTCATCTCCCCGGGTTCGGCGAAGGTGCTCAAGCTGATGGCGGAAAACGGAGCGCTGGCCACCTTTGTGCAGGCGGGCGCGCGTATTCTGGAGTCGGCGTGCGGACCGTGCATCGGCATGGGACAGGCGCCCAAGTCCGGTGCGGTTTCGATGCGAACCTTTAACCGCAACTTCAAGGGCCGTTCCGGTACCATGGACGCGCAGGTGTATCTGCTCAGTCCCGAAACGGCCGCCGTCAGCGCGATTCAGGGCGTACTGACGGATCCCGCGGCAACCGACGCCGATCTTTCGATTCCGATGCCCGAAAGTTTCGGCGCGATGCCCGATTATCTGCTGGATTTCAAAGAAGGCGACCGCTCGGTACCCGTCGAAATGGGACCCAATATCCAGCCGGTCCCGGTGGCCACTCCGATCGAAGATACAATCGAGGCAACGGTCCTTCTCGTCGCGGGTGACAATGTCACGACCGATGACATCGCCCCGTCCAATGCAAAACTGCTGCCGCTTCGCTCCAACGTGCCGAAGCTTTCGGCGCACGCCTTTGAAACCCTCACGCCCGATTTCAAAGCGCGAGCGGAACTCGCGGGCGCGGGCGCCGTCATCGCGGGCGACAACTACGGACAGGGTTCGAGCCGGGAACACGCGGCTCTACTGCCCCTGTATCTGGGCGTGAAGTTTGTGGCAGCCAAAAGCTTCGCAAGAATCCACCGCTCAAATCTGATCAATGTGGGACTGCTTCCGCTGGTGTTTGAAAATGAGGAAGATGTGCAGCTCTTTTCGGAAAGTGCCGCCGTCCGCATTCGCGGTGTGCATGCGGCGCTCGCATCGGACGGTAAAATGGAACTGGAAATCGTGGCAACCGGCGAGTCGGTGCCCGTGGTATTCCGGGGAACGCCCGGAGAAATCGAAACGCTGCTTGCCGGAGGCAAGCTTCTGATGGCCAGAAAAAAACAGGAAAAGAGGTAGCGCATGCACGACCATGATCTCAGAAGGATGCGGGAAAACCTGATTGACTATATCAAGACCCGCACCTATGTCGACCCGGCGCTGTACGAAAAATACGATGTCAAACGAGGGCTCCGAAACGCAAACGGCACCGGCGTGCTCGTGGGAATAACGAGTGTTTCGGACGTTGTCGGCTACCGGATCGAGGACGGAAAGAAGATCCCCACCGAAGGAAAACTCCTGTATCGCGGCATCTCTCTTGCGGATCTCGTAAGAAGCTATGAAGAAGAGGACCGCATGGGGTATGAAGAGGTCATTTTCCTGCTGCTGTTCGGCAAGTTGCCGACGCAGGTGGAACTGGACAGCTTCGTGAACACGCTGCACGAACGGATGAAGTTTCCGGATTCGTTTACGGAAGATGTCATTTTGAAAAACCCGTCGGGCAATGTAATGAACAAACTGCTGCGCACGCTGCTGGCCCTGTACTCCTACGATGACAATCCGGAGGACACCTCGGTCGAAAACGTGCTGATGCAGTCGATCAATCTCGTGGCCAAAATGCCCCTGATGATCGCCTACGCTCACCGGGCCCAGAAGCATTATTTCGAAGACGACTCGCTCGTACTCCACCGGCCGAAGCCCCACTGCGGGATTGCGGAGAATTTTCTGCATCTGATCCGGGATGACAAGGCCTACACGCAGGAAGAAGCAAAACTGCTCGACATTCTGCTGATCGTCCACGCCGATCACGGGGGCGGGAACAACTCCGCTTTCGCCACGCACGTCGTCTCCTCCTCGGGCACGGATACGTACTCTGCCATCGCCACGGCGATCGGATCGCTGAAAGGACCCAAGCACGGCGGCGCCAATCTCATGGTCGCCCAAATGATCGAAGATCTGAAAGCGACGGTCCTCGACTGGACCCGGCGCGATGCCGTCATGGACTACCTGCGCGGCATACTTAGAAAAGAAAACTTCAACAGAAAAGGGCTGATCTACGGTATGGGACACGCCGTGTATACCATCTCCGACCCGCGGACCACACTGTTGAAATCAAGAGCGCAGCATCTTGCGGAAACCACCGGTTACGCCGATGATTTTCAGCTTTTGCAAAATGTGGAAAGCTGCACCAAAGAACTCATGGAAGAAAAAGACCGCCTGATCTGCGCAAATGTGGACCTGTACGCGGGACTTGTCTATACCATGCTCGGACTCGACAAACATCTGTATACGCCGATGTTTGCCCTGGCCCGTCTGGCCGGCTGGTGCGCGCACCGACTGGAGCAGATTCAGGATGACAAAATCATGCGCCCCGCCTATGTAAACCTGTCGCATCCCCAGGAATACGTCCGCATCGGCGAACGTCGCGACTAAAAAAATGCCGGCACTCACTGCGAGTGCCGGTCTTTTTTTTCCGGAGGCGCGATGGTTTTCAGCGTCTGCATTGCGATAAACACATCTTCTTCCGCAAACACCTGAAAACTGCCTTCGTTGTTTTCCGTAAATGATTTGGCAATGGCAAGGCCCAGGCCGCTTCCGTCTGTGGACCGGGACAGATCGCCCCGGACAAAGCGCGACAGGATCTCTTCATGGTCGAAATCCAGAGGATAGGCCGAGGTGTTTTTCAGCGTCAGATGCACGGCGTCATCCCCCGTCTCCAGCCGCAGAAAGATTCGCGTGCCGGCCAGTGAATAACGCAGGGCGTTGTCGATCAGATTCTGCAGCACCCGGTACAGCTGATTGCCGTCGGCGCAGACCCATACCGGTTCATCCGGCAGTTTCACCACCAGTTCTCTTTCTCCCTTTTCAATCACATCTTTCAAATCCGACACCGTCTGGCGCACGAGCACCGCGTAGTCGAGTTCTTCCCGGTTCAGTTCAATCGCGCCGCTGGTGCTTTTCGACAGATCAAACAGATCGGACACAATGCCTTTCAGACGCAGCGATTTTTTGCGCAGCACTTCCACGTATTCGGCAGCCTCGGAAGACATCTCTTCATCCTGCAGCAAATCGGCATAGCCGATGATCGATGTCAGCGGCGTGTTTAAATCATGGGAAACATTGGTTACAAGATCCACTTTGAGGCGTTCGGCCTTCAGCTGATCATCGACGGCGGTGCGTACGCTGGTCTGTGTGCGCTTTAGAATCTGTCGAAGCGCATAAAGAAACCGCGCGGTTACAGCCAGAAGAAGCAGGCCCGTGCCGACAAAAAAGACAAACTGCCAGCCGTTTCCAAACGACATAGCGTTCAGAAAATAAACCAGCAGGAGTACGAGCAGGGCACTCGCGAGTACATAGCGCGTCGCCATGGTCAGAATCCTTTCGAGACCCGTTTCGTCGGCGGTGTTTCCGCGCAGCACCCGCGCGGTGGCGCGCAGTGCGCGGTAAAGAACCGTGTCGTCCAGATAG
>ERZ1032857.23-NODE-23-length-16239-cov-8.879449_pt1 | contig 16239 bp, 19 predicted proteins | sample MGYA00516688_ERZ1032857 | MGnify/ENA primary metagenome ERZ1032857 (study PRJEB33719, sample SAMN04262500) | wastewater metagenome | biome: rural village; feature: composting latrine chamber; material: composting feces with ash | place: El Salvador | collected...
GCATCGACGAAGTCCAGTTTATGCAGGATGATCCCGCCGATGTGGCAACCCGGGTCAACGAGCTTTTAAACAGAGACCTGACGGTGGTGATCGCGGGGCTCGACCTGGATTTCAAGGCGCGACCGTTTGAAATCGTCAAGGAACTGCTCCCGATGGCGGATTATCTGACCAAGCACCATGCGGTGTGCGCATCGTGCGGCGTGGACGCCTGGGTCAGTCACAGAAAGACGCGCGATGACGAACGCGTCGTCATCGGCGCGCAGGCGGAATACGAACCGCTGTGCAGAAAATGTTATCTGCGAAAAGAAGCCGGGAAAAAAGCGGCGAAGAATCAGATCAGTTTTTCCGAAATGGACAAAGAAGCATAAAAAGGCGGGGCTCGCAGGCCCCGCTTTTCTGATGCAAATTTCGAATTTTGATTTCTATTCCGAGAAGTCCAGCGGCTGTTTCTGAATGGCACAGGAAAGTACCAGGCCGATGCAGATCAGATTGGAAAGCTGGAAGGTTCCGCCGTAACTGAAGAAGGGCAGCGGAATCCCCGTGATGGGCATAAGTCCGATCGTCATGCCGATGTTCTCGAAGATGTGAAACAGGAACATGGCGGCTATGCCGATACACAGGACACGCCCGAACAGATCCTTGCTTTCGATCGAGATGCGGACGATCCGGTACAGCATGACGGTGTAGAGAATAATCAGCGCAAAGCCCCCGAGCATACCGAGTTCTTCCACCAGCACCGCAAAGATATAGTCGGTTTCCTTGGTCGGAATAAAATTATACTGTGTCTGCACGCCCTGCAGATAGCCGCGTCCGGAAAATTGACCCGATCCGATCGCAATCCGTCCCTGATTCGCCTGATACCCGGTGTCGCCGATGTCTCGCATCGGATCCAGAAAGTTCAGGATCCGGTTTTTCTGAAACTCGTCGAGCGACGCATAAAACACCGGCAAAGAGACAATCCCGAGGGCAAGCGCGGCAAAAAAGTACCGCAGGTCAAGGCCCGCCGCAAACAGCATCACGGCAATGAAAAACACAAAAACGATCAGCGTGCCGAAGTCCGGCTGCAGCGCGATCAGCCCCAGGGGTACGGCCACATACAGAAGCAGTTTGAACACGGTCTTCGGATGACTCAGATGATGACGGTGGTTTTCGATAAAGGTCGCCAGACAAATCAGCAGCCCGATTTTTGCAAATTCCGACGGCTGAAAATTCACGGGGCCCAGACGAAGCCAGCTGCGCGCGCCCCAGGAGTCATCCCCGGTGCCGAGGATCAGCACGAGCACCAGCAGAATGTTCATCACAAGATAGATCGGGATATGCAGCTGCTTCAGCAGATCCTGATTGAAGGTCAGTAAAAATATGATCATAAAAACGCCGACAACGGTGGCCACGATCTGGGAGGTCATATAGCGTCCCGGGCCGTAGCTGTAAGTAGCGGAATATAAAACGATCAGACCGTAGATGCACAGCACGAGCACGGTGATGATCAGTGTCAGGTCAATTTTCTTAAACGAGATTTTTTTTCTGTGAAACAATGGATGCACCCTCTCAATGGCTTTTATTATAACAGAATGCGGGCCCGTTGGCGGGTCCGAACGAAAAAACCGCTGTGCTATAATGAATGGCAGGAAAACACACAAAAGAGGGGAAGGAGCGGAATATGGCCGGATACAGAGAATACCGCCTGCGCGTCTACGAATCGCGTACGCTGAAGGACAAGCGGGCCGTTAGGCGGTCGATGCTTGCCCGCATACGCAACAAATTCCACGCCGCCTGCGCGGAGATCGACACGCAGGACAATGTCGGCATCCTGACGATCGGGATTGCCGTCGTCAGCAATTCAACCACACAGATCGGAAAAATGCTGGATGAGATCGAATCCCTGATCCTCTCATCTTATAATGTAGACATCATGGATTCTCAAACGGAGATGGTATGAGAAAAACGAAACGGCGACTGCTGTATAAAAAAGAAATGACCGAAGCGATCCGCATCCTGCTTTCCATGTATCCGGATCAAAAATCGGAGCTGGATTTTACGAACCCGCTCGAACTGCTGGTGGCGACGATTCTGTCCGCCCAGTGTACCGACGTGCGGGTCAATCTCGTGACGCCGGCTCTTTTTGCGCGCGCCAAAACCGCGAAAGACTACGCCGAGATTGAATTAGAAGAACTGGAGTCCCTCGTCAAAACCTGCGGACTGTACAAGTCCAAGGCGAAAAACATTCGCATGACCGGCCGCATACTGGAAGAAGAATTCGGCGGGCGGGTGCCGGCGACAAGAGAAGAGCTCATGCAGCTGCCGGGGGTCGGAAGAAAAACGGCGAATGTCGTCCTGGCCAATGCGTTCGATGTGCCGACCTTCGCCGTGGACACACATGTGCACCGAGTATCCAACCGTACCGGCCTGGCCGACGCCAAAACGGCGGACGAAACGGAACAGCAGCTGATGCGGCATCTGCCGGAAGACACCTGGGTGGGGGGACATCACGCCCTGATCCTGCACGGCCGGCGCGTGTGCAAGGCCAGAAAACCGATGTGCGAGGTCTGTCCGCTGGAGGGCATGTGCCTGTTTGTGAAGGGGAAAGAACCGTATAAATTATAGGATGCTGCGCGATCCGCTACAGGGATAGATTACTATTACGCGTATTGACAGAATTATCAGACGCCTCTATAATGAAATCATGCATGATGCATCTTCCTATTCTTCCCACGTTGTAAACGATTTCACAATCTCCGTCAAGTGGAGGAAATCAGGGTGCATTCGCCGGGGGTGGCGTATACCCCTACATTTGAGAACTGAACAGGAGGGACTATGCAAGCGAGAAACCGAACACGAGATGTCATCATCAGCGGATTTGCCCTGTTCGCCATTTTCTTTGGCGCGGGCAATCTCATTTTTCCGCCGATGCTTGGCAATATGGCCGGCAACGACTGGGGCCAGGCCATGCTGGGTTTTCTTTCCACGGACCCCGTACTGCCGATCCTGGGCGTCATCGCAACCGCTTTTGTCGGCGGACGACCGGAAGACCTGGGCAAGCGCGTATCCAGACGCTTTGCCATTATCGTCGCGGGAATCTGTATACTTCTGATCGGACCGATCCTTTCGGTACCGCGGACGGCCGCGACCACCTTTGAAATCGCGGTGAACCCGTACATCGGAAGCGACATATCGCAGATGGCGATGATCGCAACTTCCGTCATTTTCTTCGCCATTACATTTTTCTTCGCGGTGAACGAAGGACGCGTCATCGACATCATCGGCCGCTTTTTGACGCCGGGCCTTTTGATCGTACTTACCGGCATCATTATCAAGGCGGTCTTTACACCGATTGGTGAAATCGTCGATACGGGAATCGAAAATGCATTCAATGTCGGCTTTATCGAAGGCTATCAGACGATGGATGCCCTGGGCGCGGCACTGCTGTGCGGCGTAGTACTTACCGATCTGATAAAAAACGGCTATACCGAACGAAAAGAACAGCGCTCCATGCTGATCAAAGTAGGCATCATTGCCGGTGTTCTTTTGGCTTTCGTCTACGGCGGACTGACCTATGTCGGCGGCACGACCTCCACCACACCCGCCACCGACCGTGTAGCGCTCCTGCTGTATTCGGTGCGTGAAGTCTTCGGAAGCGCAGGGGGTGTACTGATGGGCATCGCCGTCACGCTGGCCTGCCTGACGACCTCCGTCGGTCTTGTATCGACCTGCGGCAACTTCTTCAGTAAAGTGACGGGCGGAAAACTCAGCTACCGGCTGATCGTCACCGTCGTCGTCATCTTCAGCACCCTGATGTCCCTGCTGTCGGTAGAAGGAATTGTGTCGCTCGCGTATCCGATCCTGATGACGATTTATCCCGTCGTCATCGTCCTGATCGTCCTGACGCTGTTTGACCGCTATATCCCGTACGATATCATGTACACGGGTCCCGTCATCGTGGCCGGTGTGCTTGGCTTTATCGAAGCCATGTATGCAAACTATGAACTGCTCGGCGGACCGTACTCCATGATGCAGGGGCTGCCGCTCGCAAACCTCGGTTTCCCGTGGGTGGTTCCGACGATCATCGCCCTGATCGTCTGCACCGTCATCGGAAAGGTCATCGGCGGAAAAGACACGCGAGAACCGGTCGAAAAGGGCTTATCGGTGCGGGAATAAGCAGATACACATAGAAAACAGAAGAAAAGTTCATCCGAACCCGTTTCGGATGAACTTTTTTTCATGTGCACGAGCGAGCTGCAAATTTTATGAACTTTTTTCCATTGGATGCGGCGGCTGCCCGCGATACGATAGAAGCATCAAAAATACTTATTCGGGGGGACACAGTACATGAAAGTAAGCAGCGAAAATGTTTTGCAGATCGCGAACGGCTTGCCGATGTGGATCGCGTGCGGCATCGCCGTTTCACTGATCGTCGTGCAGGCAGTGATCTTTCTGCGCAATTCGTACACGGCTGCAAAAAACTCCTGCAGGAATTCCGTTCCCTGACAGAAGACCCGAAAAACCTCGACCTCATGCGCACGCTGCAGATTTATCTCGAGAACAATCTCAACTACAGCATCACCGCCCAAAAACAGTTTCTGCATATCAACACCGTACGAAACCGCATCGACCGCATGCAAAGCCTGGTCGACATCGACTGGGAAAACGCGGTCGACCGACTCCGCATCGAAATCCTTCTGCGGTTTTTGGAACTGGAATAAGGAGAGTGAAAAGAAATGAAATAGCTGATTTCCGGCTTTGCCGGAAATTGCGCTGTGAAAAAGGCCCTGCTGGTCAATGAAATAGCGGCTTCGCCGCCATGAAACACGACGTGCGCAAAACGCGCACTAGTATGAAAAGGAAGCCGCTGCGCGGCCGGATCCTATTATCGCCGCGAAGTGGCACCGATTACATACGAGCATGCATTAGCGTGCGATGTATTTCATTGGACGCGTGCGTCCTGTTTCATATGCCGAAGGCATATTTCATAGCTCGTGCTGAGGCTGCGCCTCGGCACGGCTATTTCATTTCTTTCTATGTTATAATGGTTTCATAATTTCATATGACCCGTGCGCGAACGTTCTGTGTTTTCGGGTCACAGGGAACGCGGTGTGAATCCGCGGCAGCCCCCGCTACTGTAAGTGCCGACAATTCCGTCATCAACCCACTGGATTTCTCCGGGAAGGGGACGGAGGCGAATGACGCGCGAGCCAGGATACCTGTTACGAAATTACCTTCGGAGGGAGAGGTAAAGATGTTTCCCCTTCTCCGACGGGGATTTTTTTATCAATAAAAGGAGGAAACACATGAGAAAATCATGGATTGCACTGCTGCTGGCGCTGATGCTCGTACTGGGCGCCTGCAATCAGGCAACGGATACCCAGACGACCGACCCCATCACCGGCGGGGAAACGGAAACGCTGTCCGATGCGGCCGACACCGAACGCACGGAAGCCGCGCAAACGGAGGATACGGAAGCGCAGGCACCGGAGGCCGATGCCACCGTCTATCCGATCGAAGTACAGGACGGCCTCGGAAACACCGTGCGTCTGGAAACGGAACCCGAAACCATCGTATCGCTGGCACCCAATGTGACGGAAATTCTGTTTGCCCTGGGGCTGGGCGACAAAATCGTCGGCACCTCGGAATTCTCCGACTATCCGGCGGAAGCGGCCGATGTGGAAACCGTGGGCGGCGCCATGGGATTTGACCTGGAGCGCATCACCGAAATGGATCCCGACCTGATCATCACCAACGGTGTGGTCGAAGGTCTGGACGAGGCGGCCACAAATGCGGAAATCGCCGTGGCGGGGTATTATCCGCAGAATATGGAGGAAGTGCAAAACCAGATTCTGCAGGTGGGAGAACTCGCCAACCGGCAGGTGGAAGCACAGGGGATTGTCGCCAATATGAAAGAGCGCACCGAAGCCGTCGTGGCATCGGTCGAAGGACTCGACAAGCCGACCGTCTTCTATGAAGTCTGGGGCGATCCTCTGATGGTTGCGGGCAGCGGAAGCTTTATCAATGAAATCATCACGCTGGCCGGCGGAGAAGACGTGGCGGGCGATGCCGAGCCGTATTCCAACTACGATGTGGAGCAGCTGGTGGCCGCGGATCCCGATATCTATCTGATCAACGACGGCGACCCTAATGTGTCACAGGAGATTCTGGCTGGGCGACCCGGCTATGAAAGTCTGTCCGCGCTGCAAAATGACCGCGTACTCACCGTCAACGCCGATCTGATTTCCCGGCCGGCCCCGCGTCTGATCGACGGACTCGAAGCCGTGGCCGATCTGCTGCATCCGGATCGTGCGAACTAAATTGCGAAAACATGCGATCGCGCTGAGTATACCGCTGTTGATACTGACAGCGGTACTTTGCGCGGGCATCGGTTCGGTCCGGTTGGCGCCGCAAGAAATCGTCCGTTCCGTGTTTTCGCGAATCGCGGGATGGGAGGATCCTCTGATCGCCTCCCATGCCGTGATTCTGTATACGATCCGTCTGCCGCGGGTGCTGCTGGCGCTGACGACCGGGGCGGCGCTTTCCATGGCGGGCATGACGCTGCAGGGGCTGTTCAGAAATCCGCTCGCGGATCCCTATATCATTGGCATCTCCTCCGGTGCGGCCTTCGGGGCCGCCATAGCGATTGGCACGGGGATCGGGCAGGCGCTGTTCGGAGGCGCGGTGGTGTCGGTGTTCGCCTTCGCGGGAAGCCTTCTGGCACTGCTTCTGGTCACGGGTTTAAGTAAAAGCGGAAAGCATCTGCGCGCCTCCAGGATCTTGCTGGCCGGTGTGGCGGTAGGCCAGCTCTTTGCCGCCGGACTCTCCGTTCTCATGGTCTTTTACGCCAACGCGCTTGAACGCATCGTCTACTGGACCATGGGATCGCTTGCGGGCAATTCCCTGTCCAATGTACTGTTTTGTCTTTTGATTGTCGTGATCGGATTCTTGATTCTGATGCGCTACCGAACCGAAATGAATCTTCTGCTCCTGGGTGACGACACCGCAAAGAGCATGGGGGTTGCGACGGAGCGCGTCAAGCGCATCCTGCTTCTGACCGCCTCTTTAATGACGGCGGTGCTGGTGTCTTTTACCGGGGTTATCGGTTTTGTCGGGCTGATCATTCCGCATGTGGCCCGACTACTCACAGGTTCCGATCACCGGACGCTGCTGCCGTTGTCGGCATTGTGGGGTGCCGTGTTTCTGTGCATCTCCGATACGCTTGCCAGAACCGTTGCGAGTCCGCTGGAGTTTCCCATCGGCGTCATTACGGCGCTGTTCGGCGCGCCGTTTTTCCTGTGGCTTTTGACGCGCGCGGAAGGGAGAGGCTACTGATGTTTGAAACAAAAGATTTGGGTTTCTCCTACGGGATGACAGACACCCTTCGCCATGTCAATCTGAAGGCGGAAGCGGGCAAACTGCATGCGATCGCGGGTCCCAACGGAGCGGGAAAATCGACGCTGATCCGCCTGTTGGCGGGGCTTTTGACACCGCACACGGGCGAGGTGACCTTTTGCGGCGAACGCATCGCGGATTTTTCCGACCGCGAACGCGCCCGCGCCATCGCCTATATGGCGCAGGACACCACGGTGCCCGGCGATTTTACCGCGAAAGAAATCGTCGAAATGGCGCGCTATGCCCGGACGGGCGGCGACGATGAAAAAGCCGTACTAGCCGCCATGGAACGCACGCGCACGCTCTCGTTTTCCGACCGCAAAGTCGGCGAACTCTCCGGCGGGGAGCGACAGCGGGTGCTGCTGGCGCGCGCCTTTGCCCAGGGAACCGACGCGCTCCTGCTCGATGAAGTTACAAGCGCGCTCGATCTGCACTATCAGCTGGCCGTCATGGAGGATCTGCGGGACTGGCTGACGCCCGAGCGGACGATCCTCATGGTGCTGCACGACATCAATCTCGCGGCCCGTTATGCCGACGAGATCTGGATGATGCAGGACCGGACGATTGCGGCTCACGGAAAACCCGCCGCCGTCATTCAAAAAGAGATGATTCAGCGCGTCTACCGCGTGGATTCGGTGACGGAACGAAACCCCGTCACCGGCTCCCCGATCGTAATCCCCGTCGAACGAAGAGAAGAAAAATTGCCGCTGCGCGTCTTTGTGATCGCGGGCGGTGGGAGCGGCCGCGCGCTGTATGCCGCGCTCTACCGCCTCGGGGCGGACGTAACGACCGGTGTTTTGAATGCGGGGGACTCCGACCACACCCTGGCGCAACGCCTTGGATTTCATGTACGCGAGGTGCCGGCGTTTGCCGAAGTTGCGGCGCGGGATATCGCAAATATCGACCCCCGGGATGTCGATGCCGTTTTGCTTTCGAATCTTCCCGTCGGACCGGGCAACCGCTGGAATCTCGAACTGGCCGCGCGCCTCGGACAACACGCGCCGCTTTTGTACTGCCCGTGGCAGGTCGGCACACAGTATATCCACAAAGACTACGAAACAGACTGGCAGCGGCTGATCGCCGATGCGGTTTTCTGCCCCGATGAAGAAGCTTTGGAAAAAGAACTCCGAAAACGGTAGATTCATACGGTTCCGGGGTACCTAGCAGGTAAGAGACACCCTGAAATTCGTACGAAGGAGAATGTTAAGATGTTGTCATTCAAACGACCGATCCGAACGCTGTTTCTTTTGCTGCTATGCATTTTGTGTGCGTGCGCCACGGAGGAAACCGTCCTTTCCGAAGCGCGGGAGGGTGAACTGTCGGCACAGATTTTTTCGGACGCAGACGCGTACGGACACACCCTGCTTCTTCAGCGAGACGCTTTGTAGAAACCGACGCTCCGGGCGGCATCGGCTACTGGTGGGAGGTCGAATCGGAAACCGACCGCAGAATGCCGATCGTGGCGGATCTCATGATCACCGTGAGAAACAACTGCGCAATCCCCGAGAATCAGTTTCTGCACACCGCCACCGGCGCTCCCAATGAGATTTATGTCGTGTATCCCCACGAAGGAAAACTGTATCTCGGCCGCGGCGGCGTCTTCAGCTACTATGAATTCCTGGATACCGAACGCCTGACCGACGAAATCTGGCAGGAACGGGTGATCGGCGGAGAACCGGAACTTCCCGTGTGGGAACAGGATCTCATTCATGAAGAAAAGAGTGAATTCCCCGGCGCACCCAAAAGCTATTAAGATAGAAGGCATACAAAAGGCCGCTCGCAGACGATGCGAGCGGCCTTTTTTTGTTTTTCTCTTATCGGCTCGGCGCCAAACTGCGCATGGCCGTCTGGGCGGCTTTCGCAATCGCCACCAGAAACGGTCCCGTCAAAAGGGCCGTCGGCAGTACGACCGACACAAACAGCGCGGGGAAGGGGGCCGGCAGTCCGATGATCACGCGTGCGGTCAGAAGAAAGAGCGAGCCGCTGATCACGGTGCCGATGATGCCGATGAGCACATGCTTCACGGTGTGCGAACGAATGCCTGCAAACAGCAGAATCATCAGATAGACAGAGAATGCGGTGACGGGCTTGTCGACCAGATTGGCGATCTGTCCGCCGGGGAAGGTCGAGGTCATGGCGGTTACAATGCCCGCCAGCAGTCCCGCGATCAGGACATTCTGTTTGTTCGGGTGAAGCAGGATCGCCAGCATCATAAAGGCGAGTACGGTATCAAATTTCATGCCGAAAATGGCGGGGACAATCGCGTGCAAAACAAATCCGATCGAAATCAAAAGCGTGGTAATCACATATTGACGAAGTTTCATGGGTTTCCTCCTGTGGGTTGTATGGTGTTGGTGTATTCTGTCATGATTGCGGTGGTGCGGCCGGCGGCTTTCACGTAAATCCCATGGTTTTGTCTCCTTTGTATAAAAAAAGACCCGTCCCTCCGAAAGGAGCGACAGGTCGCGGTACCATCCTTTAATAAGACCGTTTCGGTCTTGTCTAGTTCAGATACGGGGCGGCTCAAATGCCCGATATCCTACCCGTGATAACGGCGGGATCCGGCGCCGGCTACTGTCTTTCGGGTTCGCCGGGCATCTTGCAGGTCCATTCGCCTTCTCGCTGACTGTCCCGTTTCCACCTGCGGGGACTCTCTGTAAGCAGCGCCGGAAGGTTACTTCTCCTGTGCGTTGATTCTGAATGCAGTATAACGCGATCAAAATTAATTGTCAAGGAATTGCGTAAATAATTTTTCGTGGCGCTGCAACAGCGCGATAAGACGCGCACCGCCTCTGTTATAATAAGAGCGACGAACTGCCAAAGGAGGCCCCAGATTTGAAACTGCTCGCCACGGATATGGACGGCACGATACTCGATGCGGACAATCGCATTCCGAAAGAAAGCCGTGAACTGATCCTTGAACTGTATCAACACGATATACTCACCTGCTTTGTCACCGGCCGCATGTGGAAATCGCCGGCGTGGTATGCGCGCCAGTTTCCGTTTCCGATGCCTTTGATCTCGTGCAACGGCGGCGTGGTGCATGATGACCAAGGAGAGATCCTGTCGCACCGGCCGCTGCCGATGGATGTTGTGGCGGAACTGATCGACGAATGCGTCAAATCCGAAGCGTTTTTTCAGTGCTATAATCTGGACGCGCTGTATCTTTCGGGCTATGCGCGCCGTACCCTGCGCCGCTATGCGACAGACGGAGAGGACTTTACGTTTCTGCAGGCGCCCGTCATCATCGACAGGGACCCGCTGCCGCGCCTGCAGGCAACCGACGACTTGCCGGTAAAATTTGTCATCATGGACACCGACCTGGACAAGCTGCAGCAGATCAGAGACCGGATCGAACAGCGCCCGGGTGTGCAGGTGTCGAAATCCCACTTTGCCAATCTGGAAATCACGGCCGAAGGCGCCACCAAAGGAACGGCACTGCGCCTGCTGGTGAATCATCTGCGGATCAAAAAAGAAGACATTACCGTCATCGGCGACAACGAAAACGACATTCCGATGTTTGCGGAGGCCGGTTTTTCCATCGGGGTGCTGGGCGGCGCCGAACAGGTGCCGGAGGCGGCCGACGCCGTGGCCGCACCGCCCGAAGAGGGCGGCTGGGCGAAAGCCGTTCGCAAATATGTACTGGAGCGACGTTCATGAATATCGTGCTGCTGGAACCGGAGATCCCGATGAACACGGGCAATATCGGAAGAAGCTGCGTGCTCACGGGCAGCACCCTGCATCTCATCCGTCCGCTCGGTTTTCTGCTGACCGACAAAGAGATTCGGCGCTCGGGGCTCGACTACTGGGCGCATCTCGATCTTTGTGTGTACGATGACCGCGCGGACTTTGAGAGACAAAATCCGAACGCCCGCTGCTTTTATGCGAGCACGCATGCCAAACAGCTGTATTCCGATGTGCGGTACCGGCCGGACGATTATATTTTCTTCGGAAAAGAGTCGAAGGGGCTCCCGAAAGACCTGCTCGAACAGCACGCGGACCGGGCGATCCGCATCCCGATGGACACGACCCACGCGCGCTCGCTGAACCTGTCGGTTTCCGCGGCCGTGGTGCTGTATGAAGCGCTGCGCCAGCAGGGATTCGAAGGTTTGCGGTAGGCGCGGGGGATAAGAAAACTTAATGATAAAGATAATACAAATTCGCTTTACATCTTCCTGCCCTTGGGTTATACTATCCATAAGCCAAATGAATAAGCTGATAGAACCCTGTGGGAGAGCGTAGTATCACCGAAGGAACAAGTCGTGCCCTGTCAAAGCGCGGCGAATCTCTCAGGTACCCGGACTGCAGGCGGACAGAACTCTGAAAAGCGAAACTTCACCCACGGGGCAGCCTGCAAACAGCAGGTGAAACTCTCAGGTATCAAAACAGAGAAAAAGGACACCTTTTTTTCTGTTTCTTTTTTATTGTCGGGGATATGCGTTTTCCAGACACATGGAACAAGTCGCTCCGACAGAATTGACGGAATTCTCACGAGAAGAAAGGGGTTTCCTTTTAGAATGACATACGACATTGTAATCGTCGGCGCAGGGCCGGCGGGTCTGACCGCAGGACTCTATGCGGCGCGTGCCAGACTCAGCACGCTGATTATCGAAAAAAGCGTGGTGGGCGGACAGATCGCAACGACCAACGAAGTGGAAAACTATCCGGGATCGGAAAAAGAAGCCACCGGTCCTTCGCTCGTGGCGCGCATGCGCGAACAGGCGGAAAGCTTCGGTGCCAAAATCGTCACCGACGACATCACGCAGTATGATCTGCAGGGAGAAGAAAAAATTCTCTCCTCGAAAAACGCACAGTACCGTGCAAAGGCCGTCATCCTGGCCGCGGGCGCCACGCCTAAGCGGATCGGATGCCCCGGCGAAGAAGAATTTACCGGCCGCGGCGTGTCTTATTGCGCGACCTGCGACGGCGCCTTCTTTTCCGACCGGCACGTATTCGTGATCGGAGGCGGCGACACGGCCGCGGAAGAGGCGATCTTCCTTACAAAAATCGCGAAGAAGGTAACGCTCGTGCACCGGCGCGACGCGCTGCGCGCCGCCAAATCCATTCAGGAGAAAGTCTTTCAAAACGACAAGATCGACATCCGCTGGGACACGGTCATTCGCCAGATTAAAGGCGACGGCGTGGTCCGGTCGATCGTACTGGAAAACGTAAAGACCGGCGAGCAGGAAGAGGTGCACGCAACCGAAGAGGAAATGACATTTGGCGTATTTGTTCTGATCGGTTATGATCCCGCCACGGAGCATCTGCAGGGATTAGTTGAACTCACAAACGGGTATATTAATACAGATGCGGAGATGCGCACATCGATCGACGGTGTGTTCGCCGCAGGCGATATTCGCGACAAACCCCTCCGGCAGGTGGTTACGGCCACATCCGACGGAGCGATCGCCGCGATCACCGCAGAAAAATATATCGAAGCCCTGTAAGGAGGCCCGCCTTGAAAGAGATCAACAACGACAATTTCCGGGAAGAAGTAACAGAGAGTCAGGGGCATGTACTGCTCGACTTCTGGAGTCCTTCCTGCGCACCCTGTAAAGCCCTGATGCCCGATATCGAGGCAATGGAGGCGGATTATCCCGATGTGACTTTCGGAAAGGTCGATCTGTCGAAATCCAGACGACTGGCCATATCCCAGAAAGTCAGCCGCGTACCGGCCATTCTGATTTATGAGAACGGCGAAGTGCGCGATATGTTGTCCGGCGAAGAAGCCACGGCCGATGCCGTCAAAGAGCTTCTCGACCGTTTATAACGATATAGACCGTCACGGTTTATATAGATTTTATTAGGAGGTGAGTATGTGCGTCTGGAACTTGGTAACATTCACATCAAGGACGTAGTCTTTGGTGACGAGTTAAAGGTTGACGGTGGCACACTGACTGTCAACAAGCAGGATCTGATTGATCTGGTTCTGGAAGACGACCACCTGGCGTCGTGCGATATCGATATCGCAAAGCCCGGTGAAAGTGTACGCATCACTCCCGTAAAAGATGTTGTGGAGCCGCGCGTGAAAGTCGACGGACCCGGCGGAGTATTCCCCGGATTCCTGTCGAAGGTTGACGTGGTTGGTTCCGGAAGAACTCATGTACTGAAAGGTTGCTCAATCATGACCGCAGGACCGGTTGTCGGATTCCAGGAAGGAATCGTCGACATGAGTGGTCCCGGTGCTGAGTACACCCCCTTCTCCGAGCTTGTGAACATCGTTATGGTGATCGAGCCGATCGAAGGACTTCAGAAGCATGATCACGAAAAAGCAGTTCGTCTTGCAGGATTCAAGGTTGCCGCTGCCGTAGCAGAAGCTGGCCGCGACGTGGAACCCGACGAAGTGCTGACGTTTGAAACCAAACCCCTTCTTGAGGGTCTGGAAGAAAACAAGGATCTTCCCAACATCGGTTATGTGTTAATGCTTCAGTCCCAGGGACTGCTGCACGACACCTACGTTTACGGAGTTGACGCGAAGCAGATTGTTCCCACCATTATGTATCCCACAGAGCTGATGGACGGAGCGATTGTAAGCGGTAACTGTGTTTCCGCGTGTGACAAGAACACGACCTATCATCACCTGAACAACCCCGTTGTCAAGGCGATGTATGACAAGCATGGCAAAGAATTCAATTTCGTCGGTGTCATTATCACCAACGAGAATGTCTATCTGGCCGACAAAGAGCGTTCCTCGAACTGGACTGCCAAACTGGCTGAATACCTCGGCCTCGACGGCGCCATTGTATCGCAGGAAGGCTTCGGAAACCCGGATACCGACCTGATCATGAACTGCACGAAACTCGAAGGCAAAGGCGTGAAAACCGTCCTTGTCACCGACGAGTACGCAGGCCGCGACGGCTCGAGCCAGTCTCTGGCTGACGCTTCGCCCGCAGCAGATGCAGTTGTTACCGGCGGAAACGCCAACGAAGTCATCGCACTGCCCAAGATGGACAAAGTCATCGGAACCCTCGATTTCACGGACATCATCGCAGGCGGTTTCGACGGATCCCTGGCCGAAGACGGTACCATTACCGTTGAAATTCAGGCGATTACCGGCGCAACCAACGAACTTGGCTTCAACAAAATGAGTGCAACCGGCTTCTAAGAAAGCCGCACAAAAATACCCATAGAGAAAAAGGAGAAACGGATGTCTATTTTTAAAGATACCGACAAGGTCATCGTCATCGGTGACCGCGACGGCATTCCGGGTCCCGCAATCGAAGAATGCATTGCGACCACTCCTGCAGAAGTAGTGTTCTCGACGACCGAATGCTTCGTCTGAACGGCTGCAGGTGCTATGGACCTGGAAAACCAAAGAAGAGTTAAGGAACTCGCCGAGCAATACGGCGCCGAGAACGCAGTTGTTCTTATCGGCGGCGGGGAAGCGGAATCTGCGGCACTCGCAGCAGAAACCGTAACCATGGGCGACCCGACCTTCGCAGGTCCTTTAGCAGGAGTCCAGTTGGGACTACGTGTATACCACCCGGTTGAGCCGGAGTTTAAAGAGTCGGTAGACGAAAGCGTCTACGAAGATCAGATCGGAATGATGGAAATGGTACTGGATGTGGATGACATCGTTGAAGCCGTATCTGAAATTCGCAAAGAAGGCACCACCCACTAATCACATCCTCATTAAAACCTGAAAGAAAGGGGGCAGCCATAACGTGAAACTTAAGGTAGTTCACTATATCAACCAGTTCTACGGCGGTATCGGCGGTGAAGAAAAAGCCGATGTAAAACCGGAACTGCGTAAAGAAGCAATCGGACCCGGTCTTGCGATCAATCAGGCCCTGGGCGACAAAGGGGAGATCGTTGCAACGGTAATCTGCGGTGACAGCTACTTCGGTGAAAACATCGAAGAAGCCAAAAAAGAAGTTCTGCAGATGATCAAAGAGCAGGATCCCGATCTGTTTATCGCAGGACCCGCGTTCAACGCAGGCCGCTATGGTGTGGCAGCCGGTACGATTACCGAAGCTGTGCAGAACGAACTGAACATCCCCGCGATAACCGGCATGTACGAAGAAAACCCGGGCGCTGACATGTTCAAAAAGTCGGTTTATATCGTATCGACCAAAAACAGCGCAGCCGGCATGCGTGATGCGGTCAAGAAAATGGTTCCGCTCGCACTGAAACTTGCAAATAAAGAAGAGATCGGCCGTCCTGAAGAGGAAGGCTATCTCGAGCGCGGTGTGCGCAAAAATGTATTTGTTGACAGAGACGGCGGCGAACGCGCTGTGGATATGATGGTCAAAAAGATCAAAGGTGAAGAATTCACCACAGAATATCCCATGCCGACCTTTGACCGTGTGGAAGCTAATCCGCCGATCAAAGATCTCAGCAAAGCCACCATCGCTTTGGCAACCTCCGGCGGCATTGTGCCCAAAGGCAATCCCGACCACATCGAATCTTCTTCCGCATCCAAATACGGCGCATATGATATTGCAGGTGTCGACAACCTGACCGCAGAAGGCTACGAAACCGCACACGGCGGCTATGACCCGACCTATGCGAACGACCAGCCGGACCGCGTCCTTCCTGTCGATGTTCTGCGCAATATGGAAAAAGAAGGCAAGATCGGGAAGCTTTATGACACATTCTTCACAACTGTCGGAAATGGAACCGCGGTGAAAAGTTCCAAGGCGTTTGCCGAAGAATATGCCAATAAAATGAAGGAAGATGGAGTCGACGCCGTCATCATGACTTCTACCTGAGGCACCTGCACACGTTGCGGTGCAACGATGGTAAAAGAAATTGAACGCGTGGGCCTGCCTATCGTCCACATTTGTACGGTTGTACCGATCAGTAAAACAGTAGGTGCAAACCGGATTGTTCCCGCGATTGCGATTCCGCACCCGCTGGGAGACC
>ERZ1032857.25-NODE-25-length-15812-cov-9.823317_pt1 | contig 15812 bp, 29 predicted proteins | sample MGYA00516688_ERZ1032857 | MGnify/ENA primary metagenome ERZ1032857 (study PRJEB33719, sample SAMN04262500) | wastewater metagenome | biome: rural village; feature: composting latrine chamber; material: composting feces with ash | place: El Salvador | collected...
CAAACCGTGTTCCATTGCTTTTTTGGCCGCTTCTTCCGCAGCCTGCTGTGCAGCATACGGGGTCGATTTTCTCGAACCTCTGAAGCCCAGCTGTCCAGCACTTGCCCACGAGATCACATTGCCGTTCAGATCGGACAAGGTCACCATCGTGTTGTTGAAAGAGGAGACAATATGCGCCTGGCCTCGTTCGATGTTTTTGCGTTCGCGTCTGCGTACGCGAGTCGCTCTGCCTTTTTTCGGTGCCAAATTAATCCTCCTACTTCTTGCCCTTGGACACGATCTTCTTCGGTCCCTTGCGGGTGCGCGCGTTGGTCTTGGTGCGCTGTCCGCGTACCGGAAGGCCTCTTCTGTGTCTTTGTCCGCGATAGCTGTTGATTTCTCTGAGTCGTTTGATGTTCAGGTTGACATCCCGTCTCAGGTCTCCCTCGAGAACATATCCGTCCAGGATGCCACGGATTTCCGACAGTTCGGATTCGGTGAGATCCTTGATTTTGGTATCCGGATTGATGCCGGCGCGGCCTAAAATTTCGTTGGCACGCGAGCGGCCGATTCCGTAAATGTAGGTCAGTCCGATTTCGGCGCGTTTTTCACGCGGCAGATCGATGCCTGCAATTCTTGCCATAGTCCGCTTCCTCCTACCCTTGTTTCTGCTTGTGCTTCGGATTGTCGCAAATGATCATCACTTTGCCTTTGCGGCGGATGACTTTGCATTTATCGCACATCTTTTTTACTGATGGTCTGATTTTCATGAATAGTCTCCTTGCTATTTCTTGCGCCAGGTGATTCTGCCCTTGCTCAGGTCGTAGGTCGACAGTTCGACGGTGACCCGGTCTCCCGGAAGGATCCGGATATAATTCATCCGAAGCTTGCCGGAAATATGCGCCATGATCTCGTGTCCGTTTTGCAGCCGGACTTTGAAAATGGTATTGGGCAGCGCATCGACGACGACGCCTTCTACCTCAATTACGTCTTCTTTGGCCATTGTCTACTCCTTTCCTACGCTTCTTCCGGTTGAAAGGGCGCAAGTAATTTTCTGATATACGAATTGGTGATCTTGATGTCGTTGTCCTTTCGATAGATAAGGTCGCTTAACACCGTATTGTACACGGTCAGATGTTTCTGCTTCTTCTTTTTCGGATTGTCGATTTTTCTGAGTTTTCCGTCAACCAGCAGGACGTATTCACTGTCTACGATTTCGTACACCAGAAACACTCCGCCTTTGTCTCTCCCGGCACGGGACTTCACAATCTGTCCGATGGAAAGTTGTATATAGTCGTCCGGCATAGTTTAGACGGCGTCCTTGTCGAGTGCGCGAAAGATCTTTTCCTGTACCGTGGCGACCGGTTCCTGGCCGTCCACCGTCAACAGCAGATCCTTCTTTTCATAGTAGGCAATCAGCGGTGCCGTCTGATCTTCATATACGGCGATCCGGTTTCTGACGGTCTCTTCCGAATCATCGGCTCTGTGGATGACAGGACCGCCGCACACATCGCAAACTCCTTCCACCTTCGGCGGATGGTTCACGGCGTGATAGGTCTGTCCGCAGTCCTTGCAGACTCTGCGCCCCGACAGTCTGGAAATCAGCACATCTTTTTCGACATCGATATTGATCACTGCATCCAGCGCCTCTGTGTTGTTTGCCAGGCTCTCGTCGAGCGCCTCCGCCTGCGCGATCGTGCGCGGGAAGCCGTCGAGCAAAAACCCGTTCTCACAGTCGGCCTGCGTCAGCCGGTCGTTCACAATGCGAACGGTCAGCGCATCCGGAACCAGCTCTCCGCGGTCCAGATACCCCTTTACCTCTTTTCCCAGCTCCGTTTCATTCTTGATGTTGAAACGGAAAATATCGCCGGTGGAAATGTGCGGAATCGAATATTTTTCGGCAATGCCTGTCGCCTGGGTGCCTTTTCCGGCCCCGGGCGGTCCCAATAATACGAGTTTCATCCCAGTCTCCCTTCTTCCTTACCGTAAGAAGCCTTTGTAATGACGCATCATCAGCTGTGCTTCGATCTGCTTTACCGTTTCGATAATAACACCCACGACAATCAGGATCGAAGTTCCGCCGAACTGCACGCCGAGATTAAAGATCAGCGACAGCAACAGCGGCAGCGTCGCCAGAATTGCCAGGGAGATCGCACCCACGAACGTAATGCGGTTCGATACGCGCTGCAGGTATTCGCCGGTCGAACGGCCCGGTCGAATGCCCGGGATAAATCCGCCCTGCTGCTGCAGGTTCTTCGCATACTCCACCGTATTGAACTGAATCGCGGTGTAGAAATAGGCAAACAGGATAATCAGAAGCACCTGCAGGATCGAATAGATCCACACACCGACGCTACCGTTGAGCGTCAGGTATTTCGTGATGAAGTTGGTCGCGCCCTCGTTTCTGATAAACAGCGCAAGAATCTGCGGCAGCGACAGAAGCGAAGAGGCGAAGATGACGGGCATAACCCCCGACATATTGACCTTCACCGGCAGGTGGGTTGCCTGGCCGCCGTACATTTTTCGTCCGACGACACGTTTTGCATACTGTACGGGAATGCGGCGCTGTCCTTCCGCGATCATAACCACCCATGCGGTGATTAGAATCGCTAGAATCACGAACAGCACAACCTTGATCGGGTTCAGCTGTCCGGCAGCAATCATGCGCACCCACCTGATGGCCAGTCCCGGCAGACCGGAGATAATCCCGATCAGAATGATGATCGAAATTCCGTTTCCGATGCCGCGCTCGGTGATCAGCTCACCCAGCCAGACCAAAAGCATGGTGCCCGCCACCATCGATGCGATCAGCACGATGTTTTGCAGCGATCCCTCGGCGACGATCCCCTGGGCAAAGAATGCCTGCGAGGTGGCGATCGCCTGTACAATTGCGATGAAAACCGCGGCGATTTTTGTAATGCGCGCAATTTTCTTTTTGCCTTCCTCCCCTTCCTTCGACAGCTCTTCCAGATGCGGAATCGCAATCGTCAGAAGCTGGATAATAATGGAGGCGGTAATATAGGGGTAGATGCTCATCGAGAAAATGGAAGGATTGCTGAAACCTTGCCCCGTAAGCATGTTCAAAAACTCCATGATTCCCAGATTGGTTCCTTCCAGGGCTGCCTGAATCGCTTCCTTGTTCAGAAACGGAATGGGAATCGCTGCGCCAAAACGAAAAGCAACGATCATCAGCAAAGTGAATATCAGCTTCTTGCGAAGATCTTCCACTTTCCATGCATTTCTCAGGGTCTCGAGCATCTAGATCACCTCGACCTTTCCCCCGCGAGCTTCAATTTTCTCTTTTGCGCTTGCGCTGAAAGCTTCCGCTTTCACCGTCAGGGCTTTTTCCACTTCGCCCTTGCCGAGGATCTTCAGCGGCAGCGCCTTTTTGGATTTTTTCACGCGTCCGGAATCGATCAGCGCCTGGATATCCACGGTCTGACCGTCTTCGAACTGATTCAGATCGCCCAGATTGATGACATTCCATTCCTTCGCGAAAATGTTCGTGAAGCCGCGTTTCGGCACGCGACGGAACAGGGGCATTTGACCCCCTTCAAATCCGGGACGTACGCCGCCGCCCGAACGTGACTTCTGTCCGTCCTGTCCGCGGCCTGCGGTCTTGCCCTGTCCGGTAGCGGTACCGCGACCGAGACGTTTTCTCGCTTTGGATCCGCCGCCTTTTGCAGGACGTAAATCGTTTAATTTCATGAAAGACCTCCGCTTACTCTTCTTCTACTTCCACCAGATATTCCACCTGGCGAATCATACCGCGAATTGCCTCATTGTCTTCTTTTTCAACCGTTTGGCCGATCTTTTTCAGACCGAGGGCTTCAATGGTTTTCTTGTGTTTCGGTACGCGGCCGATCTTGCTTTTTTTCAGTGTAATTTTCAGCATGATGTCTCCTTACCCTGTAATTTCTTCCACCGACTTGCCGCGCATTCTTGCGACCTGTTCGACGGTTTTCAGGCTCTGGAGTCCCTCCATCGTCGCATTGACGATGTTTCTGGGATTTGCCGTACCCAGCGATTTGGAACGGACGTCGCGGATGCCTGCCAGTTCGCAGACCGCACGCACGGGTCCGCCCGCGATGACGCCGGTACCTTCGGCAGCCGGTTTCAAAAGAACGCGGCCCGCGCCGAATCGGCCCAGTACTTCATGCGGAATGGTGGTGCCCACACGCGGAACGCGCACAATGTTCTTCTTCGCGTTTTGTACGCCCTTGCGAATCGCCTCGGGTACTTCCGCTGCCTTGCCCGTTCCGACGCCGACGCGGCCGTTGCCGTCACCGACGACGACCAGTGCGCTGAAACGGAAATTGCGGCCACCTTTTACGACCTTTGTAACGCGAGCGATATGAACGACCCGCTCCTGAAACTCCTGGTCTTTCGGTTCTCTGTTTTTACGATCCAATGCGCTTCCTCCTAAAATTTCAGTCCGGCTTCACGGGCGCTGTCGGCCAGTTCTTTGACCTTGCCGTGATACAGATATCCGCTGCGGTCGAAGACGACATCTTCAATGCCCTGTTCCAGCGCGCGTTTGGCGATGCGCTCGCCCACTGCCTTCGCTGTTTCCACATTGCCGTGCTTGTGTTCTTCGCGCATGTCTTTTTCCAAAGACGAAGCCGAGCAGAGGGTTTTGCCGTCGACATCATCGATCAGCTGCGCGTAGATATTGGTGTTGCTCTTGAACACGTTCAGGCGCGGCTTCTCGGCCGTACCCGCCATATTGCGGCGTACACGCTCATGTCTCGCCTTGCGGTTTCCTTTTTTATCAATACGTTTAAACATTCGCAGTCCTCCTACTTACCGGTCTTACCGACTTTGCGGCGTACGACTTCATTTTCGTAGCGAACGCCCTTGCCCTTGTACGGCTCGGGTTTTCTGAAGTCGCGGATGACCGCTGCATAGTTTCCGACGGCCTGCTTGTCGATGCCGCGGATCACAATGCGTGTCTGCTGCGGCACTTCCACTTCGATCCCCTGCGGATCTTCGAGTTCCACCGGATGGGAGTAGCCCAGGTTCAGGGTCAGTTTCTTTCCGCTTTTTGCGGCACGGTATCCGGTACCTTCGATCAGAAGGACCTTCTCATAGCCGTTGGTTACACCTTCCACCATATTGGCAATCAGGGTGCGGGTCAGGCCGTGCATCGAGCGGTGCTTCTTGCTTTCCGACGGACGCGCGACGGTCAGTTCGCCGTCTTCCTGAGTGATGGTAAAGTCCGGGCTCAGTGCCTGTGTGAGTTCGCCCTTCGGGCCTTTCACGGTAACTACATTCCCCTGGCCCACCTTGATGTCAACACCGGAGGGTACGGGGATCGGTTTCAATCCAATTCTAGACATGGTTTCTTCCTTTCTACCACACGTAGCAGATAACTTCTCCGCCCACGCCTTCCTTGCGAGCGACTTTGTCCGTCACAACGCCTTTCGGAGTAGAGAGGATTGCGATACCCAGTCCGCCCAGGACTTTCGGCACTTCGTTCTTGCGGACATAGACGCGCAGGCCGGGCTTGGAAATACGGCGGATCCCGGAAATGATTTTTTCCTCGTTTGCGTCATACTTCAGGTTGATCGTAATCATGCCCTGCTTGTTGTCTTCTGTAACATTGTAGCTGCGGATATAGCCTTCATCGAGAAGGATCTGCGCCAGCTCTTTTTTCATGCGCGAGGCAGGAACCTCCACACTCTTATGTCTTGCATTATTACCGTTCCGAATGCGTGTAAGCATATCGGCGATAGGATCTGTCATCATATCGGAGTCCCTCCCTTACCAGCTGGCCTTTTTAACACCGGGAATTTCGCCACGGTATGCGAGTTCACGGAAGCAGATACGGCACACACCGAATTTTCTGAGATAGCCGCGCGGCCGTCCGCAGATCTTGCATCGTGTATATTCTCTGCTGCTGAATTTCTGAGGCCGCTTTTGTTTCGCGATCATCGATTTTTTCGCCAAAGTGTTCGTCCTTTCTATTGTCGAAACGGCATGCCCATTTGAGCAAGCAGTTCTTTCGCTTCTTCATCGGTCTTCGCGGACGTAACCACCACGATATCCATCCCACGGATCGAGTCAATCATATCGTAGTGAATCTCCGGGAAAATCAGCTGCTCTTTTACGCCGAGGGTATAATTGCCCCGGCCGTCGAATGCCGACGGGCTGACACCGCGGAAGTCACGCACGCGCGGCAGCGAGATCGAAATCAGCTTGTCAAGGAAATTGTACATTTTTTCGCCGCGAAGCGTCACCTTGCAACCGATGTTCATGCCTTCACGCAGCTTGAAGTTTGCGATCGACTTTTTCGCTTTCGTGATGACCGGCTTTTGTCCGGTGATAAGCGCCAGTTCGTTCACCGCGTTTTCGAGCGCCTTCGGATTGTCTTTTGCTTCTCCGACGCCCATATTGACTACAATTTTATGCAGTTTGGGCACTTCCATTACATTCTTGTACTGGAAACGCTCCATCATCGCAGGAATAATCTCCTGCTGGTATCTGTCTTTCAGTCTTGTCATTGCCTTCCCCCTACTTGTCGAGCTGCTGTCCGGAGGACTTCAGGACCCGTACGCGCTTGCCGCTGTCGGTCGTCTTCATGCCCACTCTGGAAGGCTTCTTGTTCTTTGCATCGTACAACATCACATTGGATGCGTGGATCATGCCTTCGGTCTTCACGAGACCACCCGGGTTCTGCGGTCCGCGCGGCTTCTTGTGACGTGTCTGTACGTTCACGCCTTCCACGATCACGCGGTTTTTCTCGCGATCGACTTTCAGCACCTTGCCGACTCTGCCTTTATATTTTCCGGTGGTAACAATCACCTGATCATTCAGTTTGATTCGCATGCTGTCTTCTCCTTACAGTACTTCAGGAGCCAAAGAGATGATCTTCATAAAGTTGCCTGCGCGAAGCTCTCTTGTAACCGGTCCGAAGATACGGGTGCCCACAGGATTTTTGTCTTCCTTGATGATGACTGCCGCATTATCGTCGAAACGGATATAGGTTCCGTCGTTTCTCTTAACGCCCTTGGTCGTGCGAACGACCACTGCCCGGACTACATCGCCTTTTTTCACCGCGCCGCCCGGAGTGGCATGCTTAACGGTGCAAACGACGATATCTCCGACTCTGGCATATTTTTTATTTGTACCGCCCAGTACACGGATTACCAGCACTTCTCTTGCGCCGGAATTGTCCGCCACCTTCATGCGGCTCTCTTGCTGTATCATGATATCCTCCCCTTGACGCCGTTATTTTACTTCTTCCAGAACTTCAACCAGTCTCCAGCGTTTGTCCTTCGACAGAGGTCTTGTTTCCATGATTTTCACCAGGTCGCCCTCATTGCATGTATTGTTCTCGTCATGCGCCTTGAAACGGCTGGTTCTTTTGATCTGCTTGCTGTATTTCGGGTGTTTTACTTTCGACTCGACGGCCACAACAATGGTCTTGTCCATTTTGTTGCTGACGACATAGCCGACCTGAGTTTTTCTGATGCCGCGTTCTTCCATATCGGTCTACGCCTCCTTCTGCACGCTCATGGCGCGTTCTTTGGACACAGTCAACATGCGCGCGATGTCTTTTTTGACACCTTTGATGCGCATCGGATTGTCAAGCTGTCCGGTTGCAAGCTGGAATCTGAGATTAAACAGTTCGGACTTCAGTTCTTTGATGCGTTTGTTCATTTCTGCGTCCGACATCTGGCGGATTTCTTTTGCCTTCATGCTTATTCCCCTTCCTTCTGAACGTCATCTCGCACGACGAACTTCGTCTTGATGGGAAGTTTGTGCGCCGCAAGTCGCATCGCTTCTTTTGCGACCTCTTCCGAAACGCCGCCCATTTCAAACAGCATACGGCCCGGTTTGACAACGGCCACCCAGTACTCGGGCGAACCTTTACCGGAACCCATGCGGGTTTCTGCTGGCTTGGCGGTTACGGGCTTGTCGGGAAACACTTTGATCCAGATATTTCCGCCCCGTTTGATATAACGAGTCATGGCACGACGTGCCGACTCAATTTGATTCGCAGTCATCCAGCAGGGCTCCAGTGCCTGCAGGCCGAATTCACCATAAGTCAGGCTGTTGCCGCGAAGGGCTTTTCCCTTCATGCGTCCTCTGTGGACTCTGCGATATTTTACTCTCTTTGGCATTAACATATCGTGGTACTCCTTTGCCTATCTTTGGCCGGAAGGCTGCTGGCCTCTGCCGCGATTCTGACCGCCCCGTCCGCCGCGACCGCGTGCGTCTCTGGAACGGTTGTCTCTTTTGTCGCCTCTGCGTTTTTCATCTTTTTTGGCCGGTCGCTGTCTCGGCGGTGCCATGCCGTCTCTTGTCGGCAGCACTTCGCCTTTGTACAGCCAGACCTTTACGCCGATCTTGCCGTAGGTCGTATCCGCTTCCGCAAACCCGTAATCGATGTCTGCGCGCAGGGTCTGCAGCGGAATCGTACCTTCGCTGTAGCCTTCCGAACGGGCGATGTCCGCACCGCCGAGGCGGCCCGAAACCATCGTCTTCACGCCCTTGGCACCCGAACGCATCACGCGCTGGATGGTCTGTTTCATGGCGCGGCGGAACGAAATCCGTCGTTCCAGCTGTCCTGCAATGTTCTCTGCCACCAGCTGGGCATCCATGTCCTGATTGCGGATCTCTTCCACATTGATCAGCACGGTTTTGCCGGTCAGCTTCTCGAGTTCCTTGCGGAGCTCCTCGACCGTCTGTCCGCCCTTCCCGATAATCATGCCGGGTTTTGCTGTATAGATGGAGATTTTAATGCGATTCGACGCGCGTTCGATTTCCGTCTTGGAAATGCCCGATGCGCCGGCTTTTTTATTTACAAATTCACGGATTTTGTGGTCTTCCACCAGCAGATCGCCAAAATCTTTTTTGTTGGCGAACCAGCGGGAATCCCAGTCTTTAATAATGCCTACGCGCAATCCGTGAGGATTTACTTTCTGACCCATGTTTCCTCCTTATTCCCGTTCACTGACGACGACGCCGATATGCGCGCTGCGCTTCAGAATCGGATAGGCAGCACCCTTTGCTTTGGGACGCCATCGTTTCATGACCGGAGCGTCATTGGCAAATGCTTCTTTCACAAACAGTTTGTCGCGATCGAGATGATTGTTGTGCTCCGCATTTGCAATGGCGGACTTCAGCACTTCCGAAAGGATGCGGGCACCCTTTTTCGGCGTGAACTGCAGGATGGCCATCGCTTCGTCTACCTGTTTTCCACGGATTTCCTTGCAGATGAAATGCACTTTCAAAGGAGAAACCCGTACGTATTTTGCTGTTGCTCTGACTTCCACTTGTGATTCCTCCTAATTATTTGCGGGCAGCTTTTTCGCTTCTGCCGGCATGGCCGCGATAGGTGCGGGTGGGAACAAACTCGCCCAGCTTGTGTCCGACCATATCATCGGTGATATAGATCGGCAGATGCTTTCTGCCATCGTGCACCGCGATCGTATGTCCGACCATTTGCGGGAAGATCGTGGAGCGTCGGGACCAGGTCTTAATGACTTTTTTGTCGTTCTTCTCGTTGAGCGCATCGATTTTATTGAGTAAGTGCGCGTCCGCGAACGGCCCTTTTTTCAGAGATCTGCTCATAATTCCTCCTATTTCGTCCTTCTTCTCACGATGTAAGCATCGGATTTTTTGTTCTTCTGTCTCGTCTTCACACCCTGGGATTTCTTGCCCCACGGAGTCATCGGGGACGGGCGACCGATCGGTGCGCGTCCTTCCCCGCCGCCGTGCGGGTGATCCACCGGGTTCATCGCGGAACCGCGAACGTGCGGACGCTTGCCCTTGTGACGGGTTTTTCCGGCTTTCCCCACGGTGATCAGCTCGTGCGTTACATTGCCGACCTGACCAATGGTGGCGCGGCAGTCCAGATGGATCAGACGGAACTCGCCGGACGGAAGACGAAGCTGTGCAAACTTTCCTTCTTTTGCCATCAGCTGTGCTTCGGCGCCTGCGGTGCGGACCAGCTGGCCGCCCTTGCCGGGTTTCATTTCGATATTGTGGACATCGGTACCGACCGGGATATTTCTCAGCGGCAGCGCGTTACCGACAATAATATCCGCATCCGGACCGCTCTCCACGTTCTGTCCGACTTTCAGTCCCTGCGGTGCGAGAATGTAGCGTTTCTCCCCGTCCGCATAATGCAACAGTGCGATGTAGGCCGTGCGGTTCGGATCGTATTCGATCGCCGCCACTTTCGCCGGCACACTGTCCTTGTTTCGTTTGAAGTCAATAATGCGGTATTTGCGCTTCGCCCCGCCGCCTCTGTGACGGCTGGTGATAATGCCTCGTGCGTTGCGTCCGCCGGTACGTTTGAGTTCCGTTGTCAGCGACTTCTCGGGTTCTGTCTTGGTGACCTCCGCAAAGTCGGAAACACTCATGCCGCGCAGACCCGGAGAGGTCGGTTTGTATTTTCTGATTCCCATAATGCCTGCTCTCCTTCTTACAGGTTCTCGAAGAATTCGATCGATTTCGAATCATCCGTCAGCTGAACGATGGCTTTTTTCCAGTCGGGTCTCTTCCCGATGAAACGACCCTGACGCTTGGTTTTTCCAAGCATGTTCATCGTCGTGACCTTCTTCACCTTCACGCCGAACACCGTTTCCACCGCTTTTTTGATCTCGGATTTATTTGCGCCCTTCTGGACACGGAACACATACTTGCGTTCGTCCTGCAGCGCCATGCTTTTTTCCGTAATAACGGGTTTTACAATAATATCGTAGGGGGATGTCATGCCAGTACCTCCTCAAGCTTCGCGATGGCTTCTTTCGTAACGATCAGCGAATCGTGACGAAGGATTTCATACACATGCGTGTTGGCTGCCTGTGCGGTGTGCACATACGGGATATTGCGGAAGCTCTTGATGACCGTGTCATCCACCGCATCCAGAAGGACCAGCGCCTTCTTTTGTGCACCGAGTGCCGCCAGTGCCTTCGCCGCGTGCTTCGTACCGATCGCATCAAAGCCGATTGTATCGACCACGATCAGTTCGTTGTCTCTGAGCTTGCTCGTGAGGACCGAACGCATGGCCAGTTTTTTGACTTTCTTCGGAATTTTGTAGCTGTAGTCACGGGGTTTCGGTGCAAACACGATCCCGCCGCCGCGCCACTGAGGCGAACGGATGGAACCCTGACGTGCACGGCCCGTACCTTTTTGTCTCCAGGGCTTTCTGCCGCCGCCGCGCACTTCCGAACGGGTGCGGGCCGACTGCGTACCCTGTCTGCGGTTTGCGAGGTGATTTTTCACCGCTTCATACACCGCATGTTCGTTGACTTCAATATCAAACACGGAATCGTTCAGGTCGAGCTGTTCGACTTTATCGCCCTGTATATTCATTACATCAATTGTAGGCATGTCTTACTCCTTCTTGCGTCTCTAGTTCTGCTTCACAGTCTCTGTAATGCGTACCAGACCGTTCTTGTTTCCGGGGATGGCCCCTTTGATCAAAATCATATTGTTCTCGGCATCCACCCGAACGATTTCAAGGTTTTGCACCGTCACGCGCTCATTGCCCATGCGGCCGGCTCCCTTGGTTCCGGGAAACACGCGGCCGGGATACGTACCGGCGGCACGCGCGCCGCTCGAACGGTGGAACTTCGAACCGTGGGTTTCGCGCCCGCGGGAATAATTGTGCCGCTTGATCGCGCCCTGGGTTCCTTTCCCCTTCGAGGTGCCCACCACGTCGACCTTTTGCTGTGCTTCAAAGATCTCCGCCGTGATTTCCTGTCCGACTTCGTAGGTTTCACCCTCTTCGGTGCGGATTTCCTGCAAAACGCGCTTGGCTTCCACGCCGCCTTTTTCAAAATGGCCTTTTCCGGCCCGGTTTACTTTTCTTTCCACCTGGTCTTCAAATCCGACCTGGATTGCATTGTACCCGTCGGTTTCCACGGTTTTCACCTGAACCACCGTCATGGGTCCGGCCTGTACGACCGTCACCGGCACCAGGACGCCGTCTTCCATAAAGATCTGCGTCATGCCGACTTTTCTTCCGATAATGCTCTTCACGAGATTCCTCCTTACAGCGGATTGCTACGCAATCATTCTAAGATCTACAGCTTGATCTCGATATCGATCCCGGCCGGAAGATTCAGTTTCTTCAGGGCGTCCAGCGTGCTGGGATTGGGATTGATAATGTCGATCAGTCGTTTGTGTGTACGTTGTTCAAACTGCTCACGCGAGTCTTTGTACTTGTGTACCGCGCGGATAATGGTAACCACCTGTTTTTCCGTCGGCAGCGGGATCGGTCCCGAAACCTTCGCGCCGGAGCGTTTGGTCGCCTCGACGATCTTTTGTGCGGATTGATCCAAAATCTCATGATCGTACGCGCGCAGTCTGATTCTGATTCTTTGCTGTCTTGCCATTTTTTCCTCCTTTGATTTGTACGAAATAGCTTCATACATTCAGCCTTTTGCTTACCACCCGCCCGGGTGTGTCATAATCACCCGTAAAAAAAGGGCTTCCGGGCAGCGCAAACAACGGCTGTCGTCCGCCTTTCTGGCGCACTGCTCTGCAAGAATTACCGGCAGGTTCCCGCAACCTCTTGCATCATCGCAATTGCAATAAAGACACTTGGTCATTATACACGGATTCGAGAAAGATTGCAAGCTTTTAGACGTAACCGCTACCCTCTGCGAAAATGAAACTGTCTGGGCACTATGCCGCCGGCGCTGTTCGCAGGACTTTGCAAAAAAACTGTAGAAGATCGTAAAACAAAAAGCGAGTCGGAAACCACAATGTTTTCCGGCCCGCTCTTTCCCATAAGACCTTTTAGCTGCGCGGCAGCAGTTTCCCGTCCCGAAGCTCATATCTTCTTTGCCCTTCCCTTTGGAACTCTTCCGGGCGATGGGTGACGATGACGAAGATACGTGAGGGATCGGCATCTTTATATTCGAAGAGAAAATTTCGTAACCATCTGCGATTTTCTTCGTCCATGGCGGAAAAGGGCTCATCTGCCAACAGAATCCCCGGGGAGTTTACCAGTGCTCGCGCGATGGATACGCGCTGCCGCTGTCCCCCGGAGATATTTCGCACACATTGTTGCGCAAATCCCTCCATTTGGATCTGTTCCAACGCTCTATTTATGCTCTGTTTGTGACCGGCCTGTGAACCTCCCCGGTAAAGCAGAGGAATGGAGAGATTATCGGCTACGGTTTCTTCTTCGATCAGACGGTATTCCTGAAAAATGTAGCCGAATCTTTCATTGCGAAAGGAGGCAAGTTCCTTTTCTCGCATTTTCTTCACAGGCGTCCCATCGAGTTCATAAGCTCCGAAAAACTGAAAATCCAACAGACCGATGATATTCAATAACGTTGTCTTCCCCGCTCCCGACGCTTTGGAGAGTAGGATCTCATCGCTCGGTTTCAGGGATAAGTTAATCTCCGAAAGAATCTTTTTCTTCCCTGTCGGATTTCGATAACTTCGGGAAACATTCACGAAACGGATCGTCATCCCTCTTACCTCGTAGCCTTTGCACTTTCAGAAACTTTCCAGGTGGAGACCGCAGTCAGAAGGCACAGAAACACGACGAATAACAGGACAAGATGCGCGGCAAGCATAATGACCGACCGGATCGTAAAGAAGTCCCCTCTCAGGAAGATGATCACAAAATTAATGATAAGAGAAGGCAGTATGACCCACAGGAAGGAAGCCATGCCATACCGAAGCAATTGCGTCCGGCGCGCGCCGAGCGCCCCGTGTATCATCAGTATTGGTTTTTCCTTCTGTAGAATCCCCCGAAAAATTATCCAGAGCAACAAAGCAAAACTTAATGCCGCAGTGATCATAAGCGGAAGGATATACCACTTCAGAAAGTCCAGATCCGAATAAAATCGATCCGGAGACGGGCGCACCGTAAAATAGGATATCGACGCGCGATTGGTGAAATGGGCAATCCCCCGGTCGTTCTCACTATGGATGAATGAACTTCGTATATACTCCGTGTAATTCCGCTCAGTGACCTGCTGCTGCCAGCGCCAGAAATCTCCTCGCTGATCCACGATGATCCAGCGGGACGGTCTCGCGCCCGGGGCCGCATCATAATCGCCGCCAAGAAACCTGCCGGCCTCGCTCATCCATTTTGTCGGAATCTCTTCGGTCGCTGTCACAAAATTCTCCGGAAGCGGTTCTTCCCCATTGTAAAAGGCGACGACTTCATTTTCTCCGGCTTCAGGCAGCTGCAGCGCATTCCCGTTGCTGAGAAAGACCGTCACTTCGGAACCCGAGCATATACCTTTTCACGCTTCTTATCAAGCCCAGCATGTGGTATAAAACCCTTCGCCTGAAACGCATAGGATATTGTCATGATAGAGCCACCAATATTTTTGGGTCATAAAAAAACAGTAAACCTGTCGGTCCTGTTGCGGAAGCCATCAGCCGGGGAAAATGCAAAGAGATTTGTGAGATCACAACCCACGGCGGCCGGCCCCGGTCCATCCTGAACGGAGAGCTTGCGATCGATGTCGCTTTCATCGCCTCGCCCGCCGTGGACCGGGACGGGAATATTACCGGCTCCGACGGCCCCGGTGCGTGCGGCGTGCTGGGCTATGCCGTGGCCGATGCGCAGAAGGCACGGGAGGTGGTCGCGGTTACGGACACCGTTATGGATGAGATCGCCGACTCGGAAATCAGCGGTAGCTGTGTGGACTATGTTGTGCAGATTGAATCGATCGGGGATCCCGCGGGCATTGTCAGCGGAACAACCCAGGTCACAAAAGACCCGGTCGGTCTGAAAATCGCAAGAGACTGTGCAACCCTGATGCTTCATTCCGGCCTGTTCACGGAAGGCTTCAGTTTTCAGACGGGTGCCGGCGGTATCTCCCTGGCCGTGGCGGATTTTGTTCGGCAGGAAATGAAAGATCGCGGCATCAGAGCAGGCTTTGCCAGCGGCGGCGTCACGGGCTATCTGGTCGACATGCATGAAGAGGGTCTGATCGACACGCTCTACGATGTGCAGTGTTTTGACCTCGCCGCGGTGGAATCGGTCCGAAAGAATCCGAAACATGTGAAAATCAGCGCCGACCGGTATGCGAATCCGGACAATCCGGAGGCGGTGGCCGGGCAGCTGGACTTTGTCATCCTGGGCGCCTCGGAAATCGATACGGACTACAATGTCAATGTAACAACGGGCTCCGACGGCAGCATTCTCGGCGGATCGGGCGGTCACGCGGACACCGCGGCCGGCGCGAAGCTCGCCATCATCGTGTCGAAACTCGTCAACGCCCGCGTATCCTGTCTGGTCGACCGTGTTACCACGGTGACGACACCCGGTGACACGATCGATGTCCTCGTAACGGAACGAGGCATCGCGATTCATCCCCGGCATACGGCCCTGATTGAGAAACTGAAAGAAGAAACAAATCTTGAAATCTTCACGATCGAGGAACTGCTGGACATTGCGAAATCCTTTACGGGACAACCCCGCACCGTCACACGCGGCGAACGCGTCGTCGCCCACAGTCTTTACCGCGACGGTAGGGTGCTGGATGAGATTTATGAAGTGGAGAATGAATCGCAGAAGTAATAGAGTAAAAACATCGCCCCGTACTGCACGGGGCGATTCTCATTTATGCTGCTATTATATTTGTTTGATACAGCCGGCGGCTCGCAGCCTTGCATGAACACTCGCCAGCGCGGGTTTGATCCTATTCCATCCAAAGCGCCCAGGCGGCGTTTTCCGTTTCTTTCACCACGGCCTCAAATGCCTTTCGGGTCACGGGACCGACAATCCACGCATCGTCCAGCGTTTCCGCCGGGATGTCGGAAAAGTCTTCTTCCGTCATATTTTCGGCCCGCAGATAATACCGGTCCATGGCCGTTTCGCTGCCGTCGACAACATCTTCTCG
>ERZ1032857.31-NODE-31-length-14820-cov-9.295157_pt1 | contig 14820 bp, 12 predicted proteins | sample MGYA00516688_ERZ1032857 | MGnify/ENA primary metagenome ERZ1032857 (study PRJEB33719, sample SAMN04262500) | wastewater metagenome | biome: rural village; feature: composting latrine chamber; material: composting feces with ash | place: El Salvador | collected...
GCCCTAGCGACTGCCTGACCGGCGTGGTCGATATCGACGGTAGCTACCGGCTCCAGCCGACCACGGCAGACTGGTCGTTTATGTTTGGTCAGTCTGACCAGGCGCACACCTACGCCCGGACGAGCGACTACGCGGCCGACACGTCCACGCTGGACGATGGTGGGTTCATCCAGTTCTACGGCCACCGCAACGGTGGCTTTGATGAACCAGCCCGACCGGCGAAGGTCACCGACCGGCTCTACGCGCTGGAGTCGCGTGTCGAAAACGGCGGGCACCTCACGGTGGCTGTCATCGACCGCAGCGGCGAGATCGACATCCGCACGTTCGATGACAGCCACGAGCCGACGTTGGAAGACAAGCTACGCACTAACCCAAACGTGCGCGCGAAGGATATCGGCGATGGGATTACCGCGTACAACTTCACCCGTGACGCTTTCCGTAAGCGACTATGGGACACCCAGACGATTGCCGCTCGCGGGCTGTTTATCCGTGACGGAGAGGTTGTCGCTCGCGGATACAACAAGTTTTTCAACGAGGGAGAGTTCCCCGGACCGACGATGATGACCTACGCCCGCAACGCGACCTACCCGGTGACGGTCACCAACAAGGAAAACGGCTTCCTCGCCCTGCTCTCGTGCATTGACGGGAAGCTGACGTGCTACACCAAGGCCGGTCCGACAGGCTTTGCCCGCCACGCACGCGAGCTTGTTGACCAGATGATCGACACGGACACGCTCAGTGCTGTGCTGGAGCGCGAGAACGCGACGGCAGCGGTCGAGGTTATCCACCCCAGCGACCCGCATATCATCGACTATCGCGGGCAGGTCAGGCTGTTCTTGCTCGACCTCATCGCTAACGAGGAAGTCATGTCACTTCACGCGGACGAGGATGTTGATGATCTGGCGACCAAGGTCGGGTTCGAGCGCCCCGAGCGTCGCCTCGCCCGAACCGCCGAAGAACTCTATCAGTGGCTCTCCGTCGGTAAGCTCGCCACCCATGAGGGGTACGTGTTCAAAGACCGCGCGAACGCGATGATGAAGGTCAAGTCTGACTACTACACGTGGGCAAAGCGGGTACGTGGCGCTATCCAGCGGGTCCTATCGGGGAAGGCGACAGAGGAACAGGCCGGTATCGACCACATCGCCTTCACGGCGCCGATCTCCAGCGCGCGCGTGTCCACGTGGCTCGGAGAAGGCGTCGATGTCACCCGTGTGCTGGACTACTCCACCTACGTGTCAACCACTTGACATATCGGGGGCTGTGCGCCTACACTTTTATGTGTAGGCACACAGCTACATAAACCCGAAAGGAAACACCATGGGACTCGACATGACGCTCTATGTCACCACCGAAGACATCGACAATGACAACTGGTACGACTCGGAAAAGACGCACTCGGTCTACTGGCGCAAGGCCAACGCTATCCACGGCTTCTTCGAGAGGCTGGACGCCGCCGAGAACTGCGAGAACAACCACGTAGACCGCGAAGACGTCCAGAAGCTGTTGGACAGGGTGACCGAGGTTCTTGATAACCGTGAGCGTGCGGGCGATCTTCTTCCCCCGACCCCAGGGTTCTTCTTCGGCTCCACCGAGATCGACGAGTGGTACTGGGAAGACATGGAGTACACGAAGAAGGAACTGGCCGAGCTTCTTAGGCACGAGGGAGAGTTCTACTACCACCCTTGGTGGTGACGCGAGGCACTAGCGCCAAGCGATATTGACTCGTCCCAACGAGACGACGATATATCCGCTTGGCGCGCCATAGCGGAGCAGAACCTCGTTATCGTCGGTACGCCAAAATGACGACTCCCCGACGACAATATCTTCGGGTCGAACCCGCGAGCAGTCTCGGACGGTGTACTTCTTCTCGCTGAGCAGATTTTTAATCGTGTGCTCGACTTTCTCCATTGTAGGCATAGCTTCGCCTTTCTTCTTTTCAGTGTCGATTGAGAGGATCAACAACCTCATAGTCATCGTCTAGGGGAATATACCCTAGCGATACCAGCGCAGCTCGGCCTACGTGGTAGGCCATATTCACCGGCACCGCGTTCCCGATCTGGGTGTACTGGGCGCCAACACCGCCGCAAAACTCCCACGTATCGGGGAACGTCTGGATGCGGGCATACTCGCGCACGGTCAGCGGGCGGGTCTGGTCAGGGTGGCAGCGTTCGGTCTTCTTCTGGGACGGGCTGCATGTCAGTGTCAGCGATGGTTCGTTCCATGCGAGCCTTTTCGCCGTGCCGGTGTTCCCGCCACTGGTGCGGAGGGAGGCCCCTAGAAAATCGCGCTGGATGTCATGGGGCAGGTCGCGCCAGTTACCGCCCTCGGGAACAAGATCGAGGACGCGAGCGCGGGCGGGTGAGTACTGCTGGCCAGCCGAAGACGGAACTCCGGCCAGCGCCGAGCGCAGGGTCAGGATGTAGCTTTTCTCCCGAGGGAAGACGATCGGCAGACCGCTACCGCGACGGACGGCGATGATGAACAGCCTCTCGCGCTTTTGTGGGACATCGAGAAACTGCGAGCGCAGGAGTCGGTAGTTCACGTCGTAGCCAAGGTCGTCGAAAGCGTCCAGCATGGTCGAGAGGGTTCGGCCCTGGTCGTGGGAGAGCAGGCCACGCACGTTCTCCCCGATCGCTATGTCTGGGCGAACCTCGCTAATAGCGCGGGCAAACTCGAAAAACATCGTGCCACGGGTGTCGAGAAACCCCAGACCTTGACCAATATGAGAAAACGCCTGACAGGGGAAACCGGCTTGAATGATGCGGCTGTGGAGGCCAGAAAAGTCGATGTCGCGCACGTCGTGGCCATTGACCTCCCAGTTCAGATTGTGGGTCTGGCTATTGGCCCGCAGGGTGGCGACCGCGTGTGAGTTGACCTCATTAAGGAGGACATGACGGATTCCGGCGCGAGCAAAGCCTAGCGATGTTCCTCCAGCTCCGGCGAAAAGGTCGATGCAGGTAGCATCGGTCATGTCCTTGGGCCCTAAGACCTCTACGTCTCGGGAGGACTGCCCGGCGAGCGTGGCAACTAGCCTGGCTACTTCATCGGGGTCAACAAGGGTCCCGCGCGCATGGAGGAGTCCTTGCTTGACCCACCGGCGGATGGTGGCGACATCGATATCGAGCGTGTCGCGCTCGACCCACGTTCTGTACTCTGGCATAGCTGTTCTGTCCTGTTGGTCGCGTGTTGGGGCGTCCGTCAGTCTAGTACATGTGTTAACCGCTTGACAAGTAGGCGAGGCGGCACTACTATCGGTCATGTACGACCCCAACAGCTGAGGAGAAACACAGACATGGATAAGCTCGACCCCACGGTTTTCGAGTCCACTCTCATTACCCTTCCATCCGGCCAGCGCGTTGACCCCGAGACCTACATTTTTGTTGTCGGTGAAGGTGATGACGCGGTGGCACTCACGAGTGCTCACATCGGCGAAATCCTTTACGGTGCTGGCAAGATGTTCGCCGAGGAAGCCGACAAGCCCGAACCGAAGAAGGCACCGGCACGCAAGTCGCCCGCCAAGGCCAAGCCCAAGACCGAGCCAGCAGACGATAGCGAGGAAGACGACGAGGAGTTCACGCCTAAGCGCACGAGCCGTCGCAACCGCGCTGACGAGCTGTAGACACCCCCCTAGGACGGCGGCCTGTTGGTATCGTTTACACAGGCCGTCGTTCTCATACCTCCAAGGACTTTTCGTGGAACTCCACCTGCCAAAACTTCTCGCCCGAGCCCAGGCCACACACGAGGTGACCTCAACGAAAGACGCCCACGTGTTCTACGTCATGGGTCACCCCTACGGATATCTCGGGCCCAAGGCGTCACTGCGGAGCATGTTGGCCGATGACCGTCGATATCCCGAGGTGAGCTGGTTTGTCCATGAGGGCAACAACAAGGTCGCTGACCACCTCGAATCTGAGTCCGGGTCGGTGATCCTGCTCGGTGACGATGACAAAGGCCGGACAATGATTACCGAACGTATCCTTGGCCGGGACATCTATCACGAGTTCTCCTGCTTGATGTTTACTGAGGCTGGACCGCGCTACGCCTGCGACGACGAAAAGAAGGTTGCGATCGTTGGCACTGTTAATAGCCTGCACGGACAAGTTCAGGCTCTCCTCGCCGCGATGCGGTCGATGGGGATGATTGTTCGGTTCGACGAAGGTGACGAGGAGTGAAGCTCGCCGCCCTCGCCCTCGCCTGCGCCTTAGCGGCCACCCCTGCCCCGGCGGACGAAGAATCGTCGTGGTCTGTTGCCTCTGATGACACCGGAGTGGGGGTGGTCAACGTGGGCGACGAGGGACGGTGTACCGGGACACTGATTTCCCCCACCCATGTCCTCACCGCGAAACATTGCACCCACGACCGAGAGGCGGATGACATCTCGTTTACCCCGCCGATGCGGTCAGCAACCGGAATGTTCAACCCCGACCAAGCGATCGAGGCGAGCGCGATTAGTGAAGACCCCAACTCTGATGTCGCCGTCATTACGCTCGCTGAACCTCCCCGGTCGGTCGGGAAGATCGCCACGATTGGACAGTCGGCAGTGCGCGGGAGTGTTACCCGCTACGGGGTCGGCCATGTCGAAGGCGACGACAGCCCGCTGGTGCGCCGGGGAACGGTGACGGTGACCGAACGCGGCATGGCCTCCACCCCGGTTTGCATCTCGTCCTCCCTGTCCTTTGTTGTCCCCGACCTTGACGCCGGGGTTCGCCCCGGTGATAGCGGCGGGCCCCTGTTTGACGAAAACGGAGATATTGTTGGCGTCGTGTCGGTAACCTCCACCAATAGGTTCACCGACGGTGAGCGCACGGCAGTCATCGACGATAGCGCTTACCCCACATCGGTCGCGACCTCAGTTGACACCTTTGGTCCGTTCCTCGAAAGTATCGGTGTGCCGTCAGGGCGCTGGAAGCGCGAAGACGGCCAAGGGTTCATCCCGTGTACCGGCGAGGGCTACCCGACAGCATCGATGATGCTGGTGGCCTCGAATGTTCCCGACCATATCCGTATCCGAGATATGAAGGTCACCTCGACGCTCTCGTGGAGCGAATTAACCGAACTGACCACAGGTCACCCTCCGGTCGCTGTCGTCAAGAAATGCTATGCCGGTGGCGGGTGCCAGCATGTTGTCATGCTGGTCTCTCCCTCAGATGACCAACCGTGGTCACCGCTGAGCCGGAGTCAAGAAAGCGTCGGGCAGGAAACCGTGATCGATGTCCGCGACCACGAACCCGACCAGGACCTGACCCCATCGGTGCAGGGCGCGGATGAGGACCACACCGACATAGGCGCCGACACCGAGGACACCGCCTTCCCTCTTGCGGGGGTCATCGGGGCGGGCGTGGTCGCCTCATTGCTGTGGTGGTTGTGGCGGCGCAAAAAGAACTCCGCCTCGCGCAGCGTTATGTCACCGGGGTCGAACAGGATCGTGGACTGGAACTAGCCTGTCCTCCCGCGTCACCTCACCGGGCGCCCGGCGAGTCGCTGTTTGAGAAAGTAATCTACCTCAGGCGGGATAATCGGGCCTTTGTCGTTGAACTTCAACGTCCCGCACATGATGTAGGCGTTCTCGATAATGGAGGTTTCGCACCGGCCTTCGACCATGCCGGGGTTACAGATAGCTTGACGCATCTTCTCCGACGGCCTGCGCGTGGCAGGGACACCCGAGGCGTCCCACTGTATCCACGGGTCGGCCACCACGCGCACGTCGTCGGGGGTGAACTCGCAGAACTGGATAGCGGCCTTCCCCGGCTCTCCAGGGGTCACGAGGTTGTGGATAGGGTGGGAGGTCGCAGTCGGGGAGGGCATGTCCCCGGCAAACAGAATACGCCGAGCTGGTCCATAGGGGGCGCTGCGAAGCAGGATAGGGCGCTTGCCCGCCACCGCCGCGCACGTCTTCGCGATAGATTCTCGGCTAAGGAAAATCTGGCCTTTGACCTCGACCCACAGCTGTTGGTTGGGCAGATAAAAGTCGGGCAGGTAACGCATCTTCGGGGTGATCTGGAACATGCACGGCTCGTAGTCCCAATCCCACCCCATGATGTCGAAGAAGATCGCCCACCGTGCCTCTAACCGCGACCGGAAGGTGACCCCGGAGTAGAAGGCTTCTTTCGCTTTTATTTTTGGTGGCATATTGCAACCTTTTCTAGAGCTCTACCGCGCTTACCGTCCAACGGCCATGCGTCCTGACCTAGGGTGAGGTGGATGCCTATCCCCATCATGGCCAGCGCGTCGGCGCAGTCGTCGTTGAGAGGGACGATCCCCCAGCTTCGGCGGGCGGCAGAAATCATCGCCGCTTTCGAGGCGGAGACTGATCCTGTTGCCCACATTTTCACGTTCACCGGCGGGGCAACCGCGACATCGCACCCGGCGTCGATCGCTTCCTTCATGATCGCGTACCACAGTGCAGCTCGCTCCCACATCGAGGTCGAGGTCGAGTTAAACGACGGTCCCTCCATGACGACCAAGCCGCCAGCGGGAAGATGCTCGCCTACTCCGGTGGCAATCTGCGTGATGCGGTCCAGGCGGGTGGGGTAAGGGTCATCGGCTTTGCCGGTGGTGCGGAAGTTGTAGATAACGCCAGAACTCAGCGCCATCGCTGTTGATGTCAGCGACGGGTCGATGCCGACCACCGGATACGGCACCTGATGGGGGTGGGTGAACTCTTGGGTGCGGATATTCAACGGCGCTACCTTTCTCTACTAGGGGTGCGCACCCGGCCTCGATGAAAGCCACTACATGAGGCCGGGGCGCAAGCATTAAGCCGACTGCCCGTTGAAGATGACAGACAGGGGTGTGTCCACTTCTCGGACAATCGCCGGTCGCGGATTGTTTGGGTGTGTCCACGGAGAGCGGGGGATAAACGTCGGACTCAAAAACGGGGACTGGATAATGTGGGTTCCTGCTGGCGACGATCCGGTCTGAGTGACCTTTACCTCGTACAGGTCACCGTCGTAGGGACGAACGTCAGAGACGATGTGAGAATTGCCGATGTCCCCGACACTGTTGGAGTGGAGAAACGTAATCATCTTGCCTTCCCGAATCTTAAACGGGGGTCGGATAAGGAACGTGCGTTCACGCTGAGAGGTCCAGTCAACAATCGCGTTGGAGTCTCCCGCGAGAGCCGACATGGCGCGACCCTTCGTGTCCGAGTCCACGTAGAACGTCGCCAGCGTGTGCAACAGGTTCGCCCCCTCATATTCGGCGCGCGTGTCAGCGGTAGTGGCGAGGTCGGACTCCGCCTTTGCCATACGAGACTTAATAACCATCGATTGGGGGGTCGTTCGGCGCGAGGAGTTTGTGTAAATCAGGTCAACAAGGTCAGCCATGACTTCGGTTGGAGAGCCAGCGGGGATGCCGAACGCCTTCGCCCACGGCTTGTAGTCGTCGGTGCGGATATTGTGCGGGGCGAAGAAGATACGCTCCATCAGCTCCGGGACAACAAAGACCCGCTGGGCGAGCGGTGAGTTTGCGAAAATCAGCAGTTTACGTCGAGCGGCGTGCTTGCCCCGACGACGAAGAACATTCGCGAGCGCGTCGAGCTGGCTTCGGCGTGGCAGGGCAAGAAAATGCGGTGCCCCGTTATCGCCTCGCGCTGTGAGGGTGTCGATGACAAAGTTGAGAGCGTCATCGCCCTCGATGAGGTTGTCCCCATCCCGAGATATGTAGACCTCCGACTTAGCGACGGTCACAATAGCACCCGCCCCACCTCCAAACGGGTCATCGGTGCGGTTGCCCCACGGCAAGCCGAACTCGACAGCCATCGTCGGGTGGCCTTTCGCGGTTGCCTCACGGCGTTGCAGGTGAACGTATTCAGAGCGCAACATGGCGAACTTCTCCCTTCTTTGCTTCTTCACGGAGGTTCTGGCGAACAAGAATGTTGTCCGCATCGACTCCCTCAACGAGACCAACATCAGTACTGGTAATAAACGTCAGGTGGGCTTGGTGGCGCGATGTCATCACGCACAGTCGGCCTTTCTCGACTGAGTGTGCCGAGGCGATCTCGCTCAACCCCAGCAACGGGTCGATGCTGATCGCGGCGAGCCACTGTCCACCCTGGAGAGAGTCGGCGGTGCCGACCCGGAAACGCTCGTGGTGGGGGCGCAGGGCGAGCAAAGATGTCATGAGAGAGACCTGCTCGTTGCGGGAAGCAATCAGCACCACATCGGCGGCGGTGACCGTGCTGGTTGACCCGTCAACTCGCGCGCATGGCTGGCCAACGAGAGCATCTGCTCGACCGATCGCCGTCTCGGCAACCACCCTCTCCGAGGGAGACTCGACTCCTTCGAGGTCGAGCACTTCAATCTCGGCGCGCCCGTCAATGTAGGTGTCGGGGCGCTGAGAGTCGAAGGTGAAGTCGTACAGCGGTGCGATAGCTCGCGATGTTGCCTTGCCCAAGCGATAGGTTGACGGCAGAGAGAACCGGGCAACGTCGGGGAATGTCTTGAACACTTCTGGCGCGCGCTTCGAGGGTGGGTAGGTCACCGTATCCCACGCGGTTGTGTCAATCGGGATAACCGGACCGATCTGTCCGGGGTCACCCACCATAATGATCTGGGGGATACGCGCGGCGGCGGTGGCGATGTCAGAGAACGTGGTCTGGTACGCCTCTTCGACGATCAAGACATCAGCAGAGCGTGCGGACATACGCGCCGAGGCAACCGTCATGACCGAGGCAACAACCGCTCCCTCCGGGGTGGGTCCAGAGTGGCGGTCAGAGATATGGCTGGGTTCGTAGTCGGCGCGCTGAGTCACCCAGTACGGGGTGGCCTTGTTTCCTAGGCTGGCTATCAGCGGGGGTGCATTTTTGCCGGTCATCTTCTTGTACGCCTCGCTGTACGCCTTCATCTTGGCGCCGATACGGCACGCGATGTCGAACATAGCGGCGTTGGTCGGGGTTGCCACAATCACCTGTCCACGCATGTGGAGCGCTAGACGGCACGCGAGATCAACAATCAGCGTGGTCTTCCCTCCCCCCGGAGGTGAGTCGATAGAGATACAGGGGTCGCCTTCCCATGCACGGTACAGGGCGCGAGCGCCCACCGTGCCACGGGCGAAAGATTCTTGACCGAAAACATCTGACGACAGTTGTTCTTCGGCGGTCACTTCCGGCTGGTCGGCGTCGGGCTCAGTGGTGGGGGCTACGGCAATCTTCTTGCCGAGCTGTGCGGGGGTTAGCACGTGGGGTCATCCTCCTGGTATGTGGCTTTACGTGCGAGCGGGAGTTGCGCTCGACATGGCTCACCCTACCACGGTGTTAGCCGGTTGACAAGTTGGTGCATGGACGTAAACCAGTTGACACATAGCAGGAAGGTGTGTACGCTTGATGTCGTAAGCCACTACACAACAAAGGTTGGAGATCATGTCTGACCAGACCCCAACGCGCGAAGAACAAGAGAAACTGTCCGTTGTTCGCGGCCTTGCCATTGCCAAGGCACCCTATTACGCGCCGATTATCTACCGCTTCAAGCCGGTGCGCGAACCGTCTGTGCCGACTATGGCCGTCGATAAAGGTTTGCGCCTGTACTATCACCCTGACTTTCTCCTTAACGGAGACACCTCCGATATGGCTGAGGTCTACCTGCACGAGTGCGGGCACGTCTTTGGTCAGCACCACGCACTCGCCGAGAACGCCGGTCTCGATAAGAACCTCATGTCCATGTGGAATGTCGCGTGCGACATCTCGATCAACGACGATCTGGCCGACATGGGGTGTACTTTCATTGCCTCCCAGGGACTGACCCCGCAAACGTTCGACTTTGACCCCTACCAAGAACCGTTCTACTACCTCAGCAAGCTCGGCGATATCGCCCAGCCGGAAGATTTCGAGGCTGGCGGTGGCGGAGACGGGGGCGACGGCGAGGACCACACGTGTGGCTCGGTCGCTGACGGCATGGAGCGCGGTTACGAACTCCCCAACGATGGTGGACAAGCCGGTCACGTCGCGAGCGCCGCTACTCAGCTCGATATTGATGTGGCCGTTGACCAGACCGCGCGCGCTATTGTGGAGTACTCCCAGACGCGCGGAGATGTCCCTGCCGGTCTTGTCCGTCTCGCCGAGAGGGGTCGCATCAAGCGAGAGATCAACTGGCGACAACTCCTGCGCTCGCGCATCATGACAGCCGTTCGCTCGACCGCTGGTGCTGGCGTTACCGATTACACGAAGCGCTCACGTCGAAGCAATATCGCCGTCGAGGGTGCCTCATACACCCCCATTCTTCCGCGCACGAAGCGCCCGCTACCGCGCGTCTCGGTTGTCGTTGATACCTCCGGGTCGATGGGGGAGCACGAGCTGTCGATGGGGCTAGGAGTCATCTCTGACCTGCTAACCACCATGCGAGCCAAAGACTCGATGCGCATCTATGCCGTCGATGCCGAGGTACACAGTCACAAATTCGTCTCAATCGCCGACACTATCTCTCGACTGATCGGCGGTGGCGGAACTGACATGACAATCGGTATCCACGAGGCTGTCACCGACAAGCCACGACCGAACGCGGTCGTTGTCTTCACCGACGGGGAAACCCCGTGGCCAACAGAACGCTTACGGGTGCCGGTTATCGCCGCGCTCCCAGAAGAAACCCCCGACTATTTTCTCTCCAACATACCGTCGTGGATAAAAACCGTCATCATCAAGAAAGGAAAATAAACGATGTCAACCAATCTCAGCAATCTCCCTATGTTCACTGCACTTGCCTCGGCCGTCAAGGCCAAGGTGCCCACCCTTGTCTGGGGTCCTCCGGGCGTGGCCAAGACCGCTCGTATTCGCGCGATGGGTGAGTCGTGGGGATACCACGTCGAAGTCATCACCGGCTCGCTACGCGACAAGTCTGACTTCATGGGCTTTGGCCTTATTCGCGGTGCCGACACCGACGAACCGGAGACCGTTTACTCGCCCCCGCAGTGGCTCCGTGCGCTCAACCGCGCCGAGAAGGGTCTGCTGGTGCTCGACGAACTGACCACCTCTGGAGAGGTCTACAAGGTCATGCTCTCGATTCTGACTGAGCGCGTCGTGGGAGAGCACAAGCTCGGCGATCATGTCGCTATCGTGGCGCTGGCTAACCCTGTTGACGAAGCGGTCGAAGGTGAAGAACTTCCCGCCGCGATCAACTCGCGCCTGTGCCACCTTGCGTGGGACACCGACTTCGATGCGTGGGCAAACGGCGTGGTGACCAACTTTGCCGAAGAGGAAGAAGACCTGTCGTCGATCATCACCTACAGCGATGATGAGTACATCTCTAACCGTGTCCGGGTGGCCTCAATGGTGGCTAACTTCCTGCGTAGCAACCGCCAGTACGCCAACGAGACCCCGGCAACCGGCGCAAGCCACGAAGATGCGTGGGCGTGCCACCGATCGTGGACGCTCGCTATCGACGCGATGTCGTGGCTGGACACCTCCGACTCGGTGCAAGAATCGGCGCTACGACTGATCTTGTCGGGGTGTGTGGGTGTCTCGGCTGGGTCGGCTTACGTGACCCACCTGCTCCACAACGACATCCCGACGGCGCAGGAACTACTCGCTGACCCGGCGTCCTTTGACCCCAGCCAGTACTCAATCGACTGCATGTACGCGATCTCGATGATGTTGCGCGGTTACCTGACCCTTGACCCGCGCGCGCAGAAGAACAAGAAGGTGTGGAGCGCGGCGATGGAGTTGGCTCTCATGACCGCGCGGGAAACGGGTAAGACCGATGTCATGTTGCCACTGGTCGAACACCTGATCCGCCACCGCATGTCTGGGGTGGAGATTCCCGCCGACGTGATCGAGCACTACGAAGACATCGTTCTCGCGCTCGACCGCCACGCGATGTAGCTAGCACCCGGCAATAGGGCGAGAGTTTTCTCTCGCCCTATTGTTGTGCCTGTGTATCACTGCCTACCTGCACTAAGACCGAGAGATGTCGCTACTGTCGCGGTGTGGTGCGTAAAAGTTCACTATCTGGCGTGTGAACCGATTGACGCTTGTGTATCGGGCGGGGTACGATGTCATCATGTTTACCCACCTACATACCCACTTGGAAACCTCGAAGCTCGATTCGATCTCGAAGCTCTCCCAAGCCCCAGCATATGCCGCCTCACTCGGCTTTGACGCGCTCGCGATCACCGACCACGGCAACCTCAGCGGCACCTACATGTTCCGGCAAGCGTGTATGGAGGCGGGGATTAAGCCGATCCTGGGTCAAGAGTTCTATCTCGCCATCGGCTCGCGTTTCGACCGCAACGAGATACCCGTCCTTGATGCGGAGAATCTGGATGGTGGGGAAAAGACTAAGCGCTACGAACACATCACCTTGCTGGCCGCCACCGAGGAAGGCTGGCGCAATCTTGTTCAGCTCACCAACAAGGCTGAGGATTCTTACTGGTACAAGCCACGCATCGACTATGACCTCATGGCGCAACACTCTGAGGGAATCATCTGCTTAACCGGCTGTCTGGGTGGACCGATCTTAGGCCCGCTCTCGCGCCGGTATCTCATGTCGGATGAGGCCGTGATGGAGTCTTACCAGCGCCGTTACGATAAAGTCCTGCCCACCTACGAGGCAGCCCTCGATGAACTGACGGCGATCACTGACCAGATTCGCCAGATGGTCGGTGATCGACTCGGCGACATCTCCGATGTGAAGCCCTCGACGGTTGTCCTCAAAGCCGAAACGTACCTCAAAGTGCTGGCCAAGGACACAAAGAACAAAAGCGCGATTGTCGAAAAGCTGCGGGCTGACCTCCCCGCCCTTGTCAAAGAGGGCAAGACCCTCATGCTCGACATGAAGAAGGTTGAAGACGAATACCTCACGGTCAAAGGAACCCTCGACTTTGACGGTGCGGCAGAGGCCAAAGCCAACCTCGAACGCATGATCGACATCTACGGCACCGACCGGGTGTTCGTCGAGCTGATGGAGCACGGCATCGAAGAAGAGTCGGCCATCTTGCCGCTCGCGGTCAAGCTCGCCGACAGGCTCGGAGTGCGGTGCGTGGCCACCAACGACTCCCACTACACCCGACCAGAAGACGCCGAAGCCCACGATACGTGGATCGCTATTCAGTCCGGGTCAACCAAGAACGACAAGAACAGGTGGGCATTTAGCGGGTCGGGCTACCACATTCGCTCCGAAGACGAGATGCGCGGTGCTCGCGACGAAGACTGGTGGGCCCAGGCGTGTGATAACACGCAGATTGTCGCCGATATGATCGCCGATGATGTCTTCCCTGAGTACCGCCTACGTCTGCCACACTTCCCCCTCCCTGACGACTTCGACGGAGACTCGACTCAGTACATGGTCACCCTCGCCGTCGAGGGTGGAGAAAAGATTCTCGGCAAACCGCTCGACCAATGGCCACAGGTCTACCGTGACCGGCTCAAGTTTGAACGCGACATCATCTCCCAGATGGGGATGAGTGACTACATGCTGATCGTCGAAGATGTTGTCTCTTTCGCCCGCTCTGACTTCCTGCCCCACGACTGGATTGAGTTCATCAAGACGGGACACGCCAGCCCTGACCGGGAAAAGAAGCGCCCGATTGAGTCCTCGCGCGGACGTGGCTCTGCTGCCGGGTCGCTAATCGCTTACTTCCACGGTGTCCATCAAGTTGACCCGATCGAGCACGACCTGCTGTTCGAGCGGTTCCTCGATGTCACCCGTATCGGTATGCCCGACATTGACTCGGACTTTGAGCGCGAGCGCCGCTACGAAATCCTTGGATATTTGGCCGTCAAGTACGGATACGACCACGTGGCACACATCGGCTCGCACGCGACCTCCAAGACGAAGAAAGTCATGGACATGGTGGGCAAATCGCTGGGGATCAAAGCCAGCGATATTAACCGGGCGAAGAAGATGCTGCCCACGATGGCGCCTGAGTTGGCTGACCTGTGGGGCGATGACACATCGAAGCATCTTCCTGCCTTTGACCGGGAAATCTCGCTACTGGAAAACAAGTACTCGGTCGAGCTAATTGAGGAGTTCAAAGACACCTGCCTGACAACCGAGAACGTTATCAACAACGACGGTATTCACGCCTGTGGCATCGTGGTCTCCGACGAACCGCTGACCGATATGATCCCGCTACGCAAAGACCGGAAGAAGAACCCCACCGAGCTGATGATTACCCAGTGGGACTGGGCGGCCGTTGAGGGCTTTGGTCTGCTCAAACTCGACATCTTGGGCATCAAGACACTCGATGTGGTCGCCGAATCTGCCCGCCAAGCCCGTAGCCTCGGCGCCAACGTGAGCGTCGAAGATATCCCGCACCCCAACTCTGATCGCCCCGACGTGGCGAGAACGTGGCATATGCTCCAGCGCGGTTCGACCTCGGGTTGCTTCCAGATCGAGGGAGAGTCGGCAACCCAGCTAGTCAAAGATATTAGACCTGAGCGGTGGGAAGACCTCACGGCAACCAACGCCCTGCACCGTCCTGGACCGATGAAAATCAACGCCCACACGGAGTATGCCCGACGGAAGAACGGCGCACGAGTGGACTGGTCAGATGTCGCCGCTACCCGCGAAGAACGCGAGATCGTCCAAGGTATTCTCGGCGATACCTACGGCATCAACGTCTACCAGGAACAGTCGATGATTCTTGGCCGCGACGTAGCCGGATTCAACGTGGCCAACGTCAACTGGCTACGCAAGGCGATCTCGAAGAAGATCGAGGCCGACTTCCCCCAGCTGCGCGAGATGTTCATTGAGGGTGCGACATCATCGACGACGCAAGACGGTCAACCGAAAGTGGCCTTCAAGAAGAAGAGTGCCCAGAATCTGTGGCAGTCGATCGAGGGTAGTGCCAAGTACGCTTTCAACAAGTGTGTCGCCGGGCACGAGACTGTGA
>ERZ1032857.32-NODE-32-length-14718-cov-6.114779_pt1 | contig 14718 bp, 15 predicted proteins | sample MGYA00516688_ERZ1032857 | MGnify/ENA primary metagenome ERZ1032857 (study PRJEB33719, sample SAMN04262500) | wastewater metagenome | biome: rural village; feature: composting latrine chamber; material: composting feces with ash | place: El Salvador | collected...
CGCCGAGAACGCGCCGGGGCCTCCCGGCACGTCGCACGTGATCGCGACGCCGCGCTCGTCCTCCTTGCCCCGGATGTAGCGCTCGGTGTCGGCGGCGCTGGCGCTCGGACTGTAATGTGTCGTGCTCATGAGGCCGCCCGATCACCGAGCAGGGCGCGGATCTCGCGGAGCAGCTCGATCAGCTCGGGCACCTCCGCCGACAGCGACACCGGCTCACCCGCGCGAGCACGGCGGTCCAGGTCGTTGACGTTGATCGCCAGCGGGCGCACCTGGGCGGCCAGCTCCCGAGCATCAGCAGACGCCTGCACGCGGGACTCGACCCCGAGCAGGTGCGCGGCCACGGCAGCGTCCAGCTCCTCGCTCCGGGAGGCGTGCAGGGCATCGCGCACGACGCTCCGCACCCACGTGCTCGGAGCCAGCCCGAGCCGCTTCGCACGAGTGCGAACCGCCCCGAGCGTGGCGTCATCGAAGCGCGTATCGAGCCGCCCGCCGCTGCCACGACGACGCTTCGCGCCGCCGTGACTCTGCCGCACAGCCTCCGCATCAGCCCGACCGGTGTTCACCTGGGAGTCGGTCTGCTGCTCCACCTGTACGCCAGAGTGGCAAGCAGTAGGCATGTCGGACACATCGCTCACGCTCGTGTCCTCCATGCCTGCTTGCGAGGGGCCTCCGGCCCCCTCGACCCCCTGGAGAAAGCGCGTACTGATCGGTGCTCATGCGGTACCTCCGATCAGCGCCAGCGGCACATCCGGGCTACGCACCGCGAGCCCGCTCAACAGCTCGACGACCGCGCTCTCAGCGTCGTGCTCCGCGGAGGTCTCCGGGCCGTAGGTGAGCTTGCGCGACGGAGCCACCTGCTGGTGGTAGGCGTTGCCGTTGACACCCGGCGTGTGAGCGGCAGCCGGGAGGCTGCACTGATGCCACTCGTAGGGCTCGACCTTCCCGATGTGCTGCACGAGGTAGCGGTTGATGTCGTCGGCCCGGTAGACCTTCACGACCGACGCCAGGCGGCGGATGAACTGGTCCAGCGCCTCGTCCACGTTGCCCTTCTGTCGGGCGTAGTAGAAGAACTCGACCGGTTCGATGGTGGCCGTGATGACGATGAGGCGCGGAGCCACCTCGCCCTTGTTCTTGTAGCGGGCCTTCGCAGGCGAGGCGTTGTACGGATCGAGCAGAAGCAGCCAGTCGTTCGCGTCCATCGCCGAGGCCCGCAGGTCGTCCAGCAGCAGCACCTCCTCACCCCGCCAGTCATCGAGCGGGTTCCCCGTCGCGGCCCGATAGACCTGCCACCGCTCGCCGTGAGCGTTCGCCGCGTTGATCGCCTCGGTGATGAAGTCCGTGGCGAACCTGGTCTTGCCGATACCGGCATCCCCGTGGATGTAGACGACCATTGTCGAGAACTCACCCGCGCGCAGCTTCGCGGCTGCCCGGTACGCGCGGCGCTGACCATAGGCAGACAGCGCGTCGTCGATCTCCCGCTGATGCCGAGAGTAGATGTCGAACAGGTCATCGGTGAGCATGATCTGATCGCGCGTGATCTCGCCCTGGAGCACGCGCTCGCGCATGTCCTCGAAATTCTCCGCGACGACCTTCTTCTTCACGTGGGCGCGGCCCTTCAGCCACGTCTCCCGACGCAGCGCGTCGATACCCAGGTAGTCCGGCCCGCGCACCGTAGCGACCTCCGATGGCGAATACTGGTGCTTGTCCGCGTACTTCGCATGCGTCAGATAGGCCTGCATGTTGTCGTAGGCGTACCGGCCGCGACCCGGCTTCTCGACGTACTGAGGCTCGACACCGATTGCGAACGCCAGCCGATCCAGCGGCGCGCTCTTCGCACGGCTGGCGAACTTGATGACCGCGTGCAGGTGCTCGGGCTTCAGTTCGACCACCAGGGCCTTCTCCGTGTCGCTCCAGACCTCGCGCTCGTCCTTGTCGTGCACGATACCGTAGGCCTCGGTGACCTCGCAGCCGATGGCCTCGAGCCGCTGCACCACGTAGGCGAGGATCGTCCCGGCCCCCTGCTGGAGCAGCGCGGCACCGTTCCGATCCTCGGCGGCCCAGGTCCAGTACGACGGATCGAGGTACTGCGTGAGGCCGATGCTCGTCGGGTTGTTCTCCTGCTTAGCCACGACGACCACCCCCGCTGCAGGCGGCGCGGAGGGTCTCAGAGGGGGTGCGGCGCCTAAATGACCCCCTATTGACCCCCAAATGAGACCCCAAATGAACCCGTGGAATCACAGGGGCAGTGGGATGCGGGATCCGCATGTTGGCGCGGAAGTTGGAGCAAAGCGCGGCAATCGGCAAGCCCTTGCCGCGCCCGTAGGAACGAATGAGGCTCCCGAAACTCTTGGAGTACGAAACCCAGACGAAGTTGCGGGCGTCGGCGTGCATCAGCGACCACCGCCCCGGCCGTAGCGCTTGATCACGGCCTGGCGCGTGACGCCGAGTGCGTCGCCGATCCTGGCCCAGGTCACACGGTCGGCGCGGGCGTCGGCGACGGCGATCTCGACGGCTTCCTCCAGCACGGAGCGGAGCACGCCGAGGTCGTACAGGCGAGCCTCGGAGTCGGAGAGGGCGGGATCGCCCTGACGCCAGCGGAACGCCTCGACGTGATCGAGGTCAGGCGGAGGTGCGAGGTCAGCGGTGCGGGTGTCCGTGGTGGACATGAAAAACTCCCGAAGATCGTTCTTCGGGAGTTCCAGGAGCCCTCACTCCTGGCGACCTTTCGGTCGGAGCTTCGACGGTGGCCTGCCCGTCGGGGATAGCTTTCAGTTCACCGGGGGTGTCTCACCCTCGCTCGCACGAGGTTCACTCCATTTACCTGCCCGGGGACGTACCACCTCGCTGCCCCCGCGGACCACGAAGCGCTGTCTATTCGCCTCTGCAACTTTTCTACCATGAGTCGACTCACCATTGCAATGACGAGTCGACTCATGAGTCAGTCGCGACGCGGCTCTATCCGAATGAGGTCAGGGTCGAACTTCACGTGACCGGGCGCGATGGGCTCGATGGTCACCGTCACCAGCTCGTCCACGAGCATCCGGCGGCGGTCCACGTCAAGCTCCTTCCACTTCGACTCGACGACCTCGCGGCGCTCCGCGGTGCCGACCGGCTCGTCCACGTCCGCGAGCAACTTCGCCGCCGCCGACACCGAACGATCGAGCAGCTCCGCGTCGATCTCGTCGATGCGGGCCTTCACGTCGTTGATCGCCGCGGTGATCTCCAGCACGGGCTGGTGGATGTCCCGCAGCAGCGGGCTCAGCTCCTTGACACGCTCGACCAGGGCGTTCCGCTCGGTCAGCAGTTCCTCGCGGTCCGGCCCAGCGTCATCCTGCGGCATCACGAGGTCGTGCACGTCCGCCGAGGACAGCCGGGTGAGCACCGCCTCGGTGACCATCGCATCGACGGGCTCCCGTTGGCGGGTGAGGTGGAACTGCTCGCCGCAGCGGTACGTCGGCTGCTTGCGGCTGTTCGTCCCCGAGACAAGCGTCGCGCCGCACCTCCCGCACAGGCCGATCGAGGACAGAAGGTACTTCGGCTGGTTGCCCTGCCTAGCCGACCTCCGCACGTTGTCCTCCAGCTTGGCCACCGCGGCCCGCCACGTCTGCTCGCTGACGATGGGCGGGAACGCCCCGCCCTGCACCGGGTACAGCTCGCCCGAGGCGTAGTGCTTGATGTAGCCAGCGTAGAGCGGGTTCGCCAGCAAGTACCGCACGGCATCGACGGAGAACGCCTGTCCGCGCGCGGTGACGTGCCCGGCACTGTTCAGGTCCTCGCGGATGCGCCGGATCGACAGCGCCGGTTCACCGAGGAACGCGTCGAATGCCCGCCGAACGGCCTCGGCCTCCTCCTCGATCAGTTCTCCCTCCCTCGTCCAGCCGAACGCCTTCCAGGTGGACGCCGGGATGCCTTCGGCCCGGCGTCGCTCGTTCGACCTGATCTGACGCTCGGCCTTGCGTCGTGCCTCGAACCGGGCGAGAGCGGCGAGCATCGTCGCCCGGAACTCCCCGTCCGCCGTCGAGAGGTCGATCTCGCCGTCAACGGTGACGACACGCAGGCCGAGATCGATCAGTGTGTTCAGGTCCTTCGTGCTACGCAGGAGCCGGTCCATGTCCACGGCGACCACCATCGAGAACTTGCCCGCACGGGCGTCCTCCAGCATCTCGGCCCACCGAGTGCCAGCACGGCGCTTCTTCGTCGCGGACACCGCGTTGTCGTCGTAGACCTCGACGACCTTCCAGTCCTTGGCCTCGGCCAGCGCCCTGATCTTTCTCAGCTGGGTCTCGACGGTCCATCGGTCGCCCTTGCGGTCCATCGAGGCGCGGACGTACGCCGCAACCTCGTTCGTCTTCCTCAGCGATACCAGTTCGACCATGCAACCAGGCTTACGTGAACGGGTGTTGCAACCGCGATATGCGCTATGCCAACCCGCTCGGCTTCGCCGAGGACATCGCCGCCGCCGACCTGATCTCCGGCGGTCGGGTACAGCTCGGCGTGTCCCGTGGGTCTCCGGAGCAGGTGATCGACGGCTGGCGGGACTTCGGCTTCCACCCGGACGAGGGGGAGACGGACGCCGACATGGCGCGACGCCACACGGAGGTGTTCCTCCGCGCCGTCGAGGGTGACCGATTCGCGCGGCCCAACCCGCGGCCGATGTTCCCCAACCCGCCGGGACTGCTGCGCCTCGAGCCCCACGCGCCGGGGCTGCGCGAGCGGATCTGGTGGGGCGCCGGGTCAGACGAGACCGCCCGTTGGGCGGCCGCCGGGATGAACCTGATGTCCTCGACCCTCAAGGTCGACGAATCCGGCGAACCGCTCCACGTGCAGCAACGCAGACAGATCGAGGCGTTCCGTGACGAGTGGTCACGGTACGAGCACGATTTCGAGCCCCGGGTCAGCGTGTCCAGGTCGATCGTCGCGATCACCGATGGCCGTGACCGCCGCTATTTCCTCGGGGGCGGCGACAGGCGGGACCAGTTCGGAGAGATCGAACCCGGCCGACGCGCCGTCTTCGGGCGGTCCTATGCTGCCGAGCCCGACGTGCTCATCGAGGAGCTGAGCCGGGACGAGGCGCTCGACGCGGCCGACACCGTGTTGATCACCGTGCCCACGCAGCTCGGCGTGGACTACAACGCGCACCTGCTCGAGTCGATCCTGACACACGTGGCGCCCGCGCTCGGATGGCGGTGACCCGCCCCACACACGGCGATCAGCCCCGCCGGCGGTGATCGCCGCGGCGGTGGCGTCGTCGACGAGCCTCAGGGTTCGGTGACCATCGTCAGCACGGTCTCCGACGTCCGCTCGATCGTGTGTCCCGCTCGACGGGCGACCCGCAGCAGCGACGTCAGGTCCGCGAGCTCGGCGCGCGACGTGGCCAGCGTCCGCGCCAGCAGGCCCTTGTGGTGCTTGGAGAAGTGCGACACCACCTTGCGGGAGCCGTCCGGGTACTCGGTGACCACCTCCACAGTCACCGCGCCCGGGACCGGCCCCAGCTGGTGATAACCACCGGAGCGGAGGTCCAGGACCAGCTCGTCGGACCACTCGGCCAGTGCCTCGGTCAGCACCGGTCGCCACACGCTCCGGAGCGTTCCCAGGCCAGGGATCTTCGTTCCCGCCGACAGTCGATAGTGGGGGATCGGGTCCGCAGCGGCAACCAATCCGAACAGCGCGGACCCTATCCACAGCCGGGACTCGGCGCGCGCCCGGGTCACCGCGGTGAAGGACGCCGGGTCCAGCGCGTCGTAGAGCACCCCCGTGTAGCGGCTCAGCGCCGGCGCGGTGGGGGAGGTCCACAGTGCGGCGTCCAGGGTTACCTCGTCCGCCAGCGCGTCGCTCAGACCGAGCGCATCCTGCGCCCCTGCGGGGTCGTTCGTGCACAGCGCGACCATCGCGTCCGCCACCACCCGGCGCGTCTCGGTCAGCGACGGAAGGGACAATGCGGCCAGATCAAGGGGAGCACCGGAGCCGCCGACGGATTTGGTCTCGGAAGGGGAGAGCAGGATGCGCACCCGCCAGAGGTTACCGGCGGTCCCGCCGGCGGATGTTCACCGGTCAGCCGCCACACAGTGGTGAACTACGAGGGCGACGACGTGGGTGTCTGGTTAGATGGTCCACATCGTGGCCGGGACGAGTGCAGGAGATCACCGTCGACGGAGGGGCTGTCACAGGCCACACGCCCACCACACTCGTGCCTCGCCTGGCCTTCACGGACTTCGCGCTCCGGCAGCCGGCCCTCCGGGACTCGGAAAACCGACAATTGTCAGCACTGGCGGCCGGGCGGTCCTGCCCGAGGTGGCCAGGCCTCGTCCCGAGAGCATTCGTGAGATCAGGGTGTCGCGGGCATCGCTCATGCGGGATCGAGTTCCTGGTAGTAGGCGAGGACACGGGACAGGGCTGCGCCCACGGCCACCGGGTTCTCGGAGATGAAGAAGTGGCCGCCCGGGAAGACGGTGAGGTCGAACCGTTCGGTCGTGAGTTCGGCACAAGCGGCCACCTCGTCCACGGCCACGGTCGGGTCGTCGTCACCGGCGAAGCAGTGAACGGGTATCGGCAGGGGTTCGGTGGAGGTCGGGACGTATGTCTCCACCAGCCGGTAGTCGTCGCGTACGGGTGGCAGGAACAGTGCTCGCGCGTCCGGGGTGTCGCGTAGTCCGACGGGGGTCGCCCCCAGGGCGTAGATCTGGTCCACGAGCTCGTCATCGCCGCGCGTGTGGATCTGCATTCCGGTCTCTGTCGTGGCGGGGCCGCGCCCGGAGACGATGACGGCCGGTGGTGAGAGATCGGGGTCCGGTAGGAGCCGGCGGGCCACCTCCACGGCGAGCAGTCCTCCCATGCTGTGGCCCAATATCACCGGTCGTCGCAGTCCGGACGCGGTGGACGCGGTGGCGACCTCGTCGGCGAGGTGGCCGAGGGAAGGCGCGAACGGTTCGCCGAGGCGCTTCTCCCGCCCCGGATATCGGGCGATCGCCATGCGGGTGGTCGCGGGAACGTGGTCCCGGAGGAACCGGTACTGACCGGGGGAACCCCCGGCGTGGGGCAGCACCAGGAGGTCTCCACGGACCGGTCCGTCGGGATCGATCAGGTCGAGGGCCGGATGTCGGTCGGTCCGGACCGTCGCGCCGTGTCCTCCCGCCGGACGGTGCTGCCCCGGGGTCGATGTGCGGAATCGCGGTGTGGTGTCGCTGTTCAATCGTCGCCCTTCGTAGCGCCCGTCAGGTTAGGCAAGGCTAACCTCAAGTGACGAACGGATGCAACGCCTGTCGAGGTGTCCGCCCACGGCTCTCGCCATCTGTAGTGCGTGGCTACCTCGCATGACATGCTCTGGCGCACTCGGGAAGTGGTGATCATCCCCGTCGACCGTCGACACCCAGTAGGTGTTGAGGTTAGCCTAACCTATCTGTAGCGTGCGGGGCATGCCTGATACCCACCCTCCGACTCCCACGGTCACCGGGATCATCGGCCGACAGAAGGTCGGCCTCATCGCCAGCGCGATCCTGTCGGTCCTCGGGGCGTTCAGCGGACTGATCCCGTATGTGGTCGTCTACCTCATCGCCGGGGACCTCTTCGTCGGCGAGCCCCGGACCGACCGGATCGGCTTGTTCGTCACGATCGCCGCGGTGGGCGTCGCCGGGAAGGCGCTGTTCCGACTGCTGGCCGACGACATCTCCCACCGCACCGCCTACCGGGCGCTCGCACAGATCCGGTTGGCGCTGGCCGATCGCCTCGGCCGTATGCCGCTGGCCCGGGCCAGGTCCCGGAGTCACGGTCACGTCAAGAAGGTCTTCCAGGACGACGTCGAGCAGCTCGAGCTGGGCCTGTCCCACGCCGTCCCGGATATCGCCGCCTCGGTGACGGTCCCCGTCGCGGTCCTTGCGGTGATGTTCTGGGTGGACTGGCGGATGGCGCTCGCCGGCGTCGCCGTCGTCGTGTGCGTGGTGCTCTGCGTGATCGGTTCGATCGCCACGACCAAGGACCTGATGGGGGATGAGTCCGGGGCCACGGCGGCGCTCAACGTCAGTGCCGTGTCCTTCGTGCGCGGGATCAAGGTCATCCGCGGATTCGTCGGATCGTCGACCGCATACCGCAGCCTCTACGACGCGATCGAATCCGTCGAAACGATAGAGAACGCCAAGACCGGCAGGGGACGCGTCGGCGCAGTGGGCGCGACCACCTTCTGCGCGGTCAGCGTGGTGTTCCTCCTTCAGCTGTGCCTGCTGCTGTTCCACAACGGTTCGCTGGACGCCGCCGACCTCGTCATCTTCCTGCTCGTCGGAGTGGGCTTCGCGCAGCCGCTGATGACCATGACCCTGTCCGCCGCGGTGCTGCGATATCAGATCGAGGCCGGGGTCAAGAACATCTCCGAGATCCTCGACGAGCCCGACCTGCCCGTCGTCGACGATCCCGTGTCGCCCACCGGCTCGACGGTGGAACTGGACGCCGTGTCGTTCGACTCCGGCGACACCCGGATCATCGACGGCCTCTCGGTCCGGATTGACCCAGGCGAGCGTGTCGCCCTGGTCGGCGGTTCCGGCGCCGGTAAGACCACGGTGTTGCGGTTGATCGCCCGATTCCTCGACGCCGACGAGGGCACGGTCCGTTACGGGGGCGTCGACGTCCGCTCGATGGACCCGGCGTAGCTGGCCCGCTCCGTGGCGTTCATCCAGTAGGACGACTACGTTCAACGACACTCTGATGGACAACATTCGGTTGGCGCGTCCGGGGGCCACCGACGACGAGGTTCGTCTGGCAGCCGATCGCGCACGCGTGTCGGACTTCGTCGACGAGCTCGACGACGGCTGGGACACGGCTGCGGTCCGGCGGCGGACGGTTGTCCGGCGGACAGCGTCAGCGGATCTCCATCGCCCGCGCCTTCCTCTCCGACGCCCGGGTGATCATGCTCGACGAGGTGACGGCCTCACTCGACGCGGGGAACGAGAGGGCGGTCGTCGACGCGATGACGGACCTGCAGGAAGGGCGGACGGTGATCACCGTCGCCCACCGAATCGGCTCCCTCACCGACGCCGAACGCATCCTGGTCCTGTCCTCGGGCAGGGTCGTCGACGAGGGTTCACACGAGGAATTGCTGGGGAGCAGCGCGGTTTATCAGCAGCTGTGGGAGGACTTCGTCGCGGTGGACTCGTGGACGCTCGCCCCCCGGCGAGGCGGCCGCACACCCGCGGTTCGTCCCGTCGAACGCCGCAGGTCCCGTCCCGGCCGTGGCAGGGTCGCGCTCCGCCGAGGTCCGGTCGGACGAGGGCGAGGATGCGGCCACACCCGCGGTCCGGGGGATCTCTCAGATGAACCCGGTCCGACAGTGGTTCGCGATGCTCGGTCACCACACCCCGGCGCTGTGGAAGACACGTCGGATTCCCGGGTCGAGTTCCACGACGTCTGGTTCTCCTACGGCAGCGAACCCGTCCTGCGCGGGGTGGACATGCTGGCGCGGCCCGGCACCGTCACGGCGCTCGTCGCCCCCTCCGGCGCGGGCAAGTCCACCGTCGCCAACCTCGTGGCACGCTTCTGGGACCCGGACTCGGGCACCGTCAGTCTGGGAGGTGTGGACCTCCGTGAGGTCGCACCGGACGTGCGTCGCGACATGGTCACCACCGTGTACCAGGACGTCTACCTGTTCCCGGACACCGTTCGTGCGAACCTCACCGTCGGCAGGCCAGGGGCGAGCGAGATCGAGATCTCCGAGGCGCTGGAGGCTGCCGAGGCAGCGGCGTTCGTCGATCGCCTCCCGGAGGGGCTGGACACCGTCCTCACCGAGGGCGGGGGCAACCTGTCCGGCGGGCAACGGCAGAGGCTGTCCATCGCGCGTGCCCTGCTCAAGGACGCGCCCGTGCTGCTGCTGGACGAAGCGGTGGCGTCGGTCGACCGGGGGTACCGCCCGCCGGATCCAGGCGGCGCTCGGACGGCTGGCGGCCAGCCGGACCGTCCTGGTGGTGGCGCACCGTCTCAACACCATCGAGACCGCGGACCAGATCGTCGTGCTCGATCACGGGGTGGTCGATGGCAGCGGTACCCACGCTGAGCTGATGGAGTCCAGCGGTGTCTATCGCGACCTGCAGTGGGTTCCGGTCTAGGCTGGTCCACCGTGATCACGCGTCTCTCCCATCTTTTCCTGCGCACGCTCCGCGACGACCCGGCAGATGCCGAGGTACTGAGCCACAAGTTGCTGGTCCGCGCCGGCTACGTCCGGCGCGTCGCGCCCGGCGTCTACTCGTGGCTCCCGCTCGGACTGCGCACCCTTCGCCGCATCGAACAGGTCGTCCGCGAAGAGATGAACGCCGCCGGGGCCCAGGAGATCAGCCTGCCGGCGCTCCTACCCCGCGAGCCCTACGAGACCACCGGCCGGTGGACCGAGTACGGTCCGGCGCTGTTCCGGCTGAAGGACCGCAAGGGCAACGACATGATGCTCGGACCCACCCACGAGGAACTGTTCACGCTCACCGTCCAGGGCGAGTTCTCCTCGTACAAGGATCTTCCCGTCACGCTGTACCAGATCCAGACCAAGTACCGCGATGAGGAGCGACCGAGGGCGGGCATCCTGCGTGGCCGCGAGTTCGTGATGAAGGACTCCTACTCCTTCGACATGTCGGACGCGGGGCTCGACGAGTCCTACGCCGCCCACCGCCGCGCCTACCAGGCGATCTTCGACCGTCTCGGCGTCTCCTACGCCATCTGCCAGGCCACCTCCGGCGCGATGGGCGGTTCGGCGTCCGAGGAGTTCCTCGCCGTGTCCCCGGCTGGTGAGGACACGTTCGTACGGTCTACTGACGGCGAGTACGCCGCCAACGTCGAGGCGGTGGTGACCCCGGCGCCCGCGGCAATCCCGATCGAGGGCCAGCCGGAGGCCACGGTGCACTCCACCCCCGATACGCCGACCATCGAGTCTCTCGTCGCCTGGGCCAACAGTGCCGATCTCGGACGTGAGATCACCGCTGCGGACACTCTCAAGAACGTCATGCTCAAGGTCCGCGAGCCGGGCAAGGACTGGGAACTGCTCGGCGTGGGCGTTCCCGGTGACCGCGAGGTGGACATGAAGCGCATCGAGGCCGCGCTCGAGCCCGCCGAGGTCGCGGTGCTCGAGGAGGCGGACTTCACCGCCAACCCATTCCTGGTCAAGGGATACATCGGTCCGCGCGGACTGCTGGCGAACGAGGTGCGCTACCTCGTGGACCCGCGGGTCGTGGAGGGCACGTCGTGGATCACCGGGGCGGACGTCGTGGGTGAGCACTACGTTGGTCTGGTATGCGGTCGCGACTTCACCCCTGACGGCACGATCGAGGCCGCAGAGGTCCGCGACGGAGACCCGGCGCCGGGTGGCCACGGCACCCTGACGCTGGCTCGGGGGATCGAGATCGGCCACATCTTCCAGCTCGGTCGAAAGTACACCGAGGCCTTCGGCTTCGACGTCCTCGGGGAGAACGGCAAGCCCACCCGGGTGACCATGGGGTCATACGGGATCGGTGTCTCCCGACTCGTGGCGGTTCTCGCCGAGCAGTTCGCCGACGACAAAGGTCTGGTGTGGCCTGCGGAGGCGGCGCCCGCGGACGTCCATGTCGTGATCGCGAACAAGGACGAGGCGGCGATCGGTGGTGCCGCCACTCTCGTCGACGCGTTCGACAAAGCCGGTCTGGAGATCCTCTTCGACGACCGCAAGGCCTCGCCCGGCGTGAAGTTCAAGGACGCCGAGCTCATCGGCGTGCCCTGGGTGGTCGTCGTGGGCCGTGGGTGGTCCGAGGGCACCGTCGAGCTACGTGAGCGGGGTACCGGAGAGGTCACCCAGATCGCCGTCGACGGGGCCGCGGACGAGATCATCCGGCGGATCCGCGCCGAGCGCTGATCAGTCGGACGGAGGGAACCCGGGCAGCGCCTCGAACGGCGCGCCCGGGACCAGAGTCCTCCACCGGGCGAGCTGGACGGCCGCAGCGGTGAGCGCGTCCACGCAGAACTGTCGGCGATCGGGGTCCTCGGCGATCCCGAGTTCGCTGCGCCACGCCTCGCAGCAGTCCGACTCGAGCCGGATCGCGAGTAGAACAGGCGACGTGGACGTGTCCGGCCCGGCCAGGTATCCGACCGGAGCCGGCGGGGAGTCCGGCCACAGTTCTTCCGCGGCATCGCGGCGTGCGCGATGGGCAGCCAGTTCACGGCGAACCGCCCCCAGGATTCCGGGGTCGGCCGTGGCGAGTAGAAGGCCGTAGCCGTACACCGCGGCGTCCTCGGACGCGAGGCCGAACGGAGTGGTCACGACAGCAGCACCTCCACAGCCGCGGTGCAGGCCGCGGACACCGCACCGGTCAGTTCCGCCCGGATCCCCTCGGAGGCCACCGCCACCTCGGCTGCGCCGCCGGCGTCGGCACGCAATCGGCTGCGCACCTCGTCGACGGGGGGACAGGCGAGGTCCGCCTCTGTCTCCGCAGCCGGCGTCGACTCCGGGACGTCGGGCTCCGCAGACCGCTCGACGAGTTCGGCCAGTCTCTCGGCGTGCACCCTGCGCACGTCGGCGATCCGCAGGATCGCATCCCTGTGCGCTCCGTGGGAGGCGTCGGCAGCCGCGAAATCCCGGGCATCGCGCTCGGCGGCGCGGATCAGTTCGAGTACCGGATCCGGGGTGTCCTCGATGGCGGGCACCCCGCAACCGGTGGCCACCGCCAGTCCCGTCAGGCCGGAGGACAAGGCGAGGAATCGGCGGCGTGTGAGGTGGAGGGGGTCGGAGCTGAGCACCCAGACATCCTGCCAGGAGGCGGGCCCGCCGGGGTGGAGGCGGTACAGTGATTCGGCCCGTCCGCGATCCGGCACGGCCCTCGAAAGACCGCACATCAGGAGCACAGTGATCGTCCCCGAGCCCGACAGGGCCCATATTCGTAAGGCGGTCGCCGACCGCGGCCTCGATCTCGAGGAACTCCGGGAGAACGACCGGTCAGCCACCTGGCGGGTGGCCGTCGTGGTGGATGGTGACGGTGGGGTCACCCTCGACACCCTCGCCGAGCTGTCGACCGAGCTGGACCCGCTGGCGGAGAACTGGGGTGGTCCCGGACGCCCTGTGACACTGGAGGTGACGAGCCGGGGCGTGGACGCGCCGCTTCACAAGCCGCGTCACTGGCGCCGGGCACGGGGCCGACAGGTCGATGTCGACTACGTCGACGGCGCCACCGGCCCGGCGCGGGCACGTGTGGGTGACCTGGACGAGGCCGCCGGCACGGTTCGACTCGTGTCGAAGTCGGGTCGTGGGATCATCGTCGACTCGGTAGCGTTGACCGATGTGGCTCGTGCCGTCATCCGGGTCGAGTTCCGTCCGGCCCCCCGGGCCGAGATGGACCTGTTGTCGGAAGAGGATGCGTCCGGGCGTGGCGTGCGAGAAGGAGATGACCGGTGAATATCGATATGGCAGCGTTGAACATGCTGTCGCTGGAGCGTGAGATCCCGCTGGATGACCTCGTGTCGACCCTGGAGAACGCCCTTCTCACCGCCTACAAGCGGACCGACGGAGCCCATCGGGTGGCACGTATCGAACTCGACCGTAAGGCCGGCACCGTCGCGGTACTCGCGGCGGAGGTCGACGACGAGGGCAACCGTATCGGCGAGTTCGACGCCACCCCGTCGGATTTCGGCCGGGTGGCCGCGGCCACGGCCCGTCAGATCATCCTCCAGCGCCTGCGCGAAGCCGAGACGGAGAAGATCTACGGCGATCTCGTCACCCGGGAGGGAGAGGTCGTCAGCGGCGTCATCCAGTCGGATTCCCGTGCCAACGCGCGGGGGATCGTCGTGGTCCACATCGGGCCGGAGAACGGAGGCACCGAGGGCACCATCGCGCCTGCGGAGCAGGTCCCGGGGGAGACGTACGAACACGGTGATCGCATCAAGTGTCACGTCGTGGGGGTGCACAAGGGTCCCCACGGGGCGTCGGTGTCGCTGTCGCGTACCCATCCGGATCTCGTCCGAGGGCTCTTCGCTCTCGAGGTTCCGGAGATCGGTGACGGTTCGGTGCGGATCGCCGCCGTCGCCCGCGAGGCCGGGCACCGCACCAAGATCGCGGTGGAATCGACCGTGTCCGGGCTCAACGCCAAGGGCGCGTGTATCGGCCCCAACGGTGCGAGGGTCAGGGCCGTCATGTCGGAGTTGAACGGGGAGAAGATCGACATCGTCGACTACGACGACGATCCCACGGTGTTCGTCGGCAACGCATTGTCTCCCGCGAAGGTGATATCGGTCACGATCGCGGACGAGGCGACCCGGGCGGCACGGGTTGTCGTTCCCGACTATCAGCTCTCGCTCGCGATCGGCAAGGAAGGGCAGAACGCCCGCCTGGCGCACCGGCTGACCCAGTGGCGAATCGATATCCACAGCGATGCCGAGTGAGGCGCTGCGTCCGCCCCGTGTCCACGCGGTCGGGCGCGCCGTTAGTGTCGACTCCCCGTTGTCTGTAGACTGATCAGTTGTCACAGTGACTTCACGTCTGTCCGCCCTCTGCGGGCGAGGTGGCGAGAAACCGAGGCGGCCGGATGCGGGGACGTAAGAACCAGCTCGACGGCACGGCCGAGGTGAGCGGTCCCATCAGGACCTGCGTCGGCTGTCGCGGCCGGGATTCAGATGCCCGGCTTCTGCGGATCGTCCACGATCCCGGTACGGCGGCCCTCTCGCTCGACCCCCGCCGGAGTGCGGCGGGGCGAGGAGCCTGGGTGCACCGCGACGAGCGGTGTATCGCGACAGCAC
>ERZ1032857.33-NODE-33-length-14556-cov-7.243569_pt1 | contig 14556 bp, 14 predicted proteins | sample MGYA00516688_ERZ1032857 | MGnify/ENA primary metagenome ERZ1032857 (study PRJEB33719, sample SAMN04262500) | wastewater metagenome | biome: rural village; feature: composting latrine chamber; material: composting feces with ash | place: El Salvador | collected...
CATGGATGAACAGCTCACACCCCGAGGATCACCCCCGCTCTCGCGGGAAGGACCAAGTGGTGGAAGATGTTGTACGAGTGTTGAAGGGATCACCCCCGCTCTCGCGGGAAGGACAGTTAAGGATCCCCTTAAAATAGCCATTTCTATTTTAGCATTTGCCGGAATTTATTCACTTTGCGTGAAAGCTCGTATGTCAGTCTTGCATCTTCCAGTGCTCGATGCGGTACATCATTGGGCAGTTCATAAGCACCCAGTGCCGTCGTCAACTGATAGTTTTTCAAGTACATTTTTTCTTTTTTTACAAGACGCATCAGATCGATGACCCGATTTCTGAAAGGTTCCAATCCATGCGCCTGCAGATCGCGGTTTAAGAAGCGGAGATCAAAGTCGACTCCGTATCCTACAATCGTTGCTTCTCCCACGAAGGCAACGAGAGCCTCCAGCGCCGTATCGGAAGCGACACCGGACCGTTTGAGTTCCGCTTCTGTAATCCCTGTGAGCCGTCGAATCTCTGCAGGAAGCTCTCCCGAGTATGAAAGCATCATTTGAAACTCACGGGTATCACCTTCCTCACATCTCACCGCTCCAATTTCCAGAATCTTGTTTGTTTTACTGTCGAGTCCGTCTGTTTCAATATCCAGCACAACATAAGCGGGCACCGTTTGCTCTTTCGGCTTGACCTTTGACCCAAACTTCCGTGCATTGTGAAATTTAGCGGCGTCGCTGAAGCCTTTCCGTGTTTCCTTTTGTGCGGCTTCTGTTTCGTTCAGAACCATGCGTATCAGCGGAATCCCGTCGTAATCTACCGCCGTTCGCTGGGTGCGATGCGTTTCAAAGCGGTATCCGATTTCATTTCGAAATGCATAGCTCATCGTCGCTTCGCCTGTACCTGCGCTCTGTTTGACACGTTCCCACAGTTCCTCGCGCACTTTGGTGTTGAAGTTCCCGACGTAGACCCCCGTGGCTATTTCCTGCATCCATTTGGTGAGATCGCCGCGAAGAGACGGAGGAACTTTACTGAGTGTGATTACGGTCAGCGGCACGACTACAACCGCTTCTCGTAATTGACACCATGCGGTATCAGCCGGTCTTTATCGTCCCAGAGATTGATCGTATCGATGAACATTTCCTCATCTTCTTCCACATCGAGTAGAAACTGAAGATCTTTTACGATTCGCTGCATTAGCCTGCCGTCGACCAGTGCATCCCTCATTTTGAGTCGTGCCATCCTGCCGACATCGTCATCGGCCCCGGACTGCGCCGCGACTTCAAACGCAATCGGTATCGAATACTCCGCCTTATACAGATCCGCAACATCATACACAAAGGAGAGGTCATGTCCGGTGTGGACAAATCCCAGTCCGGGCGAGAGCCCAAGTGCAGCAACCACACTGTATACGATGCCATAGAGCGCCACATTGGCGGAAGAGAGGGCCTGATTGATCACGGAACCCCCTTCGTAATTGTCCGGATCATATTCTCTCTTTGTCCATTCTACATTATGCTGCCTGGACTGCGCCCGATACACACTGCGTACGCGTGCGCCTTCTCTTCCGCGCAGCTGCTGCATAGTGAGGTCGAGCACTTCTTCATCGGGAAAACGCATCTGATACATTTTTCGGGCCACGGCGAGTCTTGTACGCATGTTCGAAACCAGATTCGCCTGTTTGACGAGAAACCGGGTGCTGTGGGCCAAGGCTCTGCCGTGCGCGTACTGACGAACTCCTCGTTCGCCGACCCACAGGATCGCGGTTCCCGTATCGCCGATAAGCTCCACAGCCCGGTGACTGATGTCGGTACCGGGACCGAGCAGCAGGACGCCGAGCATTGCCGCCGGAATTCGAATCAGACCCTGCTGATCCGTCACGGTGATGGCGCTGTCCTGCCGATTGATTTTTGCATGTTCCACATAGATGAAACTTACGCGGTCGCCAATTCTCGGAAGTTCTTTGAGTGTGGTCTTTTTCGCTCCGCTTTGCTGTTTCATCTCGCTTCGGGCATCGGGATCACGGTCATCATCCCGAATCCGTACGCTTTCTTTTTTCCCATGCCCCGCGTTAAAAGCTCGCGAAACTTTGAAGCGTCTGTGATCGTCAACACGCCTTCATAGGTGGCTTTGCTCAGACGGATCGGGCGCTGACCACCGCGTTTAAACGCAGCATAGCCTCTCTCCGTAATTGTGAACTCATCTTCCCTGAGTGAAAAGCCGTTTTTTTCTGCACGATCCGCCAAAAACTGCATTTGTTGCGCGACGGTGACATGCGGCATCACGCGCCCGCGATCCTGTGTGTCGACTTTTACCGCGACCACCGGATTCAGTGTGACGCGGAACCGATACCGGCCGCCTTCTTTCAGTGATGCCAGAAAGGGGCCGTAGTCTTTGGTACGGGCCGTATCCTTGACACCGTATTTTTCCAGCGCTTCAAGATTCGGCTTTTGTTCACTTACGACAAGCAGGTATTCTTTGCCTGCAAGCCGGTCCGTTCTCCACAGTTTCCGGGTGCGTTCGTGATTTGCGATCTCCTGCGGGAAACTTTCTTCCACCCAGGCGTGAAAGGCTCCTGCGTGGGTGAGGTCTCGGGTTTTTCTGCGGTTATGCCGGTCGATCTCTACTTGTGACAAATACATTTTAACCTCCGATCGCCCCAAAGGCATCATGCTCCTGTGCGGCCTGCTCGTCACGGACTGCAATTTCCATTTTTGCTTCCGCACGGTAACCGAACTGCCTGTCTTTTTGTGAGAAGGAAAGTACCCGGTCCTTGCGCAGTGTCGAGGGTTTGTCCGTAAGGAGATCCGCATCGGCGTAGACGGTCAGCTTGCGGGGTGTATCATCCGCGAATCTTCTCCCCGCCTGTCTTGGCAGATTGCGCAATGCCTCGATGACATCCGTCTTCGTTACCTCCAGGAGAAAATCTGCAGGTACAGGAAGCGATCGTCTTCCCATGAACGGCTGAAAATAAGGCGCTTCCAACCCGCGGACAATCGAGTCGATCCAGGCTTCATCCTGATGACCGACAGCAACAACGAAAACCGCGTCTTCCAGATAGTATCGGTTGGTTACATAGGTCCGGTCGAAATCTCCGTTTGGTTTATATTTTCTGGCTGTGTGATAGTCCCTCAGCAACAGACCCTGGCGATCGATGCGAACGGCAAAATCCAAATCGTTCAGCTTTTGAATACCCTCGTCCTCATCTCTGCGCAATCCAAGGCTCGCCGCAATCATGCCGATAACTGCACTCTTTGACGGATAAAAGTCGGTATGGCGGGTCTCAAAATGTGAACGGGTTCCCCAGGACTGAAGAGGGCCGGCCAGCTTCATCAAAATAGTTTTCACGATTACGCTCTCGGCTGTTCTGAAAGCAACCTTTCGAGTCCGACTGTCAGTTGATTCAGCAGTTCATCCAGTGAAGCGACGCGCTCCCCATTGAATTCCTCCGTGTCGGCTTCGGCTGCGGAGAGCATCAGCGTGAGTTCCGGCGCCTTTACGAATTTTTGTACGTTTTCGAATTCTTTTTCCAGCTTTCGGATCGACTCATCCACATAACCGTCGGCGGATTTTACGGGCTTTTCAAACGCGCTTACAAGGTTCACCGGCCGGTCTGCACGGAGTGTGATCAGGATTGCCTGCGGCAGAGTCTGGTTCGCAAACGTGTTTACTTTTCCTGTCGGGAGCGAATTGGAGAAAGATTCGACAAACAGGCGAAGCGTGTTGATAACCGACTCTTTGTTCTCCAGCTGCCGATGTAATTCATGGACGGCGACATTCGCATAGCGATACAGAGTTGAAGCGTTGAATTCAATCGTACCCAGCATGCCGGCGCCGGCGTTGTCTTCCGGAGCCAGATCGTCGACGGCCGTGTAAAAATCAAACTCCGTCTGTACCGCGTGCGTGGAAATCGCATGGGCGACCTGCGCCGAAGCATCTTCGTTCAGCGAAGGATCGTCGGCAACCATCCGGCCGAACAGCGCAATATCGATCGCGGGATTCGCCCGAAGAATTTGCTGAACCGCCTTTTTATCGGTCGTATCTTCCAGCGCGGCCCTGGCCAGTCCCTGTGCCTGCTGCTCGCCTAAAAAGAAAAGTGCTTTTGCACGACTGTTGGCTGTTTTCACGCCGGCTGCGCCAATCACAGCTTCGGCGAGCTGCATGGCTTCCTCTTCCGTTTTGCTGCTGTCGAGCTGCCGGATCTGCTTTGCGACATACCGGATGATTTCCAGCGTGCGGACACCCACATTGGTTTGTTCGCTGTTGTCGTAGAAGTAGCTGCGCATGGCGCGTTTCCATGCCTGCGAACTCACCCTGGCGCGTCTGACCCCGCCGTACTGTGCCGTTTTCGGGCTTCCGGTGTCATCCCGGTTGATATTGGAAGGCGGTACGGTTTGAATTACGTGTACATCCAAAAACAGACGATCCATATTATTCATTTTCATTCTCTCCTTTTTCTGCTTTTTTATAACTTCGGTAATACGACTGTGCCCATTTGATTCTCAGATTTTCCCGGTGTCCCCGCAGAAACCAGTACAAATCCTCCGCAAGTCTTGCATAGTTGACTTTGACCTGTCCCCTGGCCTTCAGCAGTTTTATCATTTGGCGCAAATGATGCGTGAGTTCTTCAAAGTCTGTTGCAGTGATCAAGGCGTTGAACCTGCGGTCCATCGCTGCACTGTCCTGGGATCGAAGGTGTCTGAGACTTTGTCCCATATTTTCCCACTGATCCGTCTTCTCCTGCAGAGATACTGTGTCCTTTGAACCCTGCTGATGCAGTGCGTACATCTGGAGGGCGGTGAGGATTGCTTTTTCCTGATGCGTGGCCCTGCCGCCGGCGCTCAGAAATTCCTCCGGCAGATTTTCAAATACGAGCGGCCAGATCGCGATCGTTTCGCTGAGGGGTTTGCCGATCGAATTTCTCAGATTTGCCAATGTGGATTTTCCCGCAGATGTGTCCAGTGTTTTGCTGAGCCCGGACACAATACGGCCGGTCACCTGAAAGACCGAATCCACGTTTTGTGCTTTGTTCATCCCCTATTCGCCTCCTTTGCTTCCAAGCTGTTTGTTCAAATAGTAGGTAAAGCGGTTGTAGGCCGTGGCGATATTATGCATTCTGTCATCTTTTACAATGCCGGTATAATCACGCGGGCCCGCCTCCTGCAACACCTGTCCGGCCTGGGTCATCACCAGTTTCTTTAACGTGTCGCGCCATGCAAAGATCCGTTCGTCTTTTGAATCCTCCGGACGAAGCGACGCCAGCCATTCCCGAAAAGGTTGGTCGATCAGATAATAGAGTTCTTCTGTTTTCCCGTTTACAAACCCATCGGTTGACATGTTCCGAATTTCTTTAATGTTTGCGATGAAACCTCTGTAGGTACGGCTGACTACATCTTTTGTCTCCTCGACCACATCATTGATCCTCGGCACCCAGCCGGCTTCCTGCACGTCGGTCAGGATTGCGTCCCGGATGTTCAGAACGTCGTAAATTTCGTCCACCGGTACCCAGGAGGTCGCGTTGCCGTCGTCCTGCATACTGATTGCCTGAAGGGAAAGCGTGATATCTCCCGTATGCTCTTTGATCGTATTCAGCCAGTCCATGATCCCCGGCTTGCGCTGCGGCAGGGTCTTTGTTTCTTCCACTGCCCGCTGCGAAAGCGTGATCAGACCGAAAGAGCGCCATACCGCCTGATTGATTCTGTGTTTTCTCGGTGTAAAATGGTCTTTATTCTCTCCTGTCGTATTGTATCGCCAGAGACTCATGAGTTCGAGGAACTGATCTTCATGACGAATGTCCGGCAGTTTCACAATGTCCATCGTGAACGGTTCAGACGGATCGTTTTCCGGATCAATATGAACCGCACGGCTCCAGCTGGTGTATAATTCGGCAAGATTGTCAATTTCCGGTTCGTTCAGATGCCTCTGTACACGTTCCGATGTGGTAAATTCCCAGGCAGGCCGCTGTGGTTTGCACGAATACTTCGGCTCAGGATGAACCAGCGCGCAGTTGAGCAGAAGACTTTCAAACAGATTTTCTCCTCTGATATAAATGCCGCCAATATCAAACAGCCACCCTTTGGACGCTTTGTACTTTTCGCTGCCGAAGATCACTTTGTCGGACAGTCCTGTGTAGCCCTGAAACGTGATCAGCCATCGTGCGACGGAGGCGGGTGTCAGCAGTTCTTTGTTGCTTCGGGCAGAATACTTCGGTGAAAACAGTGCAATTTTGTTTGCACTTTCTGAGATCAGTCGATTCAGATTCTTCCCCGATATGGAACCAGCCTTTTTTTTATTAAGTTTATGCGGACTCAGATCCTCTGCGGTAACCTGAAAAAACGGAGTCTCTTCATGAAACAGATAAAATGAATCCCTCCACTTTTCCAAATATTCCTGCACGATGGACGGAAATTCACCCGCTTCCCAAAGATCGATCCATGTGGCGTAGAGGTTTTCCAGATATTCTCTTTGGTCATCCTCATCTTCCACCGCGGCCGTCTGCACCCATTTTTCATCCAGGTCAAAATAGCCGTATTCTTCGCCATTTGCATCAAAACGCGAAAACACCGTGTGCAGTACGGAAAGCAGCACCCTGAAAACGGCAAAATCCTGTGTTTTCGTATCGCCGCCGAGTCCCCGGTATTCCTGTGCATGCGAGAAAAGCTGTTTCAGAGAAACCTCCTCCGTACCACCTTTCGCATCGACAATGACCGATATCCAGGGTTCGTCGAGCAAGTTAAATCGTCCCACATCTTCACATCCTTTCGTCTGTTAATCCGTATTTCCTATCATACCGCATATGCACCCCATTCAGTTCAAATTCACAGTTTTCATCGAAAATGATTCCCAGAGCGCCCTTGAGCCAGGGCTGCTCCTGCCAGTTCGCAAAATGATCTGCATGAAATGCCTCCAGTTCGCGGATAGTGGCTTCGATCGCATAATGCGCGCTGAGCGTATTTGGCAAGCGAATCGTCTGCCTTGCCATGGTCCGGGCCGTTTCCGCATCATGTACACAGCCCGACAGGTCATCGTTCTCGCCGATGATTCCATAGCCGTGACCCACTTTCTGCAAAGCAATCACTTCAATCGTTTCCTGAATGTCGCGTACCTGCGCATAGACGCGTTCTTCCGTTTCGACGGGCGTTTTGTTTTGCAGCCAACCGATCAGAGAATCACTCGTACCGAAACTCTTTTTCAGAACGGGCGGTGCAATCCGATACACTTTCGCATTGGCTTTTTTTGTATCGATTTTATCCTCGTGCTCTTTTTTCATTTCTTCGCAGGCGCTTAACAGATGTTCCTCCAAAGGAACAGGCTCGTTTCCGTATACTTTCTGTACGAGCACCGATATGTCGCCCGGAAGCATGAGCTGCTCAGGAAGCAAAGACTGTGTACGCAGCAAAAGATAGCCTCCGTAAACCGCCAGCGATCCCTGTTCAAAGTCGAGTTCATCATCTGTATCCAGGACATAGCAAACAGGCTCCTCATGAGAAAAAGGCCTTGGAATATCGTGACGGTGCAGCCGGCCGATCCGCTGGATCAGTAAATCCATCGGCGCCAAATCCGTTGCGAGCACATCGAAGTCGATATCGAGTGACTGTTCCATCACCTGCGTCCCGATAATGATCTTTGACTCCGGCCGTTCCGCGCCCTTCCCGATCATGCGAAGAAGATTGCGTTCTTTCTCCGCGCGATCCGTGTCGATGAAGCGCGAATGCAGCAGTTCGACGCGATCCTCCCCATAGCGCAGGGCACAGGCTTCCGCCAGTTCCTGCGCGCGTCGCACCGTATTTACGATCACGCCGATTACACCGGGTGACTGCATCCATTCGTCGAGTCTGTTGAACAGGCCCGCCGAACTTTCACGCACGATACGCACCGTCTTCTCTTCCCCCGGTTCAAATTCACAGGCCTGCAGCACCGTATGATGATCGGTATAGGTGATGAGCGGATAGGCAGTCTGCTTCAGTCCGGACAATTGTGATCGAATTTCTCTGGAGGGCACTCCTTTTCCAAGCAAATAACTTCGGATCATTTCTTCTCGTCTTTCTGCAGGCAGTGTCGCAGACAAGATAACGATCGGGACTCCATACGCCGCCATCCAGCGTATGGCTTTCGTCAGATATTGATTCATATAAGCGTCATACGCATGCACTTCATCGATCACGACCACTTTCTTGCTGAATCCCAGATGACGCAGCGCCAGATGTTTCTGCTTCAAAGCCACAAGCAGAAACTGATCCACCGTGCCGACTACAAAATCATCCAGAGCAGATGTTTTTCTGCCGCCGAACCAGTCATTTACGATGACAGAAGCATCCCGTTCATCATCCGGACTGATGTTGGTTGCAAGACTCGAAAACTCTTCGTTCAATGACGACTTTCCGTGCGCCAGACGCAGCGAAGCCTTCTCGAATGCTTCTTCCTCCACGCGCTCCAGCCATTGTCGGACACGGGGGAAAATTCCGTTGGAAGTTGCCTGCGTCGGAAGTCCGAAAAACATACCGCTGCGGCCCGTCTTTTCAGCCAGCTGTTCGACAGCCATAAAAGCGGCTTCTGTTTTTCCGATCCCCATCGGCGCTTCAAGGATAAAGATCCCGGGGTCTGCGGTACTGTCGATCACTTCGGAAAAAACCCGTTGAACATCTCTGGGAGAAAACCCGAACCGGTCCTCATACCGTACGGAGATTTCCTGATTGCTGGAAGGCTGCCACAAGTCAGATCGTTTCCATTGTTCCCATCCGCTTTGTGCCCGGAGATCCGGCTGTTCGATTTCGGACACTTCTGCAGGAATCAGAGGAAAGAACTTTTCATTGCTCGCAATCCAGTCCGCCATAATGAGCAGACCCGAAAGAATGACCTGTACCGGCTGCGGAATTTTCGGCAGATCATTCACCGAATCAAAACCGGTTTCATGCAGCGCCCACTGAAAAATCATATGCTGTGCCTGCTGCCATGCGCCATACACTTCTTCCTTTTGATTGTCAGACTGATAATAATTGCTGTCATAAGAACTCTGCTCCGCTACCGTCCGCTTCTCATCGACTGGCTTTCCGTGATGCGCGCCGATGATGGCGGCAATACCATCTGACACACCATACAGTGTAAGCAGTTTCTGACCGGCAAGTGCATGCGGAGAAGAACTTATGGAAGCCAGCTCGAGAGATCCGATCCCACGAAAACCTGCCCCTTCGAGTTTCTCGATCAGAAATCGGTCCAGATCCGGAGAATTCACAAAACCAGATTTGATCTGAAATGCGGGCGTTGCCTTCCCCAGGTCATGAATCGCACCCAGAAACTGAACAAGTGCCTTCCCGCGCTCCTCGCCGTTTTGATCAAACAGCTGGCGGACCTGCTCTTTTTGACCTTCACTGAGCCAGTGTTCCCAGAGCAGTCCTGCAATTTGCCGGGTATCCTCCAAATGCTGACTCAGCGGCAGCCATTCGTATCGACCTTTCCGGTCCTGTTTTTTTGCCCAAAACACCCGGTTCACTGACGCCATCGTACCACCTCGCTTTCCAAATTGTGTTTGAATAAAGTATAGCGCAAAAACACAGCAATGAGTGATGATTTTGTCTGTTCGCCCCCTGTTATACGCTTCAGTGTACATAAACAAAACCGCCCCTTCCGGAGCGGTTTCTTTCTTCTAATTCTACTGTGCCGTATATCCTCCGTCTACGGGGATCGATGCGCCGGTGATGAAGCTGGCTTCGTCGCTGGCGAGGAAGAGGACGACGTTTGCGACTTCTTCTGGTTTTCCGAGGCGGTTGATGGGGTGTTTTTTGAGCTGGTTTTCTTTGTAGTCGGGGTTTTCGTCGGCCAGTTTCTGGACGAGCGGGGTGAGGATGGTGCCCGGATGGACGGAGTTGACGCGGATGTTGTCGGGTCCGTAGGTGATGGCGTCTTTTTTGGTGAGCAGGGTGACGGCGCCTTTGGCCGCGTGGTACGGGGTGAGTTCGTGCGAGCCGACGAGTCCGTAGATGGATGAGAAGTTGACGATGGATCCCTGGCCGCTTTCTTTCAGATGCGGAATGGCGTGCTTGGTCATGAAGAAGACGCCTTTGGCATCGATGTCAAACACCTGGTCCCATTCTTCTTCGGTGAGCTCGTGGGTGGGTTTGTCGGCACCGGTGACGCCCGCGTTGTTCACGAGGATATCAAGCTTGCCCCATTTTTCGACGACGGCCGCGACGACTTCCTTACAGTTGTCTTCTTTGGATACATCCAGCCGGAAGTAGTGGGCTTCGCCTCCTTCTCCCGTAATCTCTGTTACGACTTCCTGTCCGGTTTCTTCGGTTCGTCCGGTGACGGCGACCTTTGCGCCCTGGCTTGCGAAGAGTTTGGCCGTGGCTTTTCCCATGCCTTCAGTGGATCCTGTGATAATGGCTACTTTGCCTTCGAGTCTTTTCATCGTGTCTCCTTTCGCAGTTTTGGTTCTTTCTTATTCCTACCCAAATGCGTACGCCTTGCTTTCGCCCTTTTTCTTACCTGAACTTCATCTGTTTTTTACACGATGCAATAAAACGTGGACCTGCCGCGTTAGCTGTACAAGAAGAGAGAAACGAGGATGGATGTATGGCTATTACACATTTTGCACGAAAGGAAATCAAGTACCGGCTTTCGGAAGCCCAGGCACAGGCGCTGGTGCACCGCGCGGGCGAGCGGCTGGTGCCGTCGGAATTCTTTTATTCGGAAATCAATAATCTGTATCTGGATACGGATGATTTTCATCTGATCCGCGCGTCGATCGAGAAGCCCGTGTATAAGGAAAAACTGCGGATTCGTTCGTACGGAAATATGGCGGATTCGGGTTTTTTCTATGAAATCAAAAAGAAGTACGAAGGCATTGTATACAAACGACGTTTCCGGATCGCGCTGGAGGATCTGCCGGAAGAAGAGGGACTGCCGCTGTTGTTTGTGCCGGAGACATTTGAAAAAGACGCGCAGACGGTGACCGAATGGAACTACTGCAGTCAGCTGTATCAGAATCTGCGGCCGCGCTTTTATGTCAGCTATGACCGGCACGCCTGGGTCGGCGCGGAGGATCCGGAGTTTCGGATTACGTTTGACCGGAATCTGCGCTGGCGGACGCATCGGCTGGAACTCTCCGGCAAAAGAGACGGCACGCCGCTTCTCGGAGACGATGTGCTGATGGAGATCAAGGTGCCGAGAGCGATGCCGCTTTGGATGAGCGCAATTTTGAGCGATCTGCGGATTTTCCCCGTATCGTATTCCAAAATCGGCGAGGCGTATAAAAACAGTGAAGTCCTGCCGCAGGCGATGGAAATGAAAGGGGTCATCTTATGACAACGGAAGTATTGCAGCAGAGCACGGAAACCGCCGCGGCGGTGTTTTCCACCCCCGATATTGTCATGAATATGATCGTGGCGATTTTGTTGGGGATTGTGATCGCGATTTTTTACGGCTGGCAAAACCCGGAAACGGGACGCAATTTTCTTGCCACCATTGCACTTTTGACGCCGATTGTGGCGCTGGTCATTATTATGGTCAACGGCAATCTGGGTACCGGGGTTGCTGTCATGGGGGCGTTTTCGCTGGTTCGTTTCCGTTCGGTGCCGGGCCGGGGAAAAGAGATTACGGCGCTGTTTCTTGCGATGGCTATCGGTCTGGCCACAGGCACCGGTTTTTTGTTTACGGCCGTACTGGCGACCCTCGGCCTTCTGCTGGTGTCGTTCGGTTTTCAGAAACTGGTGCTGGGAAAAGAAGACGACAACGAGCGTCTGCTTTCGATTACGATTCCCGAGAATCTGAACTATGATGAAGTATTTACGGATCTGCTCACGGAGTATGCGGATTTTGTGCAGCTGATGGAGGTCAAGACGACCAATATGGGCAGTCTGTTTCGCCTGCGCTACAAAATCCGGCTCAACCGGGCGTCGGAAGAAAAGGAACTGTTGGATCAGCTGCGGGTGCGAAACGGAAATCTGGAGATCGCATCGTCGCGTATATTGGAGGACGCCGGACGGCTATAGTTCAGTATTTCTTATCGTGTGATAAGATATTCCAATAATAAAAGTCAGTTGATAATGTTTATCATTTAAAAAGTGGGTATATAAGTTATACGAAAATAGTAAACATTAAATAGATCACCCCACAGATTAAAGGAGGAACTACGCAAATGACTTTTAAATTACCTGAATTAAACTATGCTTACGACGCACTCGAGCCGCATATCGACAAAGAAACGATGGAAATTCACCACACGAAACACCATCAGACCTATGTTGACAAACTGAACGACGCGGTAAAAGGTACCGAGTGGGAAAATAAATCCATCGAAGAGATTATCAAGAATCTCGACAAACTGCCCGAAGACATTAAAACGGCCGTACGCAACAACGGCGGCGGACACATCAACCATCTGCTCTACTGGGAAATCATGGCGCCGGACAAAGGCGGCGAGCCGAAGGGCGAACTGCTGGATGCGATCAAAGAAGCGTTCGGATCGTTTGATGCCTTGAAGGAAGAGTTTGAAGAAGCCGGCAAGGGTCAGTTCGGATCCGGCTGGGCATGGCTCGTGGTGGACGGCGGTAAACTCGCCGTCGACAAGACGCCGAACCAGGACAACCCGCTGACAAACGGCAAAGTGCCGATCCTCGGCGCAGACGTCTGGGAGCACGCGTACTATCTGAAGTATCAGAACAAGCGTCCGGATTATCTCAATGCGTTCTGGAATGTTGTGAACTGGGATGCAGTTGAGAAGAAATAGAACGAAGCAAAATAAAAGAATCAGAAAGGCCTCCCGGTTCGGGCGGCCTTCTTTTGTATGTCTTTTTTGTTTATTTTAGTTTCTTTTCGAGTGCTTCCAGCATCACTTCGGTCATGCGGGGCAGATCGTATTCCGCTTTCCAGCCCCACTCTTCTCTGGCGCAGGTGTCATCCAGCGAGTTTGGCCAGGATTCGGCAATCGCCTGGCGAACCGGGTCGATGTCGTAGTCGAGTTTGAAGTCGGGATAGTGCTTGCGGATCGCATCGCCGATCATTTCCGGCTCCAGGCTCATGGATGTGATGTTGAACGCGTTTCTGTGCACCAGTTTGTCGGGATCGGCTTCCATGAGTTCGACGATTGCGCGCAGCGCGTCGTCCATATAGATCATGTCCATATAGGTGTCTTTGGCGATATAGGATGTATACTGATTCTTTTTGACGGCGTCGTAGTAGATGTGGACGGCGTAGTCGGTCGTACCCTGACCGGGCAGTGTCAAATGGCTGATGATGCCAGGATAGCGCACACCGCGGGCATCGACACCGAATTTCTGATGATAGTAATCAGAGAGGATTTCACCGGATACTTTGGTGACGCCGTACATGGTCGAAGGCAGCATGACGGTGTTTTGGGGGGTTTTGTCGAGCGGGAAGTCTTTGCCGTAGACGGCGATCGAGCTCGGTGTAAAGATGGAGGCGCCGGTGTTTCTCGCGACTTCCAGTGCGTTGTACAGTCCGCCCATATTGACCTTCCAGGTGGTCTGCGGCATGCTCTCTCCTCTTGCGGACAAAATCGCCGCGAGATGGACAATCATGTCGACTTTGTTTTTTTCTACGAGTTCATTGTAGCGTTCCCCGTCGGTGACATCCAGTTTATCAAATTGAAAATCGCCCAGTGCGTCGCGATTGGCTTCGCTGACGTCGGTTGCGATGATATTTTCTTTGCCGTATTCCTTTGCCAGATAGTGCGCAAGTTCGGTTCCGATCTGTCCCAGCGCGCCGGTAATCAGTATTCGTTTCATGTTACCTCCCCTATTGATATATTAATATCTCATTCCAATACTTCATCCTATTTTGGTAGAACGATTTCCTTTTCATTACAGAATCTGGATTGGGTAAGAATATGCTAAGGAAATTGTATCGCAAGGAGGATAAAATGGCAATTATTACCCCGGAGAAATTACTGGAATTCTGGTTCAGCGACGAGATCTTCCCGAAGATCTTTACGGAAGATCCCTGGCTGGACGAAAAGCTGCGCGAGGAGTATTACTCCACCTGGGCTCAGGCGACACAGGGTTTGCTGGTCGACTGGCGAAAAACCATCCGTGGAAGGGTGGCGGAGATTATCGTGCTGGATCAGTTCTCAAGAAATATCGCGCGCGGAGACCGGCGTTCTTTTGCACAGGACGGCATGGCGGTGGTGCTGGCGCAGGAAGTGGTGCTGCATCCGGAGTATGACACGCTCGATGACAACGAGAAGAAGTTTGTGCTGCTCCCCTTTATGCATTCGGAGTCGCTTGCGATTCACGAGTGGGCCGAGCCGTATTTTGCCGCGCTGAATGATCCGAAGACGCAGGATTTTGAGGATCAGCACGTGGCCGTCCTGGAAGAATTCGGACGGTATCCGTATCAGAACAAAGAGCTGGGACGAAAAAACACACAGGAAGAAGAAGCGTTCCTGGAACGCACGCAGGGAAAAACCTACGGTGACGGGAAAGAAGAACAGCAAAGCGAATAGTATCCACAAAAAGAGATGCGCTGGCATCGGAGACAAAGGTCCGTTCAGTCGGCACGGGGATGCATTCGGCGGCACGCTCACGGCCGCTTGGCCAGGATATATCCGCCAA
>ERZ1032857.34-NODE-34-length-14515-cov-9.024620_pt1 | contig 14515 bp, 11 predicted proteins | sample MGYA00516688_ERZ1032857 | MGnify/ENA primary metagenome ERZ1032857 (study PRJEB33719, sample SAMN04262500) | wastewater metagenome | biome: rural village; feature: composting latrine chamber; material: composting feces with ash | place: El Salvador | collected...
GGACTCGTCACTCGAACCCGCTCCCGATCCGGCCGTCCGGGAAGGGTCGGACCCGGTCTGGGCGGGCTCGGGGGATTCGGCGGATTCGGGGGCGCTGGCGGCGGTGTCGACCTCGTCGCCGACAGCGGCGGTACGGTCCTCGGCATTGTTGTTCATGAGATCCACCATGCTACGGCGTCGACGGTCCGATAAGCGAGACGACGCCGCAGGTCATTCCCCCGACGGGACCTCGGTGTGGGGGCGATGCGTCTCGCGGGCGAAGACCCACGGGACCGCAGCGCTCAGCAGCAGGACCCCCGACACGACGAACCCGGTCGTGTAGCCGAACCGATCCACGACCATTCCCACGACCACCGGCCCGAGGATCGCACCGGAGTCGCTGGCCATCTGGAAGGTCGCGAGGACCTTGCCCCCGGCACGATCGGCACCGATCACATCCGCCACGGCCGCCTGCTGCGCCGGGTTGAGCACACCGGCTCCCATACCCGCCACCACGGAGGCGGCGACCAGCAGCGGCACCGTGTCGGACCACCCCAGGGCGATGGTCGAGACACCGGAGACCAGCAGGCCCGCGATCACCATCGGGCGGCGACCGTAGCGGTCCGACAACCAACCGGCCGCAGAGACGACCGAGGCCGTACCCACCGCAAACGAGGCCAGAGCCGTCCCGGCGACCCCTGCCCCGGCATCGAAGTTGGCGGCGGCGAACAAGGGAACGATCGCGACGCGGACGCCGAACGAGGTCCAGCCGTTGACGAAACTCGACACCAGGGCCGAGCGATAGCCGCTGTGCTTCAGCGCCTCCGCGACGAGCAGCGGCTGTTGTTCGTCCTGATCCTCACCCGGGGTCCGACGTCGTCCACCACGGAGGAAGACTGCCACCACCCCCGTGGCGACGAGCAGTGTGGCCGCATAGACGAAGAACGGGATCCGCATCCCGAACTGTGCCAGCAGCCCACCGATGACCGGACCGCCGATATTGCCGATGAGGAACGCCGTGGCGTACAGGCCCGCGATTCGCCCCCGGGCACCCGGCGGCGAGAGCCGGGTGAGCAGTGCCATCGCGGAGATGGTGAACATGGTCGACCCCAGACCGCCGAGCCCACGGAACACCAACAGCTGCCAGTAGCCCTGCGCCAGCCCCGTGGCCAGGGTCGAGGCCACCACGATGAGCAGGCCTGTCATGTAGACCCACCGCTCGCCCATCCGATCGACCAGGAATCCTCCGGCGGGCGCGAACACGAGTCGGAAGAAGGCGAAAGCGCTGACCACCACGGACGCCGCGGTCACCGAGACGTCGAAACTCTGCGCGTACTGTGGCAGGACCGGAGCCACGAGCCCGTAGCCGATCGCCACGGCGAACGCGGCCACCACCAGGACCCAGACGTCCGCCGGGAGTCGGGGGCGGGGCGCCGGAGCGAGGTTTCCGCTGAGTGCGCCCCTCACGCCGACCGGAGGACCCGGGCCAGGACGTCGGCCCCGAAGTGCAGGGCGTCCACGGGCACTCGCTCGTCGACGGCGTGGAAATGACCGAAGACGTCGAAATCGTCCGGGACACGCAGCGGCACGAAACCGTAACCGGAGATGCCCAGGCGCGCGAGATGCTTGTTGTCCGTGCTGGCGGGCAGCAGGTACGGGACCACCATCGCCTCCGGATCGGAATCGCGGACCGCTTCGCGGATGACCTCGACGATCGCGGCGTCGGCGGGAGCGGCTATGGGCGGCTCGAAGATCCAGTCGACATGAACGTCCGGACCGAGCTCCGCCTCCACCTCGGCGCGGAATGTCTGCTCACCCCCCGGCAGGACGCGGCAGTCGATCTCCGCGTGGGCCTCGGTCGGGATCACGTTGGTCTTGTATCCGGCGGACAGCACCGTCGGGGACGCGGTGTGGGAGAGCGAGGCGGCCACCACCGGACCGAAGTGGCCCAGAACCTCGAGTCGCTCCGGGAGTTCGGCGACATCACCGCTCCCGCCGACGATCTGCCCGACCGCGGCGGCGAGCGCGGTGTTGGCCTCGGTCGGTTCCACCGGGAAGTCCCGCGAGGCCACACGGTGGACCGCTCCCGCGACCGCCGACACGGCATTGTCCCGGGTCGGTCGGGAGGCGTGCGCGGCGGTGCCGTGCGCGGTGACCTTCGCCCACGCCACACCTTTCTCCGCCACGGCGATCGGGTAGAGCCGGCGGTTCCCGACGGGAACCGACCAGCCACCGACCTCACTGAGAGCCTCGGTCATCCCGTCGAAGATCTCCGGACGCTCACGGACCACCCATTTGGCGCCCATGATCCCGGCGGCCTCTTCGTCGGCGAAGAAGGCCAACAGCAGAGTGCGACGGGGGACGATGCCCTCCCGGCGATAGTGGCGGATCACCGCGATGGTCATGCCGAGCATGTTCTTCATGTCAACGGTTCCACGCCCGTAGAGCCACCCGTCACGGATTTCACCGGCGAACGGCGGGACCGTCCAGTCCTCGGCGATCGCCGGGACCACATCGACATGCCCGTGGACCACCAGGCCGCCGGCGTCCGGATCAGAGCCCTCGACGCGCGCGAAGAGGCTGCCACGCCCGGGCACGGACTCCACCAGCTCACTGGAGATCCCGACCTCGTCGAGGTACTCGGCGATCCGGCGGCACACCCGGGTCTCACCGTCCCCGATGGTCGCGGCCTCGCCGGTGTTGGTGGAATCGATGGAAACCAGGTCCGCGGTGATCGCGACGGCCTCGGTGTGCAGCCGCTCGCGCGCCTCCCGGGTCATTCTCGGGTCGACGGTCATCCGAAACACTTCCCTTCGCCACGGTAGGTGGGCCAGCTCTCCACCACAGCGGGCCCCTCAGCAGTGTCGTCCACGACGTGCAGGGTGTCGAACCGCTCGCACACCTCCCCCGCCTTCGCATGTCGCCACCAGGCCCGACCTCCGATGGGAATCTCACCACGCACCGGGGTCTGGACCTCGCCCGCGCCCTCACGTCCGAGGAAGCGCAGCCCGGTCGGCGCCGCGGGGACAGGGAGCCGATCCGGTCCGGGAACCCCCGAGGCCACATAGCCGCCGTAGAGGAAGGTCGTGAGCCCGCGGGCCGGCGTCCGGACCGCCGGGAGCGCGAAGAACAACGAGGGCCGGGGAGTGAATGTGCGGTAGTTGTCGAACAGCCCGGGGACATAGAGCCCGGAGCCGGCGGTGACCTCGGTGACGGCCGGGGCCGCAGCGCTCTCCGCGACCGACCCCGTTCCCCCGGAGTTGATGATCTCCGGCGCCTCGCCGGTGAGCCGCCCGATCGTCGCGGCCACCTCGCCACGTATCGCGACCAGTCGCCGCATCGAGAGCCGCTTGACCACACCGATCCCCCGGACGTTGTCCGGAACGCCGGCGACCTGCGCCTCGTAGAACATGGCGCCGACCACTCGGAATCCCATCTGGGCCGCCCGCCTGACCAGCGGTTCCACATCCGAGGCGTCCCGCAGCGGTGAACGCCTCACGCCCAGGTGCACCGGCCCCACCCGGAGAGAACAATCCACGTCGACGCACACCCGCGCCCCCGCGGCCCCGGCCTCACGAGCGATCTCCAGCTGTCGTACGTCGTCCACCATCAGGGTGATCGCCGCCAACGCCGCCGCGTCGGCGCCCAGCTCCCGCAGTGCCGAACGATCGACCGTGGGGTACCCCATCAGGACGTCGTCGCACCCCGACTCGACCAGCCACAACGCCTCGGACAGCGAGTAGGCCATGATTCCGCGCACCGTGTCGTCACCACGCAGGTCGGGGCCCAGAACCTCGCGTAACACCCCGCGCGAGCGCACCGACTTGCTCGCGATCCGGATGCGGGTCCCCGCGGCCCGTCGCCGCAGATCGGCCAGGTTCGCCCGCAGGCTCGGCAGATGGAGTGCAGCGAGCGGTGCGTCGAGGTCCGCGGTGGCGGTCTCGAGCGCGGAGGTCACATTCGTCAACGGATCCACCCCCGGGTCACGCCGCATCGATCGGGAGCGCGTCACGAACCACCAGGTCGACGGCGTGATGCAGCAGGTCGTTCGCCTCGTCGTCGTCGCGATAGACCTGCCACCTCAGCCCGATCCCCTCGATGATCGACAGGACGACGCGGACCACCTCGTCGAGCCCCATCCCCCACCGCATTCCCGCGGAGGCGGCGGTGCGCTCCAGAACCGACCGCACGATCGCCTCGTTGGACTCGTGCTGGTCGCGGGCCAGGCCCACCTCGGGCAGCCCGTAGGTACGCAGCGAGTACGAGACGATCTCGTAGGTCAGCAGTTGGCGGTCGGGGGAGGCCGTGATGACCGCCCAGATCAGGTCGATCGCCTCGTACAGGCGCTGCCGCAGGCCCTCCGCCCCTTTCGCGCCGGAGTCGAAGTCGACACTGACGAACGCCGTGGCCGCCTGGTGGACCTCGGAGTTGACCGCACCGATGAGCTCGCGAAGAAGTTCTTCTTTGTCGGTGTAGCAGTAGTGGACGACGCCCAGTGAGACTCCCGCGCGTTCGGCGACACCACGTACGGTCACCGCACCGAGCCCGTCGTGCTCGGCGATCTCCAGGGCGGCCCAGAGTAGTTGCGCACGGCGCTGATCGGCAGGAAGGCGTCTGGTCACCCGCCTATCGTACGACGACGACACCTACGCTGGCAGGCCATATCGCGACCTCGCCATCGCAGTACCTGCGGACACACCTGCGGACGCACGCACTTCAGGTCATTTGTCCAGGACGCCCATCCGACATGCTCGTCGCGGTACTGTCTCCTCCCATGACGACTTCGGCTGCACCCTGGACGAACTGGGCCGGCAATGTGCTGGCGAACCCCACCCTCCGGACCGCCCCGACCACCGTCGCCGAGGTCGCGGACACGGTGATCTCCGCTGCCGCGTCCGGCAGCCGCGTGAAATGCGTCGGAGCGGGCCACTCGTTCACCCCTGCGGCCGCCACGGACGGCGTCCTCATCTCGCTCGACGATCTCACCGGGATCGAATCGATAGTGCCCACCCGAGACGCCGACGGCCGCGTCGACGGCGCGGACGTCACGGTCTGGGCGGGGACCCGGCTGCACCGGCTCGGCCCCCTGCTGTGGGACCTGGGGCTGGCGCAGCCGAACCTGGGCGACTTCGCGGAGCAATCCCTGGCGGGGGCGGTGTCCACAGGAACGCACGGCACCGGATGCCGGGCCCCGGGTCTCCCGGCAACCGTGGTGGGACTGCAACTGGTGACCGCAGACGGCACCGTCCTGTCCTGCTCCCGCGAATCCCACCCCGAGGTCTTCGAGGCGGCCCGACTCGGGATCGGCGCGCTGGGCATCATCACCAAGATGACCATCCGGTGCGTACCGGCGTTCGCGCTGCGCGCCGACGAGTACCCCTGGACGCTGTCGGCCGTGCTGCAGGACATGGAGGGCTTCGCCCGATCGGCCGACCACGCCGAGTTCTACTGGTTTCCCCACACCGACGCGATCAACGTCAAGCAGAACACCCGCCTGCCCGGGGACACCGATCTGGAGCCGGTGGGCCGCCTCCGCGAGCTCGTCAGCGACGAGTTCCTCTCCAACGAGGTGTTCGACGCCGTCTGCCGTGCCGCGACACGGCGGCCCGCGATCACCCCCGGACTCAACCGGTTCACCTCCAGGGCCCTGTCCGCCCGGTCCTTCACCGACCGCAGCTACCGGGTGTTCGCCTCGCCCCGCCGGGTCCGATTCCGGGAGATGGAATACGCGGTCCCGATCGCGGCGGCCGGGCAGGTTCTCGGAGATATCCGGGACATGATCGACCGCTCGGGGGTGGTGACCCCGTTCCCGATGGAAGTGCGCTTCGCCGCCGCGGATGACGTGTGGCTCTCGACCGCCCACGGGCGCGAGGTCTGCTACATCGCGGTGCACCAATATCACCGCATGGACCACACGGAACTGTTCCGGCACGCTGAGGAGATCTTCCTCGCCGCAGACGGCCGGCCCCACTGGGGGAAGATGCACACCCGCACCGCCGACGATCTCGCCTCAATGGTCGAGCGCTTCGACGACTTCGTCGCCGTCCGTGACCGCCTCGACCCGGACCGTGTCTTCGGCAACGCCTACACCGAGCGGGTCTTGCCCTGACACGCCCGGCCCGGCGTTTCCGTAGCCTGGTTGCCACCGCAGGTCCCCCCGATCGAAGAAGGTGAGCCCGTGTCAGATGACGACACTCCCCGACCCGAGGTCTCCGGCCCCGCCGCGGGGGTGGTCACCGCCGCATTGCGTCGGGCGATCCGGACCCAGTCGGGACTCGCACGATCGTACGTCCGCAGGCTTCGCGATTCGCACCCGGACGAGAGCCCTGCCCAGATCCGCACACGACTGGACACCATGTTCCTGGGTGCCGTGACCGCCTCCGGGGCCGCGGTGGGGGCCACCGCCGCCGTTCCCGGGATCGGCACGCTCGTGGCGTTCGGCGCGATCGGGGCCGAGTCACTGGTGTTCCTTGAGGCCGCAGCTTTCTACACCCTCGCCGTGGCCGAGGTGCACGGCCTCGACGTGCGGGAGGGCGAGCACGAGGAGCTGCTGGTCATGACGGTCATGCTCGGCGCGTCCGGCACCGCGCTCCTCGCGAATGCGGTCAGCGCCGAGACCGCCTCCGGCTCGGGGGCGTCACTGGCAGGCAGAGCCCTGCGCGTCCCCGGTCTCAAGGAGATCAACACGCGCATGATGCACCGGTTCGTGCGCAAGTTCGCGGTCAGGCGGGCCGGCCTGGCGGTGGGCAAACTGGCGCCAGCAGGCCTGGGCGCGGCCGTCGGCGGATGGGGTAACCGTAAGCTGGGCAGGACCGTGGTGGACACCGCCGACGCCACGTTCGGCGCTCCCCCACCCCACTGGCCCGCCGGGTGAACCCCGGATGACCGACGGGTGGCATCCCCCTGTCAGGTGAGATCAAAAGGCCCGGCGCGGGCAGACCGTCTAGCCTGGGTGTCATCTACGTGTGAAACCCACCACAGAACCAGAGAGGCCCCACAAGATCGTGAGCAACACCGTCTCACAATTCGGACAGAATCAGTGGCTCGTGGACGAGATGTACGAGCGCTTCGCCAAAGACCCCTCCTCCGTTGACGAGTCGTGGCACGAGTTCTTCAAGGCCAACCCGAGGGCAGCCTCCGCCTCCGGCCGGAACTCGTCGGACGTCGCCGCTTCGACGTCCACCACGGCCGACGAGAAGAAGCCGGCCTCGTCCGCGGCCGGCGAGAAGAAGCGGGCCACCAATTCCTCGGAACTGACTGTCGACGACGTCACCCCGACTGCCTCCGCCCGGGACGTGGCCGCAAAGCCCGATTCCGATGCCGCTCCGGCGCGCAAGGCTCGCGGGCAGGGTGTCCCGGCGCCCGTGCGGACGCCGGAGATCCGGAACAAGCCGGACATCCCGGCCCCCGCCAAGTCGGCGCAGCCGGAGTACACGCCGCCCGAGGAGCCGGAGAACAAGATTCTCCGTGGTCCGGCGGGCGCGATCGTCAAGAACATGAACGCGTCGCTGACGCTGCCCACGGCGACCTCTGTCCGCGCCGTACCGGCCAAGCTGATGATCGACAACCGCGTGGTGATCAACAATCACCTCAAGCGCACCCGCGGCGGCAAGATCTCCTTCACCCACCTCATCGGGTACGCCATGGTGCAGGCCGTCAAGGTCTACCCGAACATGAACAACCACTACAAGGAGATCGACGGTAAACCGAACACCGTCACCCCGACCGGGATCAACCTCGGTCTGGCGATCGACATGAAGACCAAGAACGGTCGCAGCCTCGTCGTGGCCGCGATCAAGAACTGCGAGGAGCTCGACTTCCGTCAGTTCATCGACGCGTACGAGGACATCGTCTCGCGTGCCCGCGTCGGCAAGCTGACGATGGACGACTTCTCCGGCGTCACCATCTCCCTCACCAACCCGGGCGGTATCGGCACCGTGCACTCGGTGCCGCGACTCACGGTCGGCCAGGGCGCCATCCTCGGCGTGGGCGCGATGGAGTACCCGGCGGAGTTCCAGGGGGCGAGCGAAGAGCAACTGGCCAACAGCGCGATCGGAAAGATCACCACGCTCACCTCGACCTACGACCACCGCGTGATCCAGGGCGCCGAGTCCGGCGAGTTTCTCCGGGAGATCCACCGTCTGCTCGTCGACGACGAGTTCTACGACGACATCTTCGGCGCGCTCGGGATCCCGTATGAGCCCGTCCGTTGGCGCAAGGACATCACCGATCCGCGCGTGGACAAGGACGCACGCGTCCTCGAGCTGATCGCCGCGTACCGCAATCGCGGTCACCTCATGGCGGACATCGATCCGCTCGACGGCATGCACGCTCAGCGCCGCCGCACCTTCCACCCCGATCTGGACGTCAACTCGCACGAGCTCACCCTGTGGGACCTGGATCGTGAGTTCTCCGTAGGCGGGTTCGTCGGCAAGGACCGAATGCGTCTGCGGGACGTGCTGTCCTCGCTCCGAGCCGCCTACTGCCGCAAGATCGGCATCGAGTACACCCACATCCTGGAGAACGAGCAGCGTGCCTGGCTCCAGGAGCGGATCGAGGGCGTCGACGACAAGCCGACGGTCGCAGAGCAGAAGTACATCCTGTCCAAGGTCAACGCCGCCGAGGCGTTCGAGACCTTCCTGCAGACCAAGTACGTGGGCCAGAAGCGCTTCTCGCTCGAGGGCGCGGAGTCCGTCATCCCGATGATGGACGCGGTGATCGACGAGGCCGCCGAGTTCGGTCTCGACGAGGTCGTCATCGGCATGCCCCACCGTGGCCGTCTCAACGTGCTGGCCAACATCGTGGGCAAACCGTACCGGCAGATCTTCACCGAGTTCGAGGGCAACATGGATCCCTCGGCCGCGCACGGCTCGGGCGACGTGAAGTACCACCTCGGCGCAGAGGGCATCCAGTACCAGATGTTTGGCGACAACGAGATCAAGGTCTCGCTCACCGCCAACCCCTCCCACCTGGAGGCCGTCGACCCGGTCCTCGAGGGCATCGTCCGCGCCAAGCAGGATCTGATCGAGGATCCCGAGTGGCGTGCCGAGTTCCCGGTCGTGCCACTCATGCTCCACGGAGACGCCGCGTTCGCCGGCCAGGGCGTGGTCGCGGAGACCCTCAACCTCTCGCTCATCAACGGTTACCGCACCGGCGGCACGGTCCACATCGTGGTGAACAACCAGATCGGCTTCACGACCGCGCCCGAGGCGGGACGCTCCAGCCAATACTGCACCGACGTGGCGAAGATGGTCGGCGCGCCGATCTTCCACGTCAACGGCGACGACCCGGAGGCCTGTGTCCGCGTGGCGCGCCTCGCGATGGACTTCCGCCAGCAGTTCAAGAAGGACGTCGTGATCGACCTCGTCTGCTACCGCCGTCGCGGACACAACGAGGCCGACGACCCGTCGATGACGCAGCCGCGGATGTACGAGGTGATCGACGGCAAGAAGAGCGTCCGCCAGTCGTACACCGAGGACCTGGTCGGTCGTGGTGACATCACCGACAAGGAGGCGGAGAACGCGCTCCGCGACTTCCAGGGTCAGCTCGAGCGGGTCTTCAACGAGGTCCGGGAGCTCGAGAAGCACCCGGTCAAGGCGTCGCAGTCCATCGAGCCCGATCAGCCGCTGCCCAAGATCATCACCGCGATCGACGAGTCGGTCGTCCACGCCATCGGCGACGCCTTCGGCACCCTGCCCGAGGGCTTCCACATCCACCCGCGTGTCAAGCCGGTCTACGAGGCCCGCCAGAAGATGGCCTACAACGGCAACATCGACTGGGCGTTCGCGGAACTGCTGGCGATCGGATCTCTGGTGCTGGAGGGCCGCACGGTCCGCCTCGCCGGCCAGGACTCCCAGCGAGGCACCTTCACCCAGCGCCACGCGGTGATCGTCGACAAGACCACCGCCGAGACCTACTCCCCCCTCCAGCACCTGGACGGCGCCAAGGGCCGGTTCGATGTGTTCAACTCCGCCCTCACCGAGTACGCGGGGCTCGGGTTCGAGTACGGCTACTCGGTGGGTGACCCCGAGGCGCTCGTCATGTGGGAAGCCCAGTTCGGTGACTTCGTCAACGGCGCCCAGACCATCATCGACGAGTACATCTCGTCCGGTGAGGCCAAGTGGGGCCAGAAGTCCTCGGTGACGTTGCTGCTCCCCCACGGCCACGAGGGCATGGGCCCGGACCACACGTCCGGACGCATCGAGCGGTTCCTCCAGTTGTGCGCCGAGGGCTCGATGACGGTCGCCCAGCCGTCGACCCCGGCGAACTACTTCCACCTGATGCGCCGCCACGCGACCGGCATCAAGCGCCCCCAGGTGGTGTTCACGCCCAAGTCGATGCTGAGGAACAAGAAGGCCGTCAGCGCCGTCGAGGACTTCACCTCGGGCAAGTTCCGCTCGGTGCTGGATGATCCGGCCTTCGTGAACGGCAGCGGCGACGCCGACAAGGTCACCACGATGCTGCTCGTGTCCGGCAAGCTCTATTACGAGCTGGCCGCACGTCGGGACAAGGACGAGCGCGACGACGTCGCGATCGTCCGTCTCGAACAGCTCCATCCGATCCCGCACCGTCGCCTGCGTGAGGCCCTGGACCGCTACCCCAACCTCGATGAGGTGCGGTGGGTCCAGGAGGAGCCCGCAAACCAGGGGGCCTGGAGCTTCCTGGCGCTCGAGCTCCCCGAGCGGATCGACAACTTCCCGCGATTCAAGCGGGTCTCGCGCCGCCCCATGGCGGCGACCTCGACCGGGCTGAGCAAGGTCCACGCGGTCGAACAGAAGGCGCTGGTCGACGAAGCGTTCGCCTGATCAGTCGCAGACCGTCACGAAGGGCCCGTCCATCCGGACGGGCCCTTCGTGGTCAGAGGCGATCAGTATCCGTGCTCGTCCAACCAGTAGTTGGCCAGGGCCACAGGCGAGGCCGTGCCGAACTCGATCCCCAGCAGCAGATCCCGGACATCGTCGGTCGTCAGCTCACCGCTGACACGGTTGACCAGGGAAAGCTGGTCCTCCGAGAGCGAGCCCTTACGGAACACCGGCACGATGTTCTGGGCCGTGATCGCGGTGTCGTCGTCGTCCAACACCACCATGTCCTCCGGATGCAGGACCGGATCGGCGGACCGGACCAGACCGACCCCGATCCGGCCGGCCCGAAGGGCCTCGAACACCGCCCGGGGGTCGGGGCCGAGCGGCACCCGGTTGACGAATTCACAGTTGTAGGTCCGCCCCACCGCCGCGGACAGGTCGGTGTCCTCCAGCATCTCCAGCCGGGATCCGAGTGTGAACTCGCCGCAGCGCCCGTCCAGATCGGACATCGTGCGCAGTCCGTAGGTCTCCGAGGTGTTGCGAGTGACCGCATAGACCGGCGCGTCCTCCGCCGGCGCCGGGTCGGCGGCGGTGACCCCCTCGGGCAGGGCCGCCATCATCGCCGGATAGACCTCGTCAGCACCCACCGCCTGCGATCCCGGATCGAACATCTGCAGCAACTGTCCGGTGAACCCGACTGTGAAGGTGGCCTCGCCGTTCGTCACCGACTCCACGGCCTCCGCCTGGGTACCGGACTGCGGGCGCGGCTCGACCCTCCAGCCCTGGCGGATCAGGGCGTTGCCGTAGATGTGGCCCACGATCTCGGCCTCACCGAACGAGGCGGTCTCGATCACGACCACCGGCGTGTCCACGTGCGCCGGGACGATCGACGACTGCGATGCACATCCGGTCGCCACGACACCGGCGACCGCCGCCAGACCGGTCGCCCGCACAGCCCGCCCCCACGTCCGCCGCATCCGATTCCGCCCTTCCCTGCAATCGTCGCCGCGCTCGTGCGCGGACCCTTCGAACCCACAGTCTCCCAGCCCCGCCCCCGCATCGTCACGCCGAGTCCCCACGCGGGCGCTACTGTCGAATCGCACCTGCCGAAGGAGGACCGTTGCCCGCTCTCCCACACCGTCGCCCGCGCGTCGTGGCACCGGCGTCGACCGCAGCCGATCTCTCCGCGCCCACGGACCGGGCGATCGTGGACTGCGCCGTCTACCTCGACGGGGTCCGGCAGCCCGGGAGGTACACATACCAGGCCGCGATCCACGAGGTCCGATCCACCGGCCGGGGCTTCGTGTGGCTCGGGCTGCTCTCACCGGACGCCCGCCAGATGAAGGCCCTGTCCCGGGAGTTCGGCATCCACGAGCTGATCACCGAGGACGCCGCGAGCGGAGAGCAGCGGCCCAAACTCGAGGCGTACGACGACGCGCTCGTGCTGAACCTCGCGGCGGTACAGTACCTGCCCCACGAGACCATCGCAGATGTCAGCGAGATCGTCACCACCGGCGAGGTGATGGTGGTGCTGGGTCGGGACTTCGTGGTGACGGTCCGGCACGGGGACTTCTCCGAACTCGCCGGGATCCGCACCCAGCTCGAGAAGTCACCCGACAGGCTCCTCCACGGTCCGGCGACGGTGATGCATGCCGTGGCCGACCGGATGGTGGACAGCTATCTCGACGTGGCGGAGGAGATGCGGCAGGACGTCGAGGAACTCGAGTCGGCGATGTTCGCGCCCCGTGCGGCCGTAGACATCGAGCAGATCTATCTCCTCAAGCGCGAGCTGCTCGAGCTCAAGCACAACATCGTACCTCTCGCCCGACCGCTGCTTCGCCTGTCGGCTGATCATTTCGCACTTGTGCCCGAGGAGATCCGCCACTACTTCCGGGACGTGCAGGACCACCACTCGCAGGCGGTGGCAGAGGTCTCTGTGGTGGACGAGCAGATGACCTCGTTGGTGGGGGCGGCGGTCGCGATGGTCGGTGTGCGCCAGAACACCGACATGCGCAGGATCTCGGCGTGGGTGGCGATCGCGGCCGTGCCCACGATGATCGCCGGCGTGTACGGGATGAACTTCGAGAACATGCCCGAGCTCGAATTCCGGTTCGGCTATTACGCGGTACTGACGATCATGGTCGGTGTGTGCGTGGGCCTGTTCTGGATCTTCCGGAAGAACCGGTGGCTCTGATCCGTCCGCCCCGCGCCGCCGGCCTCCGCGAGTCCTAGCCCGTCCGTCCGGGGTTGACCGCCGAGCGGGCGGGATCGGTGACGTCGATCCCGGCCTCCGCCCACGCCTCTTCGAGTTCGGCCGCGCCCTTCATCCGCACCCAGGCGGCCTCCGTGTGCGTGACCGGAACGGCTCGGAACACCGTGACCGGTGCGGCGTCCCCGGGCAGTTCGACCTCCGGGATCTCGGGGGCGCGCAGGATCACCGCGGTGAACGCCGCACCCGGCCAGAGTGGCTCGCCGAGGTCGATGAGTGCGCCCTCTGCGAGGATCAGCCCCTCGATCGCCGGGGCGGCCGCGATCACGGCGAGAGCACGGACGAGTCCGTCGACCCCGCCGCGCAGCGTCAGGCTGAGTTCGGCCCGCGGGGCCGTCGGGTCCGGGACCAGATCGGACGGATCGCCCATCGGTTCGGCGGAGCATCCGAGCGTGACGTAGCGGACCAGGCCCGTCTCCACGTCCACAAACCGCAGGACACTGATGGGGTTCGCGCCGAGAAACGTCACCGACGCCTCCTGTGGTCCCGGTCCGTGGTGCCGTTCCAGGTGGGCCCGGACCGTCTGGAGAACCGACGACGGCGAGGAACCCTGCGGCATCACTTGAGTCCGAGACGGGCGAGCTCGTCCCGCACCCGCTCGGCGTTAGCGGGCTCGCAGAGGACGTCGTATCGCCCGGCGACCAGTTGTGAGGTGGACGCGAAGTCCCGTTTGCCGCGCGTGGCGGCGTAGGACAGGGAGGCGGAGACGATGCCGAACACCGAGCCGCCGATCAGGCCGGTGAGGACGACGCCCCACATGGGCTGGGTGAAGATGCCGAGTAGCAAGCCTACGAAGAGCCCGAGCCAGGCGCCGGTGGCCAGACCGCCGAGGAGGACCTTCGGCCAGGTGAGTCGGCCGGTCACACGCTCGACCTGCATCAGGTCGACACCGACGATGGTGACCTCGTGGACCGGGAACGCCTCGTCGGCCAGGTGGTCGACGGCGGCCTGGGCCTCCGCGTAGGTGGAGTAGGAGCCGACGACCCAGCCGGTGGGTGGCGTGGGCAGACCCGGGGTCTGGCCGCCCCGCGCCCTGCCGGTCGCCGGGTTCACTCGAGAGGTCATGAATTTCCGTCCTTCCGGGCTCACCCGTTGGTGATGGTCGGGTCCGAGACGGTCATCCCGGCCGCGCGCCCGCGCGCGGAGACCACGAGTGCCATCTTACGGCTGGCCTCGTCCAGCATCTCGTCGCCGAACATCACAGCGCCCCGGGCCCCGCCTTCGACAGACGTCGAGTGTGCGTAGGCCGCGAGGATGCCCTCGGCCTTGTCGAACTCGTCCTGGCGGGGGCTGAAGACCTCGTTCCCGGCGTCCACCTGAGACGGGTGCAACACCCATTTGCCGTCGAAGCCCAGGGCTGCGGTCCTGGCGGCGGCGCGGCGGAAGCCCTCTTCGTCGCGGACCTTGAGGAACGGCCCGTCGATGGCCTGCAGGCCGTGGGCACGAGCGGCGACGAGAATCGACA
>ERZ1032857.36-NODE-36-length-13852-cov-10.441763_pt1 | contig 13852 bp, 11 predicted proteins | sample MGYA00516688_ERZ1032857 | MGnify/ENA primary metagenome ERZ1032857 (study PRJEB33719, sample SAMN04262500) | wastewater metagenome | biome: rural village; feature: composting latrine chamber; material: composting feces with ash | place: El Salvador | collected...
GGGAACGCAGACCCGCCGATGGATGATCAGTTTGAAAGCGCCGGATCGGATCCCTTTCCCTTTTAAGCAAAGAATGGAGTAAAGGATCATGCAAAGAAGATACCGTTCGCGCAAGAAAGTTTGCAGCTTTTGCGCGGATAAGCAGACAGCAATCGACTACAAAGATACGAAGAAGCTGAGCAAATATATTACCGAACGCGGAAAGATTTTACCGAGACGCGTCACCGGCACCTGTTCCAAACATCAGCGCAAGCTGACCGCGGCAATCAAAATTGCCCGTCAGGTGGCTCTGTTGCCCTATACGGCAGACTAATCCCATACGACCGTCCCCTTCGGACGGTCGTTTTTTTTGGTGAAAGCGGCGGATCGGGCTATAATAGAAGAACAGGAACGATCCGTTCCCTGCATTGAAAGGAGGAAACCATGAGAGACAAACATCTGCAGACGATCCTTGCGGTTTTTGTGTCGTTTGCGCTTTTGCTGGCCGGGCTGACGGTATTTCCTCCGCTGATTGCCGCCTTTGCGATCCCCGTGGTTGCGGTTGCCGCGATCTACGGCATGAAAACACTGGCACCGGGGCTTGGTATTCTGTTTCTTCTGATTCTTTTTCTGACCGACTGGATGACGGCGCTGGTGGTTTTGCTGATCGTTCTGGTATTCAGTCTTGTGCTTCCCCGCGCGTTTGACAAACAGGCGGATCCGTATCAGACGGTGCTTTTACTGACGGTGCTTTTGCTCGGACTGCTCGGCGGACTGAGTCTTGTGCTCCAGTACAGTGCCGACATCGGCCTGATTCAGGCGATGGAGATGACGCTCAGAGAAACGGTGCAAAGGCAGATCGAACTGATCGATGCCGGCGGGCTTTCTTCCCTTGAAAGCCTGAATCTCCAGTACAATCTGCGCCAGGCGCTGGATCTGATGCTTCGGGTGCTGCCGGCGATGCTGTTTTTGCTGAGTTTTATCATGGCGATGGTGCATACGATCGGCACGGCGAAACTGTTGCGGTTTCGAGGCTATGGTATAATAAAGGCGGGAAATTTTAATCAATTCAAGCTTCCGACCAATATACTGATCGGCGCGCTGATCACGGTGGCGGGAACGTGGATTCTGTCAAAAACAGGGTATGCGGATACGGAGATACTGAATCTGAACCTGGCAGTGATCGTGGGCATACTGTTTCTGGTACAGGGCCTGGCGGTGGCGGACTGTTTTTTTGCCCGGCGTTTCGGGCTGCTGTTTCGCATTCTGGTGCCGATGCTGCTGATTTTGTTTCTGCAGCTCGGACCGGTGTACATTCTGCTCGGTATACTCGATGTGCCGCTGAAACTGAGAAGACGAATTACCTATAAATAAGGAGACGTATGAAGAATCGCCCGTTGGATTTCAAAGCGATGGGACCGATCGTCGGCGTACCTTTGCTGATTACGGTCGTACTCGCAATCTACAACCCCATATTGGGCTTTCTGGGCGCATTGCTGACCGGATATGTGACCTGGCATGTGCTGAATGAGCGCCGAAAAAAAGAAGCGGCGTTTGTTCGCTATGTCGAGAGTCTGGGCACAAATTTTGACAGTGTCGCCAAGAATGCGGTGTTCAGCATGCCGTTTGCCCTTGCCCTCACCGATGCGCAGGGGAACCTCATGTGGTACAATTCGCATTTTGCCACGACATCCGGCCGGGAAAACCTGCTGGGCACACAGATTGCGGAAGCGATCCCCGGTCTTGCGATCCAGGGACTTGCGGAAGACGATCCGCCGATGGAAGTCGAACTCGACGGCGCGCGCTATATTTTTCACTTCACGCTGCTGCGTGACGAGAAAACGGAAGAAGTCAACCGGGTGCTCCTGTACGGGCTCGACTATACCGAAGAAGGCAGGATCAAACAGGCCTATCAGGACGAATCACTCGTTTTGGGACTGGTGTTTCTGGACAATTACGAGGAAATCCGCTCCGGAGCCAGTGAATCGGAACGTACCCTGATCTTTGCCAATATCGACAATATCATCACCCGCTATTTTCAGCAGCACGCGGCCCTCGTACGAAAATATGAATCCGACAAATACCTCGTGGTGCTCGACCAAAAAGAGGCACGGGCGATTATCGAAAAGCGTTTCGATCTTTTGGATCTGGTAAAAAGCCCGACCGAGGAAGAAAAGGCGATTCCGCCTTCGCTTTCGATCGGCTTCGGCATGCAGGGAGAAAACCCGGCCGATGCCTATGCGCGGGCGCGCACCGCGATGGATGTCGCGCTGGGAAGAGGCGGCGATCAGGCGGTCGTAAAGCACGAGACCGCAATGGATTTTTACGGCGGAAAGAACAAGGCCGTGGAAAAACGCACCAAAGTCAAGTCCCGCGTCATCTCGCATGCGATGCAGCAGTTGATCGACCAGTCGGATCAGGTCTTTGTCATGGGGCATAAAAATGCCGACATGGACAGTTTCGGATCGGCGATCGGCGTACTGGCGGCGGTCCGAATGCGCGGCAAACGCGGCTATCTCGTTTTGGGAGACATCAATCCCTCCATTTCAGAAATCGTAACGGCGTTTGAAGAGGCGCCGCAGGAGGAACGACCGCACCGCATCGACGGCCCGGAAGCGCTGGACCGCTTTACGAATCAGTCGCTTCTCGTCGTGGTGGACACCCACCGCGCGCAGGCGACGGAAGAACCGGCGCTGCTCGAGGAGGCAAACCGGATCGTGCTGCTGGATCACCACCGGCGCGGCGCGGATTATATCCAGGACCCGACGCTGACGTATCTGGAGCCGTACGCGTCGTCCACCAGTGAGCTTGTCACCGAGATGCTCCAGTATATGGATGACAGCCAGTCTTTAACCAAAAGAGAAGCCGAGGCGCTTTTGGCGGGCATTATGGTCGACACCAAGAACTTCTACTACCAGACCGGCGTGCGCACGTTTGAAGCGGCGTCGCTTCTGAAGCGGGCGGGGGCCGATTCTTTGGCCGTGAAGCGGTTTTTCAAAGACGGTTTCGACACCTATCTCGCCAAGGCGGGTGTAGTGAAGAACACGCGGATCCTCGAGGATCACATTGCCGTCGGACGCCTGTACGGCATCCGGGAGGACGGCATGCTGATTGCCGCGCAGTCCGCGGATGAAATGCTGGGAATCCGAAGCATCAATGCTTCGTTTGTACTGTCGGAGATCGAAGACGGCACGCACATCAGTGCGCGTTCGCTCGGCGACATCTCCGTGCAGCTTATACTCGAAAAGATCGGCGGCGGGGGACATCAGACCGCGGCCGGCGCACAACTGAAGGGCCTTTCGATGGATGAAGCGGAAGAGAAACTTGTGGCCGCCATCCGGGCCTACGAACAGGAGGAAAACAACGAATGAAAGTCATCTTACTCGAAGCCGTACACGGACTCGGCGAGGCCGGAGAACTGGTCAATGCCAAAACCGGATACGCAAGAAACTATCTGATCCCGAACAATCTGGCGCTCGAAGGCACACCGAAAAACATTAAAGAATGGGAAAAGCGCGCCGAAGAAACAAAAGCGCAAAATGAAAAAGAACGCCAGGAAGCGATGGAGCTCAAGGAAAAAATCGAGCAGACCAAAGTGGAACTTACCGTCAAAACCGGGGAAGGCGGCCGCCTGTTCGGTTCGATTACCGTAAAAGACATCGCCGACGCACTGAAAGACCAGGGTCTTTCGATCGACCGCAAGCGCATCGAACTGAAAAGCCCGATCAAACAGACCGGCAGCCTGACCGTGCCCGTGCGCGTGTATCCCGAAGTTACAGCCGACCTTTCCGTTACCGTTACCGGAGCCTGATCCGTTGGACGATCGGGCGAGACAGCTCCCGCACGACTTTGAAGCGGAGCGCTCGGTCCTGGGAGCCATGGTGCTGGATAAAGAAGCGCTCCACATCGGCCTGGCGAGAGTCAGTGCCGATGATTTTTACATGCAGGCACATGCCGATATTTTCCGGGCGATCGGACAGCTTTCGGCGGAGAATATTCCGGTGGACACCGTCACCCTGGCGGACACGCTCAGAAAAGCGGAACTGCTCGACGCGGTGGGCGGGATTCCCGCCCTGATCGACTTGTCGCAGTCGGTGTCGCTGACAGCCAATATTGAAGCGTACTGCGAGATCGTAAAGGAAAAGGCGACCTTAAGAAATCTGATCCGCATGTCGGAGACCACGGCGCGCCATGCCTACGAGGCGACGGAGCCCGTCATGGATATTCTGGAGATTGCGGAGAAGGGGATCTTTGAGATCACCTCGCAAAACCACAACAAGGGGCTCGTGCCGATTCGCGATTCGCTGAACGAAACGCTCAGCCGGATCGAAGAACTGTCCAAGTTTGACAATCAGCTGACCGGACTGACGACCGGGTACACCGATCTGGACCGGATGCTTTCGGGCATGCAGAAAGCCGATTTTCTCCTGCTGGCCGCCCGGCCTTCGATGGGGAAAACCGCGCTCGGACTGAATATCGCGTTTCATGCGGCGCTCAGGGACAAGGCGAAAGTCGCAATTTTCTCTCTGGAGATGAGCGCGAACCAGCTGAATCAGCGGATGATTTCGTTTGTGTCGGGGGTGGATCTCACCAAGGTGATCTCCGGTCAGATCGAGACATCGGAAGAATGGCTGAAGATCGCCGATGCGATCGCGCTTTCGGCGTCTTTGGATCTGTATATTGACGACACGCCGGGGATCTCTCTGACGGAGCTTCGTTCCAAATGCCGACGCATGCAGATGGAACACGGGCTGGACCTGATCGTGATCGACTATCTGCAGCTGATGACGGTGCAGTCGCGTTTTGAAAACCGGCAGCAGGAGATCTCCCAGATTTCCCGCGGTCTGAAGGCGCTGGCCAAGGAGATGAACTGTCCCGTATTTTCTTTGGGACAGCTGTCGCGGGCGCCGGAGCAGCGGCAGGATCACCGGCCGATCATGAGCGACCTGCGGGAGTCGGGCGCGATCGAGCAGGACGCCGATGTGATTCTCATGCTGTACAGAGACGAGCAGTACAATGAAGATACCGAGGACCGGGGCATTGCCGAGGTTCTGATTACAAAGCACCGAAACGGGCCGACCGGTCGCGTGAAGCTGTATTTTCAGCACGAATGCACGCGGTTTCAGTCGATTGCCTCCGGATAAGCGGATATGTTTGGAAAGAAATTGCGAACGGATGTCACCCTGACAACCGACCGCCTGCGCCTGGTCCCCATGACCGAGGCCCATGCGCTGTCGATGAGAAACTGGGGAAGGCACCGTTCGAATTTGTATCGGGAATATAATTACTGCGAGATGTCGGAAGCCGAACTGCGCGCGTGGTTTTCACAACGGTGCGACCGCCACAACCGCTACTTCAGTATTTTGGTGGAAGATACCGTGCGCGGGTTTATCGGACTCAAAGAGATCTCTCCGCTGCGCCGGCGTTCGGTGCTGGGTTTTGCGGTGGACAGAAATCTGGAAGGAACAGGCATCGGCACGGCCGCCATGCGCGCGTTTTTGCCGGTGTATTTTACCGACATGGGATTTTCTTCCATGGATCTGTTCGTCTACGCCTACAATGAGCGGGCCATCCGCCTGTACCGCAAGCTCGGTTTTCGCACGATCGGCACTACGATGGATCTGTTCAGCAATCCGCTGAACTTTCCGTCGGAGGAAGAAGAAAGGGCCTGCGCGGACTGTTTTTACCGCACAGACGGCGGCGTATATGCCAAAGTATTTCAAATGCGTCTGCACGCAGGGGATGTCGGGAGGAGCCAATGAAGTTTCAACGAGAAGACTGGACGATCGATCTGGGCGAGACGCCGGTCGAAAATATGTTTTTGAACAGCTATATGCTTATGGCCTCGGGTGACGCGGTCAAGGCGTATCTGCTGGGCTACAAATGCGCCTACGACAAAAGCGAAATCCCCGAGGAGGACCTGTGTTCCGTGCTGCAGATTCCGCAGGACGAGCTTGACGCCATCTGGGATTACTGGGTGTCGCTGGGGCTGATCGAACGAAAAGAGGACCGGATCCTGTTTCGGAGTCTGCGCCAGATGTATCTCGGCGTGGAAGCCCCCGACTATTATGCACAACCGCAGGAACTCGTGAAGGAAGCCAAAGACGAGGAGACGGCGATGATGATCGAACAGATCGAATCGATCCTGACGGTGTCGCTGCGTCCGAATCAGGCGGCACAGCTGTTGAGCACACTCGGCGAATACCCGATGGACAAGGAAGTCGGCGTGATGAGCTTTTCCTACGCCTTTAATGATCTGAAGACCCGGGACTTCGACTATGCGCTCGGCGTCTGGCGCAAATGGTATATCGCGGGCGTGCGCACCATGGATGATCTGGAAAAGCATCTGAGCCGCGAAAAAGAACGGAACCGGACCAAAGAAAAGAAAAAACAGCCGAAGGAAACCTCGTTTACGACAAAGGGACAGGGGCAGGACCGTCTCACCGAGGAGGAAATGAAGGCGCTGATTGAACGCAAGCTGAAGAAACAGCGGAAAGGCCGCAGCTGATGAAATACGAGATCGACTGGATACTGGAAACCCGGCGAAAAAAAGCCCGGGAGACGGCGGAGGCCGTCCACCATCAGATGAAAGACGACGAGGCGTTTCAGGAAGCCGTGCGCGGCATGAAGACCTGCGGCGCACAGCTGCTACGGGCCCGGGCGCGCGGAGAGGACACCGCCCCGATCGAAGAACAGCTGCTGGCCTGCGAAAAAGTAAAAGAAGAGCGCCTGAAAGAAAACAGACTTTCGCCTTCCGATCTGTTGCCGCGCTACACCTGTCCGGTGTGCGAGGATACGGGGAGGACGGAAAACGGGGAGGACTGCGACTGCAAACGGCAGCTGCGTCTGGCGCTTTTGTTTCAGCGGGATCCGTCGGCAAAGATTCTCAAAGAGGAGACTTTCGAAAATTTCGACCTGTCGCTGTTTCGAAAACAGCGGCGCGGGGAGGAACCGGAATCGCCGTATCAGATGATGACGCAGATGCTTGCGACGGCGCGCGCGTTTACGGACGGGTTCTCGCGGGAAAAAGACCGCAATCTGCTGCTGTACGGTCCGGTGGGGGCCGGAAAATCGTATCTGTGTCACGCCATCACCCGGGAGCTGATCGAGCGGGGGGTGCCCGTGGCCTACCAGACCGCATACGGGCTGCAGGAGCTGTATCAGTCGGTGCGGTTTGCCCCTGCAAATCTTCGCCATGAACGGGAAGGCGCCCTGAACCGCATCCGCGACGCGGATCTTTTGGTGATCGATGATCTCGGTACCGAAACGGTGCACGCGGTCAGCGCCGCGCATTTTTTTGAAATGCTCAATGACCGGCTGCTGCAGAAAAAGAGCACGGTCATATCAACCAATCTGGAACTCCCGGAAATTGAACGCATGTATTCCCCGCGCGTGTTCTCCCGGATCTTTGGGCAGTACGAACTGTATCATATTTTTGGGGACGATCTCAGGATGAGAGTGTGAGGAGGAAATCCATGGAAAAAAGGATCTATGTAACAAAGCGCGATCTCTTTCAAACCGAAGGCGCGCAGCTGAAAGAAACACTGAAAACGCAACTGAGGATCGACGCGGACTGGATCGTACGAAACGGCTATGATCTTTCCCTGAAAGACGAAACCCAGCTGACGGCACTCACCGAACAGATCCTGATCGACCCGGTGACCGACACCTTTTCTGATCAACTGCCGCAGATGCGCTACACCCTGGCGACCGAATATCTGCCGGGGCAGTATGACCAGCGCGCGGACTCCGCCAGGCAGTGCCTTGCCATTGTGGCAGACGACGAAGAGGCCCTGATCCGAAGTTTCCGGATCGTGCAGACCGACGCCGAACTTACGCAGCAACAGCAGGAAGCCGTGGAAGCGTATCTCATCAATCCCATTGAGACACGCAAAAAGAATCTGGACGAACTTAAGTTTACCGAAGACACCCGGATTGATCCGGTGCCCGTGGTCGAAGGTTTCACGGAAAAAGACGAACAGGCCATCCTTTCGTATCTGCAGGAGGAAGGCTATTCCATGACGGTTGCTGACATGCTTTCTGTCAGGGATTATTTCCGGGACACCGAACACCGCGACCCCACGCTGACGGAACTGCGCGTGCTGGACACCTACTGGTCCGACCACTGCCGCCACACCACCTTTGAAACCGAGCTCACGGCGATCGAAGTGCTCGACGGTCCGTACAAAGAGGAACTGAACGAAGCGCTCGAGGCGTACCGTGCCGCCAGAAAAGAAATCGGCCGCGGAGAAAAACCCGTGACGCTCATGGATATGGCGACACTGTATGCCAAAGTGCTGCGCGCCCGCGGCGGGCTGCAGGATCTGGAAGTGTCGGAAGAGATCAATGCCGCAAGCATCCGGATCGAAGTGGAAAAAGACGGAGCCCGTGAACCGTGGCTGCTCCAGTTCAAAAATGAAACCCACAATCACCCGACAGAGATCGAACCGTTCGGCGGCGCGTCAACCTGCGTGGGCGGCGCCATCCGCGATCCGCTCTCCGGACGGGCCTATGTGTATCAGGCCATGCGCATCACCGGTGCCGCCGATATTACGGCACCCCTGGATCAGACGCTGCCTGGAAAACTTCCGCAAAGCAAGATCTCAAAAACCGCGGCCCAGGGCAACGCCTCCTACGGCAATCAGATCGGCCTGACCGCCAGCTATGTCGAAGAACTGTATCACCCGGGCTATGTCGCCAAGCGCATGGAACTGGGCGCGGTCGTAGGCGCCTCTCCCGAAGACCATGTAGTCCGGGGCACGCCCGCGCCCGGCGATGTCATTTTACTGCTCGGCGGTCCGACCGGAAGAGACGGTGTCGGCGGCGCCACCGGATCCAGCCGGGAACATACGGAAGAATCTCTCGAGAAATCCTCATCGGAAGTGCAAAAGGGCAACGCGATCGAGGAAAGAAAACTGCAGCGGCTTTACAGAAACCGCGACGCCGCGCGCATGATCAAGCGTTCGAACGATTTCGGGGCGGGCGGCGTGTCCGTTGCCATCGGAGAGATTGCCGACGGCGTGCGGATCGATCTGGACGCCGTGCCCGTGAAATACAGCGGTCTCGACGGCACGGAACTTGCGATCTCCGAATCCCAGGAACGCATGGCCGTGGTGATCGACGCAGAGAATGAAGACGCGTTTCGCGCACTGTGCGAAGAAGAAAACCTCACGGCGACCCGCGTGGCCGTGGTGCAGGAAGAACCGCGGGTGCAGATGCGGTACCGCGGACAGACCGTGGTGGATCTGGCCCGTGATTTTCTGAACACGGCGGGCGTGCGCGCATCGCAGACAGTGACGCTTGCACCGGAAACCCGCGAATTCCCCGGGGTTTCTTATCCCGAAACCAAAGAGGCGGTGCTTGAAAATCTCCGTCTGCCGCAAAATGCTTCCCAGCAGGGCATGGTCGAGATGTTTGACTCGAGCATCGGACGCACCACAGTGCTCATGCCCTACGGCGGACGCACGCAGCGCACCCGGCAGGAAGCGGGCGTGCAGAAACTTCCCGTACCGGGCGGCACCGACAGCGCCAGCGTGCTGAGCTACGGTTTTGACCCGTATCTTTCGGAGTTCGAACCGTTTGTCGGCGCGCAGTATTCGGTGATCGAAGCCCTGGCCCGGCAGGTGGCCGTCGGCGCGCCGTACCGCACCGCGCGTCTGAGCAATCAGGAATATTTTGAACGGCTGGGGGATGTCTCCGAAAAATGGGGCAAGGTTGTCAAGGCGCTGCTTGGTCTGTACCGCGCGCAGGCCGCCTTTGAAACCCCGTCGATCGGCGGCAAGGACAGCATGAGCGGCACCTTCCATGATCTGGATGTCCCGCCGACGCTTGTGACTTTTGCCGTGACCGTGTCGGAGGCGTCGGCAACCGTGTCCGCGGAGCTGAAAGAAAAGGGAAGCAAACTGCTGCTGCTACCGCATCGGCCGGACGCACTCCATCTGCCCGATTATGCATTCCTGAAGCGCAGCTGGGATGCGGTGCTCGCGCTGCGCGACAACGGCCTGCTTCTGGCCGCCAAGACGATTCAGCAGCAGGATGTCGTGACGGCCCTGATTCAGATGGGCCTCGGCAATGAGATCGGCTGTGATGTCACGGTAAAAGATCATAAAGACGCGTGCCTGCCGGGCAGTCTGCTTCTGGAAGTGAAAGAGGAAGCGGATGTACCGGAAGGATTTGTGGAGATCGGACATACCGTGGACGGTCCTTTGCGCATCGACGGCATCGAAATCGGCTTTGATGAGGCACAAAGCGCACTGGAATCGCGGTATGCGGATCTGTATCCGCTTCGTCTGCCGTCTTCGGCATCGCCTTTGTGCGACGCCTCGCCCAAAGAGAAAAAGACAGCGCACGCGCGCGCATCCCTTGCAAAACCGCGTGTTGTGATCCCTGTGTTTCCTGGCACCAACTGTGAATTTGACACGTATGACGCCTTCGTAAAGGCAGGAGCCGCGCCCGAAGTCTTTGTTCTTCGCACGCAAAACCAGGCGGCGATCACAGAAAGTATGCGGGCGCTGGCCGAAAAGATGGAACAGAGCCAGATCATTGTGCTGTCGGGCGGTTTCTCCGGAGCGGATGAACCGGACGGCAGCGGGAAATATATCGTGAGTGTGCTGAACAATCCGTATGTCAGAGAGGGCATCGAAAAAATGATGGATCGGGACGGCCTGATGCTGGGAATCTGCAACGGCTTCCAGGCGCTGATCAAATCGGGTCTGCTGCCCTACGGAAAAGTCACGGCACCCGATCCTTCGTCGCCGACGCTGTTTCGAAATGAAATCGGCCGGCACGTGTCCCGCATGGTCGATGTCTCCGTCGTGTCCGCTACCTCGCCCTGGATGGCGGGCTTTGCGCCGGGCGAACGCTTCGTCCTTCCGGTGTCGCACGGCGAAGGCCGGCTGATGGCTCCGAAGGAAGTGCTCGATCAGCTGTTTGCGGACGGGCAGGTCGCCAGCGTCTATGTGGACCCCGAAGGAGAACCCACGGTCGATCCGCGCTATAACCCGAACGGCGCCTACTGCGGCATCGAAGCGCTGACTTCTCCCGACGGACGCATCCTCGGACGCATGGCCCACTCCGAGCGGTATACCGAGAATGTCTTTGTGAATATCCCCGGCAGAAAATCGCAGGATATTTTCCAAAACGGGGTAAACTGGTTTAAGTAATCGCCGTTTTTCTGACAAAGGATTGTTCCTTTGATTTGGTGTGTAGAATCAAAAAATCTGGGTATATTAGAAGTGTAGAACTTGTACAGATCAATATGAGAAACACAGCAAAAAAGGAGGAACGAAATGGGTATACTTTCATGGTTAATTTTGGGCGGACTGGCCGGATGGCTGGCAAGCAAGGTCACAGGCAATGATGCGGGCATGGGCATTCCCGCCAACATCATCGTAGGAATTATCGGAGCGTTTATCGGCGGATTCATCGCCAACAATCTGTTCAACATCTCCGGCGTAACCGACTTCAATATCAGCAGCTTCCTGGTTGCTTTCGGCGGATCGATCGTTCTTCTGCTGATCGTCAACGCAGTAACCGGCAGAGGAAGAAGATAGAATTACAAAGCAGCTCCGGGTGATTTCACCCGGAGTTTTTTCTTGGCCCGAAAAGCTCTCTTTCGATCTTCTGTCTTTCATTGAGTTCGCGCGGCCGATTCCTTATAATAGAAAGAGAAGCTGTGCACACACTACCGAATTGAGAAGGGACCGCGCATGAACAACAGCAAACCATCCGGATCGGGTTTTGAGAAAATCGGCCGCGACATCCATTATGCGCTGCGAGATGCGCTGCGAGAGGTGAACAAAACGAAAATCAGAAAGAAGATAGATATCCCCATGAAACGTTCCAGAAACAGGCAGCCGCGGGAAAGCTGGCAGGAATTTCAGGCGAGCAACGAAAAAGAGGGCGTTCTGGTGCGCACCGACGCGCACGGCGAACCGATTGCACCGTTTAAGGGCCGTTCGGTCGCCTATCAGGTGATCGGCTATTTCATCGGCCTGCCGCTGTTGATTACCTCCACCTATACCACCGTTTTGATGCTGTCGCAGCCGGTGCTGAGCCTGTCATTTGTCGGACTGCTTCTGGGCAATCTGCTCGGCCTGTATCCCGCCACCTATTTTTCCGTGCGCACGGGCATTACGGGCATCAAACTGCATTACGCAAGACAGCGTTTTTCTTCCTACTGGCAGGCGCTGAAAGAGCGGGGCTTTGCACCGATGCAGAAACTGGCGCGCGAAGCGGGCCGCAACATACTCAATGTTCGCAATGAAATCCGCTTTATGGTCAAGCAGGGATTTTTCGACAAGGCACATATTGACCGGGAACACGATATGCTCGTGATCAACGAGCCCAATTATGTTGCCCACAAAAAAGCGATGCTGCTCGAAACGCAAAAAAGACAGGAGCTGGAAGCCCCGAAAGAGGCACTGCCCGAACCGAAGGCGCAGGAAGACAGCGCCCGCGCGATGATCCGCGAAGGAAAGGCCTATATCGAAGAGATCGAAGCGATCCGTTCTGGGATCAAAGATCCGCAGATGCAGCAGGATCTTGTGCAGCTGGAGAAAGTTACCTACAATATTTTTTCCTGTATTTCCAAAAACCCCGAGAAACTGAACAAAATCCGCCGCTTTATGCAATATTATCTGCCGACGACCGTCAAACTGGTGCAGTCGTATGAAGAACTGGAAGCGCAGCCGGTGGCGGGCGTCAATATTCAGACATCCAAAGACAAAATCAAAGAATCCATGAAAACCATCAACACCGCCTTTGAACGGCTGCTGGACGAACTGTTTCAAAAAGACGCGCTGGATATTCACAGCGATCTGATCGCCATGGAAACCATGATGGCCAGGGACGGCCTGGGCGGCAAGGATTTTATCCGAATAAGAGAGGAAGATGCTGACGATGGACCACAATAAAAAGAACGAAACCCCCATGGAACCCGAACTCACACTTGAACCGGAACTGACACTGGAGCCGGATCTGGACACCGAGCTTCCGGTTCCGACGCTGGAATCCGCAATCGAAGCCGATGCCAAACGCGAATATGAACTCACCCCGGAAGAACAGAAGATGGTGGATGAGTTTGCCGAGAAGATCGATCTGAAAAATTCCGGCATGATTCTGAAATACGGTGCGGGCACCCAGAAGAAAATTGCGGACTTTTCCCAGAGCGCGCTCGAATCCGTGCGCACCAAGGACATGGGAGAAGTGGGCAATATGCTGTCGGGCATTGTCAGCGAACTCAGAAACTTCAACGAAGAGCAAGACAGCGGCGGCGTGTTCGGATTCTTCAAAAAACAGGGAAGCAAACTGCAGAATCTGCAGATCAAATACGACACGGCCGAATCCAATGTCAACAAAATCGCCGAGGTCCTGGAAGGGCATCAGGTGCAGCTGATCAAAGACTCCGCCATGCTCGACAAAATGTACGACATGAACATGATCTACTTCAAGGAACTCAATATGTATGTGCTCGCAGGCAAGCAGAAACTGGAAGAAGTGAGAAAAACGGAAATGCCCGCGCTCATGCAAAAAGCCAATGAAACAGGGCTCCCGGAAGACGCGCAGGCCGTCAAAGACCTCGACAATCTGTGCACCCGCTTCGAGAAAAAACTGCACGATCTCGAACTCACCCGTATGGTCGCCCTGCAGATGGCGCCGCAGATCCGGCTTGTGCAGAACAACGACACCATCATGTCGGAAAAAATCCAGTCAACCCTCGTCAACACCATTCCGCTGTGGAAGAGCCAGATGCTTCTGGCCCTCGGAGTGAGCCATTCCATGGCCGCATCCAAAGCCCAGCGGGAGGTTACCGACATGACCAATACCCTGCTTCGAAAAAACGCCGAGACCATCAAGCAGTCCACCATCGAAA
>ERZ1032857.37-NODE-37-length-13701-cov-9.096658_pt1 | contig 13701 bp, 10 predicted proteins | sample MGYA00516688_ERZ1032857 | MGnify/ENA primary metagenome ERZ1032857 (study PRJEB33719, sample SAMN04262500) | wastewater metagenome | biome: rural village; feature: composting latrine chamber; material: composting feces with ash | place: El Salvador | collected...
GGAACCGTCGGGGAAGCACTTGCACTGGACGATAAGGCGATGTCAGATCTCGTCGCCGGACTGGCCACCACAGGCTCTGCTCTCGAGTTGACCCACCTGCCCGCGTCGTCGCCGCTTGTCTCGGCGGTCCACCGTGAACCGCTATGGGACTCCACCTTCGACCCAGACGACCATTGTCCGGTGATCGAGCTGCCGGCCGGTACCCGAGCAGCAGATCTACGCAGCAAATCGACCCTCTCCCGCGCAGCCTCCACTCGGCGCAAACTGGAACGCGAGGGAGTCGGGTTCGCGGTGGAGACAGTCCGGACGCCCGCTGAACTGGACGCGCGCTGGGACGACATCGTCGCGACGGCCGCGGCCGCGCACTCCGACGAAGGAGACGACCGACTCAACCTGTGCGCACCTCCCCACGACCGGTTCACCAGGGAGTTCCTCCAACAGGAGGCAGCTGACGGGCATCTCCTGCTGTGGGGCGGTACCTTCGGCGGTCGGTGGGGGGCCCATTTCGCGACCCTGCGCACCGGTTGCACGGCCGAACTCTGGTTCACCCGGTTCGACCCCGAACGCGGCAGGTCCCGCCCGGGGCACCTGTTGATCGAAGCGGTGTGCGACCAGCACGACGACGTAGGCGTGACACGTGTCGATCTGCTCATCGGCCGCAGTGGCTATAAAAGGGATTGGCAAAGCCACGAATACGCGGTCGGAACCCTGATCGCCGTACCCACCGGTTCCCGGACCGCGCGCACGCGCATGGTCGCGGCGGACCGGTCCGTCAGTCTTCTCAGGGCGGCCGCAGAGCGGGTCAGGGGAACGTGAGGCGCGCGGGCCGGGCGACTCCTGACTCCCAGAGCCGCTCGTTGGTGACCAACTCGACAGTCTTGGTCGCCAGTCGGATAGTCACGGCGGTGTTCGGCTGGGCCGGCACGGTCGTCATCGCCCGGTCGCTCACGCCGGACGACTGGGGGCGGTACGCGTTCATCTTCGGCCTTCTGGGAATCATGGCGCTGATCACCGATCTCGGGGTGGGCCGCGTGGTCCTGGCCCGACTCGCTGCCGACGACCACGAGGAGGCGCGGGAGGTCGCGGGATCGTTCATCCTGCTCCGAATCCTGCTCGGCCTCCTCGGGTTCGCCGTGGCAGTCGCCTATGCCGCGTTGACCGGACTGTCCGTGACGCTGGTGGCCGTGGTCGCGTTCGCGGCAACGAGCGTCGTACTCGCCACGCCAGCAAACGCACTACTCGTGCTCTACCAGGCCCGGCTTCGTCTGGTCCCGGTGGCCCTGTGGGACATCGTTGCGCAGATCGTGCAGTTCGCCCTCGTTCTGCTTGTCGCCTGGCTGGCGCCGACGCTGATGTGGTTCATCGTCCCGGCCGTCGCCAAGGAGCTGGTGGTTCTGTCGGCGCGTGCAGCCGGCGTACTACGCGGCGCCCTCGGCCCCGGCCCGGTGTTCACCGCGGGCACGAGGTATTGGGGCGAGATGCTGCGTGAGTCGATCCCGATCTCCATCGGTTTCGCGCTCATCATGCTGCTGACCAAGGTCGACATCCTCATCCTCCAACGGCTGGACACCTACGACGCGGTCGGCATGTACGCCATCGGGTACAAGTTCTCCGACCTGGTGATCATCGTGACAGTCACGATCTCCGTGCCGTTCACGACCGTGCTCGTCCGGGCGTGGCCCGACGACATCGAGACGTTCCGCCACCGCACCCGGCAGGCGATGGTCGTCGCCGGCGGGCTCGGGGCACTCGCCGCTATCGGGTTCTGGCCAACCGCAGACTTCTTCGTCGGCCTGCTCTACGGCGACACCTTCGTCCCCGCCTCGAACGCCGCCCGCGTTCTCGTCGTCTCGAGTGCGCTCAGCGGCGTCACGAACATCGGGATCGTCGCGCTGGTCGCCGCCCGCAAGCTCTCCGTCTTTCCCTGGGTAGCCGGTGCCGGGGTCCTCCTCAACGTCGGCCTGAACTATCTGGCGATCCCCATGTGGTCGTACGACGGGGCGGCCGCCGCCACACTGGTCACCGAAGCGGTGATGTTCGTAGCCTGCCTCATCGTGGTCCAGCGCAGCGTGCGAATCCGGGGCGTCGTGCCCTGGGGCCCGCTGGTTCGCCAGATCCTGCTCGCCACGTCCGTGATCGCCCCGGCTACCGTGCTGATCGGGTTCACCGGCTGGCCTTGGCCGCCCGTCGTCGTCATTGCGCTCGTCGTTTTCCTGGCACTGGCCGAGTTCAGTGGATCGCTCGAGGACATCACCGTGTTCGGACGGATCCCCGCAACACTCACCCGCGGACGAAAGGACCATTGATGCGAGGCAGACGCCCAGCCCGAGTGTTCCGAGATGCGACTAAGCGTCTGCACCCGGGCCGCTCCGGGGTCGTACTGGCCTATCACGACATCGTCGCTGACAGTGCCACCGTCTATCCCTACGCGGTCCGAGAATCGACGTTCCTGCACCAGCTCGACGTTCTTGACGCGGTGGGACTCCGGCCGGTCACGCTCGCCGAATTCACCGACCGGCTCACCGCCGGCGACGCCTCCGGGCTCGCCGCGATCGTCTTCGACGACGCGCTCGTCGGCGTGCACCGGTTCGCGCTGCCGAGACTGGTCGAGCGCCGCGTTCCCTGGACCCTGCTCCCGGTGACCGAACGGACGGGAATCGAACCCCCGTGGTGGCCCGAGGCGTCACGGACGATGACCCGGACGGAGATCGACGAGGCCCTGACCGCCGGGGCGTCGCTGTGTGGACACACCGCCACCCACCGCTCATTGACCGAACTGTCGACGGGGGAGGCCCTAGACGACCTCCGCCGCTCGCGTGACACGCTGTCCGACTGGGCTGGCACCGCGATCCACGAGTTGTGTTACCCGTTCGGTCACCAGGACGAGCGGATCCGGAAGATCGCGTCCGAGGCCGGGTTCCGGGTGGGCTACACGTTCACTAACGGACGCAATGACCCCCACACCGACCTGTTCGCGCAACCGCGGCTGGCCATGCACGAGGAACTTCGCTCGACCCGATGGTTGGCCACTCTGTTGCGCCCCGGGCACACCTGGCCGCCCGTCCGCGATCTCAGGATGGACCGGGACGACGCTCCCGACAGACTTGGAGACGCCACATGATCGCAGGACTCGTGACCACGCTCCTCGTCTGCCTCGCACTGTTCGGCATCTCATTGCACAGACCGCAATGGGGGGTCATCGCGATCGCCGGACTGGTGCCGTTCAACGGCCTGCTGCTCATCAGTCCGTTGTCGATGTCGTACTGGAAAGAAGCAGCAGTTCTCGCAGTCCTCTGCGCCACCCCCTTCGCGCGCCGTACCCCGCCCGGCCTGACGGTCGTGGCGCCATGGCTGCTCCCGCTGGGCGTCCTCGTACCGTTCGGCGTGATCTCGGCGCTTGTCATGCAGGGAACTCAGATGTTCTTCCCACTGAAGATCGCCTTCTTCTACATCCTGCTCGCCGTGATCGCGGTGCTCTTCCCCTTCAACCGGCAGGACAAGGACACCCTGATCTCCGTGCTGTTCGGCGCGGCCGTATTGTCCGCCTTCTACGGCATCTGGCAGCAGTTCATCGGCCCCCAGGCATTAGCAGACATGGGCTACGAGTGGAATGAACAAATCCGCAGTGCCGGTCCCCTACTCCGGAGCTTCGGTACCTTCAACCAGCCCTTCCCGTTCGGGCTCTTCCTCATGCTGGTGATCATCCTCGTCACCGCGGCATCCCTGGCCGAACCGTACCGGCTACGCTCGCGGCTGTTCCTGCTCGCCTTCCCGGTGCTCGGGGCGGCCATGCTGCTGTCAGTGGTGCGCGCGAGCTACGTCGGGGTGGCGGTCGGGCTGGTGGTGATCGGGATCGTGCTCTACCGTCGCTTTCTCGCCTGGATGGTGTTCGGCTCGGTCCTCACCGGACTGGTCGTGGCGGCCGCGTCAATGGTGTTCGGGAACACCGTGCTCAGCACTCTCACCTCAAGCAGCAGCCTCGAGGAACGCGGAGACCACTGGTCGGTGAACATCCCCCTGATACTCACCCGGCCTCTCGGTCAAGGACTCGGGACCACCGGTTCCTCCGCGGCAAAGGTAGCCGAGGGCTATAACCCCGCGGCACCGCTTTACCAGCCTGACAGCTACTACATCAAGATCCTACTGGAACTCGGGCCCATCGGTCTGGCGTGCTATGCGGCCGTCGTGATCCTCATGGTGGTTCCGCTACTGCGGATGATCCCCCTCACCGGTGACCCGCTGGAGCGGGCCCTGTTGGGAGGCGCAGTGGCGGCAACTTCGGCCGCGTGCGTGGCCGCGCTGTTCTCGACCTACCTCGAGATCTTCCCGCTGGACGTGTTCTTCTGGCTCATTCCCGCAGTGGCCGGCAGCACGAGCATGACGATCCGCGAACAGCTCACCGGCCGTGCCCGAGGTGCCCGACCGCTCAACCGACGGACTCACACGACGCGATCGACCACCGCTGCGATCCTCGACCGGAATGACTCCTCAGAGAAGTCGGCTGCGAATCGGGCCAGTGCCGACGCCGGATAGGCCGAATCGTCCCACCGGCGCATCGCCTCCGCGAACGCGGCGATGACCTCGTCGTCGTCGCTGCCCTCCACCAACTCTCCGCTCACACCGGGCACCACAGTGTCCACCGCACCGCCCCGCCCCAACGCCAGGACGGGCGTGCCAGCGGCCATCGCCTCCACCGGCACGATGCCGAAGTCCTCCTCGCCAGGCATGACCAGGGCGCGCGCGCCGCGCACGAGTTCGCGCATCTCAGCGCGAGGAAGACGCCCCAGGAACTCCACGCCCGGACCCGACCGAGCGACACACCGGTCAAGATCCCGCCCCTCCCCCACCACGAGGAGCCGGACCCCGGCAGCAACAGCTGCGGCCACAGCCACATCGACGCGCTTATACGGAACGAGCCGTCCTACAGAGATGAAATAATCACCGCGAGGCAACTCTCCCGGTGTGAAATAGGTGGTGTCGACGGGCGGATGTACCACTTCCGCGTCGCGTCCCCACCAAGCACGGATCCGATCCCGCACCGCGGTGGAGTTGGCGACGATCAGCTCCGGCCGCGAAGACCACCGCGACTCATTGGCCTTCGCCCTCTGCGCCAACGCCCCGAGCGCCACGCGGCCCGCGACCGAGCCCGCTTCGCCCCTGCGGAACGTCGGATCCCACGCCCACCGCGCCGGACTGTGGACATAGGCCACAGATGGCACATCCAGCGCCGCGGCGGCGATCGCGAACGCGTGATGGCTGATCACCATCACGTCGGTATCTGCAGGGCTGATGCTCGACCGCCGGAGCGCCCAGGGGACGAAAGGGAGCAGGGGCGCATAGGAACGCCCACCAACACGGTCGTAAACGTGCTGCAGAGGTCCTGTCGATATCCGGCCTCGAAGCGCGGGAGGTACCCCCTCCGGGCGGGCGAACGGGACGTGGATCCGTGCGGCGGGCCAGATACGTGCCATCTGCTCCACTACATGCTCACTACCGGCGATATCGGTGAGCCGCTCGTGGACCACCGCGATTCGACGAGGCGAGACGCCGGTCACCGTATCGACTCCGGAGAACGCACCGCCACGCGCACCGGGACCCCGACCTCCGAAAAGGAGGCCAGCGCAGCATTCGCCGCGCTGCCCTTCGCGGAGCCGTCGTTGACTACAACCACACCGAGGTCCACATCCGAGACGGGAACCTCACGCCACCACGGCTCAGTCAGAGAGAAGTTCACGAGCCGGTACTCGTTGGAGCCGGCGCCAAGCGGTGGTTCGACCGGATCAGACTCACCGAGGACCACTACTGTGCCACCGGCTGACAGCACAGCAGACACCGCAGCCTCGGTGAGTGGGGGCAGAGCATTGAGCGGTGCGGAGTCCACATCCACCACAGCTCCGTGGCGATGTGCGGCAGACCTGGCCCAGATCACATCGGTGCGCCGTCCGGCGCGCAGATTCCGCACGCCGAGGATCAAAGCCGCTATCAATGCGGTCGCCACGCCCGCGACGAGCCCCGTTGCGAGCGGTTTGGGCCACGTCACATCGCCAGAGCCGGCGTCTTGGGAGATGATCGTCGCGGTCGGGTACGCGAGACGCAGCTCCTCCGGCGTGGACCGCGCCTCATAGATCAGCCGGAGCAGATCCGACGTGTCGGCAGTCCTGTCCACGCGCAGACGGGCGTCGATCTCATCATTGAGTCGGTCGATCTCCTCCTGCGTGGCCTCGACGACCGGAGCGAGAACAGTCTCGCGGGCCTCGTCGGCCTGCAGGTTCATCGCCTCAACGGCCAGCGCCCCCATCTTCGTCGCGCTGACAGGGCCGGCGTGTGATCTGGTCACGACCTCCAGGACACCCGGGATCTTGGAGGTGGTGACCTCCACCGAAGGGCGCCAGCCGTGGAGACTCACCGGCTCGCCCATGCGCTCCTCGATGAAGTACCGTGCGCGTTCGTCGGTCACGTACTCGGACATGCCCGCCGCCAGAGCCTCCATCGTCGCCGCATCACGCTCGGCCCGAGCCGGTGTCCCGACGCTCACGGTGGTGGTGGCGGTGTACTCGTCTCGGAACCCGGACGCGACAAACCCCGCGACCACCCCGACGAGAAGGCCGATCAGGAGTGCCGCGGGCACGGACCGGGCCACAGAGGCCAGGTACAACCCGAGGTCGAAGACCGGGGGCCTCGGGTCTCCCACCACTCCACCTGACGCTTCTGAAGCGTCCGAGCGCGTCGTCCCCATCAGATCGGCCCCTCCCATAAATTTTGCGGTCGACAGCACGCGGCGGCAGCCGAGTACTACGCATCCGGCAAAGGGATCATATCCACTGCCGACCTTCGATGAAAAATTGTCAATACTCTAAGTTCCACGACCTCCGTCTACGGGAGCCGGGGCTGTAGCATTCCGGTCGACAGCTCGGGGCAGACGGCGCCCGGGCCCGGAACGACGCAGGTGTTCAGTGATCGAGACCCTCTCCCCCCGGCTCCCCCTGATGCCCTCCCAGATCGGCATGCGCGACGGTCACCTCCAGGACCCGGACAACGCGGCGTACTCTGTCGCCCAGATCGTCTGGTTCGCCGGTGAGGAGCTCACTGAGCAGATGGTGATCGATGCTGTCGAGCGTGGGATCCGGGACACCCGTTCTATCCTCATGGTCGCCCGGACCGACGCGGACGGCAGCTGGTACCAGCAACTCGACGCCGCGGCGGAGGTCCCGGTACACCGTGTAGACCTGTCAGCGGAGGCGGACCCTGCCCAGGCGGCGCGTGATCTCGCGTTCCGGGAGGTCCGGCGGGCACTCCCGATCAGCGGTCCGGGTCTGCCCTTCCGGTCATTCGTGTTGACTCTCGGTGCGGGTTCCTTCGCGTGGTTCGGAATCTGCCATCACATGTTCCTCGACGGCTACGGGGCGACTTTGCTCCGAGCCCGAGTCGGACAGGTTCTCGGTGCGATCGCCGCCGGACAGGACGTGCCCGAGAGTCCGTTAGGTGACATTGTCGACCTCATCCCGACCATCCCCGAGCCGGACCCGGCTGATCTGCAGTTCTGGAAGTCCCACCTGGAGGGGGCACCGGAGGTGATCAGTTTCTCCGACCGGGTCGCCCCGCCAGCACCTCTCTACGAGATGCTCGATTTCAGGACACCGGGTTTCGCTGCCCGGATTGCCGAGGCACTCGATGGAGTGAACTGGGCGCATGTCGCTGCAGCTGCGGCGATCTCGTACTCGTCGGTAATCCTGGAGAACCGATCAGTCGTTGTAGGCTTGCCCGTCACCGGCCGGTTCACACCGCAAGAGAAGGTCACCCCCTCCCAGTCGATGGGTGCGCTGCCTCTCATGGTCGATGTCGAGCACGAGGGGGATTTACCCACCCTGGTCACTGCGTTCCGACAGGCGGTCCGTGCCACCAAGGACCACCAGAGGCAGGCCCCGGACGCGCTTCGAGCCGAGCTACCCGTGGCATGGCGAACTGGGAGGATGTACGGACCGATGGTCAATATCATCCCGTTCGAGATTCCGTCGATGGCCGGGGAACTGGAAACCGGACTGGAGGTGATCAGCCACGGGCCCTGCGATGACGTGTCGTTCACCATCACGCCTGGTCCCGACCACGGCATCCGCACGGAGATGCTCTTCAATCCGTCGCTGTACGGTCCGGCCGTGCGCGCCGCCCACGCCGCCCGATTCCAACGTTGGCTGGAGCAGATCGCCTCCCGACCGGACATCCCGCTGGCGGAGTTGACGTGCCTCACCACCGATGAGGAGGCGGCACACGCCGAACTCGGCCGTACGCCGGAGCCACGTACCCCCCAGCCCTTGGTCTGGGGAACACAGTGCACCGTCATCGACCTCGCCGAGCAGGCCGGTGTATCCGAGTTCAGCGGCGTTTCCGTGCTGTCAGCGTTGGACAGGCCCGCCGTCTTCGGAAGGCCCGGTCGCGTGGTGTTCCACACACCGCGGGGTCCGCACGAATCAGGTCTCCTCGTCTCGCTCCATCCGGACGGGATCGAGTACCGGGGAACTGCAGCCGACCGCGTGGTCGTCAACGGCACACAGGTCGAGCTCGACGCCGTCCGTATGGCGCTCGCCGGCGACCCTCGGCACGCCGACGCTGAGATCTCGGTCTCTGCTCGGCGTATCACCGTCCGACTTGGCACGGACGCCGATCAGTTCGAGCGTGACGAGATCTCCGCCCGGATCGCTGAGGCCACCGCCGCTCCGGTCGTTGTACGGTGACCCCGTCAGCGCTGCGCATCCTCCATCTGGTCAACGAGGTGGTGGACACCGGCAACGGGATCGTCAACGTCACCGTGGATCTCGCGATCGATGCTCACACACGAGGGCACGAGGTGGCGGTCGCGTCGTCCGGCGGTGGATTCGTGCCCCTCCTGCAGTCATCCGGGGTCTCGCATCACCATATCGACTTCCGGTCGGCGCCGTTCCGCGCGTTCGGGACACTCCGCGAACTCATCGCTGACTTCCAACCAGATGTCGTGCACGCGCACACGATCGCCCCGTGCCTCCTTGCCGCCACGGTCCGCCGAGTGCCGGGCGTACCCGATTTCGCGATCATCGCCACGATGCACAACGTCTATCAGCGTTCCTCGGTCCTCATGGCGACCGCGGACATGACAGTTGGGGTAGCGCAGTCCGTCACCGACGTAGTCCGTTCCCGCCGCGTGCGGTCCCCGATGGTCGCCACCGTGGTCAACGGAGTGGTCGGCTCCCCGAGGAGGGCGAACTCCGAGTTCGTGCCGAGGGATCTGGGCCCGCGCTCCATCGTCACAGTGGGTGCCGTTTCTCCCCGGAAGGGCGCTGATGTCCTCTTGGCAGCCTTCACTTCCCTCGCCGAGACCCGCCCCGATCTGCACCTGTGGTACGTCGGCAACCGCGATTGGGAAGAATTCGACCAGGACGTCGCGAACAACGCACATTCGCACCGGATCCACCTGGTCGGCCTGGCTGACGATCCCGCGTCATTCCTGACGGGTGCCACCGCCGTCGCGCTGGCCTCTCGACGGGAAGGGCTGGCGTTGTCGCTACTGGAGGCGCGAGAGGTCGGCGCGGCGATAGTAGCGACGGAAACGGACGGCGCGCGAGAAGGGCTCGACCAGGGGGCTGCTGGAATACTCGTTCCCGTGGACGATCCCGAAGCTTTGGCTTCGGCACTCGCTCGGGTCATCGACGATCCGTCCCATCGGGACGAACTCCGCAAACGTTCCCGGATCGGTCTGGCCCGCTTCAGCGTGACCAGAATGGCTCGCGAGTACGAGTGTTGTTACCGACAGGTGCTGAACCGCCGTAAGCGCTGATCGGCGGCGTTCAGGAACCGAACACAGCGCCCCCACCGTTCCCCGGCGCCGTCGGCTCGGGCGTGGGCCGGTCGTCGCCCACCGAACCGGCTCCCGGCGCCGGGGTGCATGTACGGATTGCATCCTGGAGTGCCGCGACGGCCGGCTTCGGGGATTGGTTGGTGTAATACAGACCGAAGTGGGCCTCGGAATCCCAGGTCGGCGCGCCACCATCGATCAGCGTGTAGATGAAGATCGGGCCTATCGACCGGTTTGCGGTCGCGAGCTCGTAAGCCTCGGTCACCATCTCGGCTTGACGTTGCGGACTCACACCACTGGAACCACCAGTCGGCGCGCCGTATTCAGTAAGCCATACCTGCTTGCGCCCATCTCCGCGCGAGACCATCAGATCAACCACGTCCGTCAATGAACGGAACGTATTCCATTCTGAGCTACCGGACGGAAGCTCCGGATAGGAGTAGGGGTGCATGCCGATCGCATCCGAGTAGTCACCGCCCCCGAGATCATAGAGTCTGTTGAGGAACGTCAGCGGAGCGATTGTCTGCGGCCCGTCGGGCGCCGGTGCCAACCCTCCCGTGATCACGGTTGCGTCCCGGTCGGCCGCATGAATTTCGCCGTAGGCGGCCTTGAGGAGTTCCACGTAGTGTTCGACATTCGGGTCCGGCCAGAACTTGTGGAGATTGGGCTCGTTCCAGATTTCGTAGTCGTCCACTTCGTGACCGAAACGGTCGGCCACCGCTCCGGCGAACTCACCGAACTCGGCGGCGAATCGCCGATGTTCGTCTGTGATCGGCCCGCTCGGGATCGACATCCACTCGGGGATGGTCTGGATTACCAGAAGCGGGCGCAGGCCGGCATCGCGGGCGCGCTCGATCCTCATGTCGAGTTCGGTCCAGTCACGGTGGCCACGAATGCGTTCTATCTCGCCCCAGTTGGCTCCGATTCGCACCCTTCCCATGCCGATCTCACGTGTGGCCTCGGTGGCCAAGCCATATTCTTCGGGGGAGAAACTGTCCCACGCGGCGTTACCTGCCATACCGATGTTCTGGCACGGGGCCTGGTCTGCCAGCGAGATCACCGTGGCCGACGGTCGCAGCGCTCCAAAGGGGGCGTAGCCCCAGAGGATCCCGAGAACGACGACCGCAGAGGAGAGCATCGCGGTAACCACCGTTCCCCACGCTCGGACGGCGGAGAGCTGCCTCGGATGCCGGCTTGTCATGACTCCTGCTCCTTCTCGGCACTCAACGCCGCTTCACGCCAGATGCCTCTGGCGGCTTCGATCATCGCCGGGTCGGGCCCCGGCGCTTCTTGTGCCCCGCAGCCATTCTCGCGTGGTCAAAACCGATCCTTCCATTTGGACGCTCAACTTATATCGAAATTGTTCACGCGCAACTGGAGAGAACAGGCGTCACATAAGTGTCGAAGAATGTCACGACGGTGAACACACATGTCAATTTTCGACTCGGTACTATTTCTGGCGTGATGCTGGACTTCCGCTACGCGCGTCCTGACGATGCGGACCCCCTCGCCGTTATCGCGGCACAGACCTTTCCCCTCGCCTGCCCCGAGGAGTTGCCACGCGAGGCGGTGGATACCTTCATCCGGGATCATTTGGACGTGGCATCGTTTCGCCGCTACTTGTCCGAATCCACCCACACAGTCTTGTGCGGAGTTGACCCGGTCGGCGCGATTCGGGCCTACGCCCTCCTCGTGGAGGGCACGACGATGGACGAGCAGTGCGCGCCGTTGGTCCTCAAGCGCCCGACGGTGGGAGTCAGCAAGTTCTATCTCGACCCCGAACTGCACGGCTCGGGGGCCGCTGCGTCGCTCCTCGACGCAGTAGCGACGGCGGCCTCTGACTCCGGTCACGGCAGCCTGTGGCTGGGTACGAACCTGGGCAACGCCCGCGCCCGAAAGTTCTACCTCAAACACGGCTTCGTCGAGCGGGGGACCAGAGTCTTCACCGTCGGTGGCGTGGACAATACCGACGTCGTGCTGGAGAAACCGCTGTAGGTTAGTGCGATCAGCCCCCGATGGTGTCGAACCGTGAGAGCGCCAACAGGCGTGAGGTGGCACGCAGGTACTTCTTGCGGTAGCCCCCGGCCAACATCTCGTCGGTGAAAATGGCATCGAGCTTCTGGCCGGAATTGCGCACGGGGATGCCGGCGTCGTAGAGCCGGTCCGCGAGGACGACGAGGCGCAGGGCGATCGACTGGTCAGGCAGGGGCTTGACCCCGCTCAGACACACGCGGGTGATTCCGTCGACGAGCCGGTTGTACTTGGACGGATGCAAGGTCGCCAGGTGCTGACACAACTCGTCGAAGTCGTCGAGGGTGGCCCCCGGGACCGCGGCAGCATCGGCGGCCAGCTCCGCGTCGCACATCGGCTCGGGGGCCGGTGGCAGGTTGCGGTGACGGTAGTCGGGGCCCTCCACGCGGATCGAGTCGAAGATGCCCGACATCTTCCGAATCTCACGCATGAAGTCCTTCGCCGCGAACCGGCCCTCCCCCAGTTGCTCGGGAAGAGTGTTGGACGTCGCCGCCACGCTCACCCCGGCCGTCGTCAGCTCCGCCAACAGGCGGGACACCAACATCGTGTCGCCCGGATCATCGAGCTCGAACTCGTCGATGCACAGCACCGAATGCCCCGAGAGTTCTTCGACCGCCCTGTTGAAGCCGAGCGCGCCGACGACATGCGTCAGCTCGACAAACGTACCGAAGGCCTTGGGCTCGGGACAGTTGTGGTAGATCGACGTCAACAGGTGGGTCTTGCCCACGCCGAAGCCGCCGTCGAGGTAGATTCCGGTGCCCTGGACCGTCTTCGGGCGACGGCCGAACAGACCCTTCCTGGGGGTACGCCGGGCGACAACCGTGTCCGCGAACGCACGGCACGCCTTGACGGCTGCTGCCTGGGAAGGCTGAGCGGGGTCGGGGATGTAGGAATCAAAACTCACGTCGTCGAACATCGATGGCGGCACCATCTGTGCCACGAGCTGATCGGCGGGGACCACCGGGGTGACGTCAACGAGGCGAGAGACCATGCACAAAGCTTATCGTGGGGGAACCTGACGTCAGAATGGGAGGACATCCGAGGTGCACACCACGGAACCAGTCGTGCTCGATCACGACCCGGCAGCCCTCGAAGTCCTGTGGCAGGCGTTGGAGCCCGAGTCGCACGGACCGACGGTGAGCATCCGTGCAGTGATGCTCGCCTCGGTCGACGGCACCACTACCGTCGACGGACGTAGCGGCGGCCTGGGCACCCCGACGGACCGCCTGGTCTACGACGCGATGCGCGCCCGTGCCGACGTCATCCTTGTCGGTTCCGGAACCGCTCTGGAGGAGGGATACGGACCCGCACGGATCGCCGAGGTCTGGTCAGGTCGGCGCGACAGTCCGGCACCTCCGGTGATCGTGCTGACCCGCTCCCTTCCGGACCGTCTGATCGAGCATTGCGTGAAGGCCGGCGACGGCGTCCAGATAGCGGCGGCGGCCCACACCCCACCGGAGCGGATCGCTGCAGCCCGCGAGGTGGGTGTGACCGTGCACGTCATGCGGAACGGCGAGTATGCCGAATCCCTGCGCGCCCTCTTGACCGACCTCGGCGTCGGCGCGGTGACTTTCGAGGGAGGGCCCCGGCTGCTGGGAGAGTTCCTCACCGCCCGGCTCGTCGATGAACTGGTGCTGTCCGTCGCCCCGGAGATCATCGTGGGCGCCCGGGGACCGGGCCTTGTCATCGGAGGGGAGGAAAAGCGGATCCCCATGCGCGTGGCAGCCGCCTTCTCCTGTCCGCGTGGCGGCCTCTACACCCGGTGGGTCGTCGACGACGAACGGCGTCCCGACGGTTCCAGAAAGGTCAACGGCGCCGGTAAGGGCACAGAAGGCATCCTCGCCGAC
>ERZ1032857.39-NODE-39-length-13610-cov-8.404795_pt1 | contig 13610 bp, 13 predicted proteins | sample MGYA00516688_ERZ1032857 | MGnify/ENA primary metagenome ERZ1032857 (study PRJEB33719, sample SAMN04262500) | wastewater metagenome | biome: rural village; feature: composting latrine chamber; material: composting feces with ash | place: El Salvador | collected...
TTCGGATACAATCTCCGGATTGATCAAGACTTCCGGTCCCTCGGGAAACGCCACCGTCACCATGCGGCGAAGAACTCCCACCTGAGGTGCGGCAAGACCCGCGCCTTCCGCCTTCTCCATGGTATCGAGCAGATCCTGTGCGAGCTCCCGCATTCTCGGAGTAATCGTCTTGACGGGTTTGCTGATTTTTCGGAGGATGGGATCGCCTTCCTCCCGAATCGTTCTGTAAGCCATAGTTCCTTCTTTCTATTCAATAAAATACTGCAAGTTTACATTATCCTTCATCCATTTTTCATCATACAGGGATCCCAGCCAGTCCACGATCGCATGCATTTCCTTTTCGTGTCCGTCGAACTTGAGCACGAGCTGATGCCTGTAGCGGTTTCTGATTCTGGGGATCACCCCCGGCGAAGGTCCCACCAGACGGATATAGTCCAGCCCTCTGGCGCGGATAAACGCCTGCACGGCGCCTGTGATTTCTCTGAGCGCCTGCAGTCCCTTTTTCTGTTCCGCGGATGAAGACATCACGGTTACGAGTCCCACAAACGGCGGATACCCGAAATGTTCGCGCAGAACAATTTCTTTTTCATAAAAGGTCGCATAATCATTTTCAGAGGCCGTCGTGATGGCAAAATGCGTCGGATGATAGGTTTGCAAAATGACCCGGCCCGGAACCTCTCCGCGGCCCGACCGCCCCGACACCTGCGAAATCAGCTGATACGTTTTTTCATTGGCCCGGTAGTCGGGCAGGTTCAGGCTAATATCCGCCATAAGAATCCCCACCAGCGACACGCCTTCGAAATCCAGGCCTTTGGCAATCATCTGCGTTCCGATCAGAATATCGATCTGTCGTTCTTTCATTTGCGTATAAAACCGTTCATACGCCCCTTTGGTACCCGTGGTGTCGGCGTCCATCCGGGCAATGCGCGCGTCGGGAAACAGCGAACGCGTGTAGGCCTCCACCTGTTCGGTGCCCGCGCCGAAATGGCCGATCCTGTTGGAGGCGCATTCCGGGCACACCATCGGGATCCGCGCGGTTTTGCCGCAGTAGTGGCAGATCAGAAAGTCCTGCCGCCTGTGATAGGTCATCGAAACATCGCAGTCATCACAGCGTTTCACAAAGCCGCATTTCCTGCAAAATACAAATGAGGAATGCCCTCTCTTGTTCAAAAAAAGAATCGACTGCTCGCCGCTTTGCAAAGCATTCTCAAGCGCCTGCCGAAGCGGCAAACTGAACATCGACGTGTTGCCCTCCTGCAGTTCTTTTTTCATGTCGACAATCTCTGCCGCGGGCACCTGCCGGTTCATGACGCGACGTGTCAGGGAAAGTCTGGTAAATTCGTCACCCGTCGCAAAAAAAGTGTCCACCCGCGGGGTCGCCGTGCCCAATACGAGTGTGGCGCCGGTAAGCTCCGCCCGTTTTTTTGCCACCTGCGTGGCGTGATAGCGCGGCTGACTTTCCGAACGGTAGCTGTCTTCCTGCTCTTCATCGATGATGATCAGACCGAGCCTGTCAAACGGAGCAAAAACAGCCGAACGGGCCCCCACGGCGATCGTAACTTCCCGGTTTTTGATCCGTTTCCACTGTTCAAAGCGTTCGGCGGGACTCAGCCGGCTGTGCAGCACCGCAATCTGACGACCGAAACGTCCGGTAAAGCGGGCAATTGTCTGGGGTGTCAGACTGATTTCAGGTACCAGGACGATCGTTTGCCGGTTTTGTTCGAGTGCGTGCTGCGCAAGCTGCAGATAGAGTTCCGTTTTGCCGCTGCCCGTGACCCCGTGAATCAGAAATTTGCCGCCGGGTGCTTTTGTGACGGCATCATATACATTTTGCTGTTCCGGCGTCAGCGTCATCGGCCGGGTTTTCTGTATTTCTTCCGTAATTACTTCCCGCGGTACCCGTACCTGCCGAAAATCCACATAGCCTTTCTCACGCAAAGCGTGCAGCGTCGACGAGCCGGTCTGCGTGTTTCGAAGCAGCACAGGACGCGGTGTCTCACCGTGTGTTTCCAGATACGAAAGAATCTCCTTTTGCTTGTGCGCGCGTTCGGGCAGCGCTCCGTGCGCGGGCGTCCGTGTCAGAAACACGCGCGTTTCTTCTTTATATTTGCCTTCGAATTCGATCTCATACCACAGGCGCAGAGTGCCTGCGCGCAGTCCGTCGCGAATCCGGGCAGGGGTTTCGGCACCCCATGTTTCTTCCAGTTCTTCTTTGGTAAAGCGTTGATCCTCCGGATCCAGATACAGTGCCGTAATCTTTTTTTCATCCCCGGGCGGACTCACCGCGCGAAACGCACGATACAGATTGCAGTGCGTGGTTTCGTGCAGCCAGAAGGCAAGCCGGATCAGTTCTTCCGAAACCACCGGCTCCACATCCAGCACATCGATGACGGGCTTGGTGGCAAAATCGGGCTCTTCGTCCACCGGCTCCACAATGTATCCCGTAATTGCCTGATTCCCCTGTCCGAAGGGGATCATGACGCGTTTTCCCACCGCAGCTTCCGCCCGCAGGCTCTCGGGTACGGCATACGTATACATCCGGTCGGTACTCCTATGATTGTTGAGTACGACGATGCGCGCGTATCTCATTTCTTCGGAACGATTGCCCGCGCCACCCGGTGCAAAATGACATCGGCCAGCCGGGCTTTGCTCATTTTTTCCAGCTTCTGTGTGCCGTCATCATCGATCAGTGTCGCGATATTCGTATCCACGGCAAAGCCCGCGCCCTCCTGCGCCACATTGTTGGCCACGATGAGGTCCGCGCGTTTGGCAATGCGTTTTTCCGCGGCATAGGTTTCAAGATGCTGCGTTTCCGCCGCAAAGGCCACGACAAACTGATTCCGTTTGTCTTTCGTCACCGTTTTCAGAATATCCGGGTTCTTTACAAAAGAAAGCGTCAGTTTGTCTTCCGATTTTTTGATTTTTTGTGACTGCACGGTGTCCGGCCGGTAATCGGACGGCGCGGCCGCCATCAGCAGCGCATCGCAGTCGGAAAACTCCCGGCGCACCGCTTCGAGCATCTCCTGTGTGGAATCCACGAAAACTGTTTTTGCGCCCCGAATTTCCGGCAGGCGGGCCGCCGTGACAAATACGACGTCGGCGCCTCTGAGCTGCGCTCTTCTGGCCAGATGCCATCCCATTTTTCCGGATGAGCGATTGGTCAGGTAGCGGACGGGATCAAGTGCTTCCCGAGTTCCGCCGGCCGTGATCACCAGTTTTTTGTTTTTCAGATCTTTTTTGGTAAAGTGATCCGTCAGTGCCTGCAGGATCTCCACAGGTTCCGCCATGCGTCCTTCGCCGATTTCATTGCAGGCGAGAAAACCCTCGCCAGAGGCGATGAAGCGCACGCCCCGCCGGGCCAGAATTTCCATGTTTTCCTGCGTTGCCGGATGATGCAGCATCTTCGTGTTCATCGCGGGGGCCAAAAACAGCGGACAGGTTGCGGCGAGCGCGGTCGTGCTCAGCAGATCGTCTGCGATGCCGCGGGCCAGCTTGGCCATGCAGTTGGCCGTCGCCGGTGCGATCAGAAACAGATCCGCACGGGCGGCCAGCTCGATATGCTCCACATACGCGGGATCCCCGCGGTCAAAACCATCCACGTGCACGGTCGATCTCGCCATGGTTTCAAAGGTCAGCGGCGTGACAAAACGGGTGGCATGCTCGGTCATGATCACATCGACTTCAAACCCCTTCTTTTTCAGCCGGCTGATCAGATCCAGCGTTTTGTAAATCGCAATCCCCCCGGTGACGCCGAGAAGGATCCGTTTATGCATTGTCATCGGCCCCGGTTTCGGGTTCGATCTCGACCTTGTGCTCCAGAATTTCTTCGAGTGCGATGCTGACCGGCTTAAAGCTTGCCGTTTCAATCAGTTTTTGCGAGCCGTCGACGATGCGGCGGGCGCGCAGTGCGGTCGCGTTGACCATGGCATAACGCGAATTGGTGATTTCTTCCAGTTCCTTAAATGACGGTATAATCATGGGTATCTCTCCTATCTCAGTGAATCTTCTATATTGGGATTGTTGATCACGCGCATCCGTTCGGCGCGAATAATCGTATAAATCTGCTCGGCCGCGTCTTCGACATCGTTGTTGATGACAATATAATCGTATTTGTGGATATAGGATATCTCGTTGAGCGCATTGCGCATTCTGAGTTCGATCACATCCTGGGTTTCGGTGCCGCGGGTAACGATCCGGCGCCGGAGTTCCTCCATATCCGGCGGAATCAGAAAGACAAAAACCGCCTCCGGATGATTCTGCTTCACCTGCAGGGCCCCCTGCACATCGATCTCCAGAATCACCGTTTCCCCTTTTTCAATATGCTGAAGCACAAAATCCTTCGGGGTGCCGTAGAAATTCCCGTGTACACGGGCGTATTCCAACAGACCCCCCTCGTGAATCATCGTTTCGAATGCTTCCTGTGTTTTGAAGTAATAATTGACGCCGTCTTCTTCCTGCGGGCGTTTCGTGCGTGTGGTAACCGAAATGGAATATTTCAGCTGCGGATACGACTTCAAAAGCGCGTCACACACGGTTCCCTTGCCTACCCCCGACGGGCCCGACACCACCAGTAAAAATCCTTTTTTTGCTGCCATAGAGCCCCCTACTCAAGATTCAGTATTTGTTCGCGCATCTGCTCGACATGCACCTTTAAGGCAATCGCCGCATTGGTCTGAGTCAGATGCTGTGACTTGGAGGCAATGGTGTTGGCCTCCCGATTCATTTCCTGCGCGATAAAGTCCATTTTCTTTCCGGCCGGCCCGTCGGAGCTGAGCAGTTTCTCAAACTGATCCAGATGCGAACCGAGCCGGGTCAGTTCTTCTCTGACATCCGACTTGTCGATATAAAACAGCAGTTCCTGCTGCAGTCTGGCTTCTCTCAGCTCCGGTGTCTCTTCCAAAAAGGCCTCCACCTTCTCCGCCAGTTTCTTTTTGGCCTCAGCGAGAATTTGCGGCAGCGCCGTTTCCAGTTCTTTAATATTCTCCCGAATTCCCGAAAGATTGGCCTCCAGCTGACGGACCAACCCCTGTGCTTCCTTGCTTCGCATGGTCTGATAATCGGCCAGTGCTTCATGCAAAAGTACCAGCACCTCCTGTTTGAGTGTCTCCTCGTCCAGCGGCTGCGGTGTGTCGACAAACAGATCGGGCACCCGGAGAAAATCGCCGGGTGTAACCCGGTCTACCAGACCGTAGCGGTGGATCAGAGCATCCAGTGCGTTTTTCACCGCGTCCGCGCGTCCCGTATCCAAAGCCAGCTGTGAAAGCGCCGTGTCACCGGAGCGTACGAGAAACGACACCTCGACTCTGCCCCGTGCAATCGACTTCTGCAGGGTTTCCCGCACCGCCGCCTCCATCGCCTGCAGCCTTCTCGGCATCCGGATCTGCAGATCCAGCGACTTGTGATTGACGGAACGGATTGTGATTTCTATAAAAAGACCGCAGGCTTCGCCTTCGGTCCGACCAAATCCGGTCATACTGCGCATGTACATCCCCCCATTTCCTTTATTGTATCGGAGTTTGGAAAAGAGGCGCGCGACTTGTGTCTTTTCCGACACATTTGCGTGTGCTATACTTGTTGCAGAAAGAAAGTGAGTGATCAGCATGAGCTATGACGGCATCGTAACCCGGGCCGCAGTCAGAGAAATGGAAGAAGCCTGTGCCGGCGGCCGGATCAACCGGGTGCATCAGCCGGGCACGTCCCTGCTTCGGCTGGACGTGTACACACGCGGCAGCAATGCCCGCCTGCTCCTCGATGTATCCGGCAATACCCCGTATGCCTATCTGGCGACCGAAGTCCCGGAAAATCCGCAGAAACCGTCGCAGTTTTGCATGGTATTGCGAAAGCATCTGCAAAACGGGCGGATCGACGCCGTCACACAGGACGGACTCGACCGGATCCTGCGGCTGGAGGTGGAGTCGCGCGATGAACTCGGCGTCCCGGTGAAACGAACCCTGGTTGCCGAACTGATGGGAAAATATGCCAATGTGTTTCTGCTCGACGAAAACAGCCGCATCATAGAAGCGCTGAAACGAATCCCGGGAGATCTGTCAAGCGTGCGTCCCGTCTACCCGGGGCTGTCGTATGAGAGCATTCCGAGTGATAAGGTCAGCCTGCTCGACGCCCTTGTTCTGCCCGATTCAAACGAAGCGACAAGGCTGCAAAAATGGCTGCTGGCGACCTATGAAGGATTCGGTCCGCCGGTTACCCGGGAGCTGTGTTTTTTGGCCTCTCTGGATCCCTCGACCCCGGTATCGGTGCTGACCGATGCCGAACGCGAGCGTCTGGAAGAAACCCTGCTTGCTTTCAGAGAGCGTCTGGCTTCCCATGCCTATGCGCCTTCTCTGATGGGCGATGCGGTTTCGTTTTATGCCTTTCCCCTGCGCCATCTCGGGGAAGAAATCACCGCGTATCCAACGATCAGCGCGTGTGCGCAAACGTATCGGAAACGAAAGCAGAAAACTGCCGATCCGCAGGGCGACAGCCGGGCTTTGTCTCACGCCGTCGCCAAACGGCTGGAACGCGCCCGCGTCAAATACGAAAAGATGAAAACGGAATATGAGGAAAGTCTCGACCGCGAAAAAGACCTGCTCTATGCGGATCTTCTCTCGGCAAACAGTCACCGCGCAAAACGAGGCGCGACCTCGGTCACGGTCACCAATTATTTTGACGAAACACTGCCGGAGATTGAGATCCCGCTCGATCCGAAAAAGGATGTCTGGCAAAACGCGCAGGCGTATTACAAATCGTATTCCAAGCAGAAAAACAGAGAAAAAACGCTGGCGCGCATGCTGCCTGCCGTACAGTCGGAAATCGGCTATTTTCTGCAGGTGCTGCAGGATCTGTCCATGGCAGAGAGTCGGGAAGAAATCGAGGAAATCCGTTCGGGTCTTGTGGAAGAAGGCATACTGAACCCGCGCGGCCGGAAGAAAAAGAAAGACCGCGCCAGCCGACCCCTGCGCTTTCTGTCCTCGGACGGCTACACCATCTATGTCGGCAAAAACAGCCGCCAGAACGATCAGCTCACCATGCGTACGGCCAGCCGGGAAGACTGGTTTTTCCATGCAAAAGACCTCCCGGGTTCACATGTCATCGTACGGGCGGGCCAGGAAGAACTCCCGGAGCAAACCGTGCGGGAAGCCGCCTGGCTGGCGGCCCGCTACAGCAGCGAACAGGCGGAAAGTCATGTCCTGGTCGACTTTACAAAAAAGAAGAATGTCAGAAAGCAGAAAGGTGCCAAACCGGGGCAGGTCCTTTACGACCCGTATGAAACGATGACGGTCGATCTGAAAAACCCCTCCACCCGGCCGAAACTTCAGGAAGGAGCCGAACAATGAAAAAACTGCAGCTGGCGAATGTACCCACCCGGATCGATCCGCTGAAACATTCACCGCAGGGAACAAAGCTCTGGATCAAACGAGATGATCAGACCGGTACGGAACTCAGTGGAAACAAGATCAGAAAACTCGAATACGCACTGCACGAAGCCAAAGAGAGGAGCGCGGATGTCATCGTCACCTGCGGCGGCATCCAGTCCAATCATGCCCGCACCACCGCGGCGGCCTGCCGGCTGCTGGATCTGGACTGTATCCTGCTGCTCAAAGAAGACTCGGAAGAACGCCTGACCGGCAATTATTTTCTCGATGGACTGCTCGGCGCGGAGATCATTTGGCTGGATGAAGAGAGTTATACGAATCATCTGATAGAAAAGAAAGACGAACTGTTCGATGCGCTGAAAAGAAAAGGACGCACGCCTTATTTCATGCCAGTGGGCGCATCCAACGGAATCGGAACGTTCGGATATTATGAAGCCTATGGAGAGATCCTCGCACAGGAAAAAGCGCTGGATGTTTTCTTCGATGCCGTTGTCGTCACGGTCGGCTCCGGCGGAACGTATGCCGGGCTCTGTTTTGCCAATCAGGAACAGGAAATCCAAAAGAGAATCATCGGCATCCCGATCCTCAAAGACGCCGCCTGGTTCGAAGACGTCGTGCGCGATCTGCACGAAGAGTTTCTTGTGTATCATCCGGAAGCGGCGCCGTTTGATCCGTCCTCGGTACTTCTGATCGACGGATTCACGGGACCCGGCTATGCAAAAAACACACCCGAAGATCTGGCGTTCATCAAACGTTTTGCAGGGGACGAAGGCATTGTGCTTGATCCCGTCTATACGGGAAAAGCCATGCGGGGGCTCTTTTCTTCGCTGGAAACAGGACACCCCGCACTGCAGGATGCCAAAAACATTCTGTTCATCCACACCGGTGGTCTGCTCGGCATTTTCGGCAAAGAGGACCGCTTCACTCTGTCCTGATCGGAGCATAAAAAACCCGGAACGCCGCGTTCCGGGGTTCTTTTTTAGATGCCCACTTTTTCTTCCGCTTTTTCCTTCTCTTTTTCCTCTTCCTCTTCAAACGGATCCAGCGCATCCTTCAGTTCTTTCGCCGTCATGGCTTCTTTCGCCTTCTTGAAATAGTCGGTTTCCTCTTCTTCCATGTGATCGCGCACATCTTTGTCCAGCTTCTCAAACATTTCCTTGTCCATATCGGCCTTGTCCTCGCCTTCGGACTTTTTGATCAGGTCCAGCAGCAGCGTTTCCGATTCGGTATGTTCTTTTCTTAGTTCCGCGATCAGTTTCTTTCCTTCTTCATCCAGCTCTTTTACCGGCGGAAAGGCGACGGCTTCTTCCGCGCGGTGATGGCCGTACAGTGTCGCATACAGCTCTTTCATATAATCGACATGTTTGGTTCTCGCATTGGCAATCTGATCGAGCAGTTCTCTCGCCTCGTCGTGTTCGGATACAATCTCTTTTAAAATATCAGACATGTTTTTTCTCCTTATCGTTCAAATTGAAACAGATGTTCATAGGGATTTTCTTTTCCCTGTACCAAATCGAGCAGAAGATCCGCCCCGATCGATGAATATACCGTCCCGTTGCCGCCGTAGCCGTACAGGCCGTACGCGTGCTTTTCTCCGGGCATACGCCCGATGATCGGCATGCCGTCTCTTGTTTCTCCAAAGACCGCTCCGTAGGAGCGCGCGGCTCTCGTCTGAATATGCGGAAACAGGCGGTTCAGCTGCTTCAGCAGCTGTTTTGTTCTCAGATCGATCCGTCGCCGGGAAGGCAATTTCGGTGTGTTTTCATCCAGTCCGCCAATGACGATCCGGTTGCCCTGAGCCCGTCTGATATACAGATACGGCCGGTCGGATTCCCAGATCATTACATCCTCCGGCCAGAACCACGCCTCGGGGATCGGCTCTGTGACGAGCGCATAGCTTCTGACACGGTCCACTTTTCCCTTTAAGTATTTTTTCGCTTCCCGTTCCGTATAACCCGTGGCAAGGATGAATGCATCCGCCGTAATTTCTCCGCGAGAGGTCAGCACGCGCACCGGGGTACCGTCCTCATGCCTCTCCACTTTCGTTTGCTCATGAATCACCAGACCGTTTTTGAGCGCATCCTTCAGCAGCCACTGCACAAAGGCATACGGGTTGATCTCCGCATCCTCATGCGCCAAAAGCCCGTTGAACCGGTCGATACCGTAGCGTTCGGTCAGTGCATCGTCGTCGAGATATTCCACGGGATAGCCCGCCGTAAGCAGCGCTTCAAATTCATTTTCGATATATTTTCGGTGACGCGCATTGGATGCATAATACAGACTGGTTCGTTCGATACAGTGGACTTCCTCCGGAAATGTCGCGCTGATTTCCCGGATCCTCTCCAGTCCCTCAAACGAAGCTTGATAAAACAGCTCGCCGTCTTCGTCTCCGAATTCCTTTTTTGCCTCAAACAGCGGCATATCGCTCGAATACTGTAAGAGACCCGTATTGGCAGCGCTACTCTGCTCCCCGAGACACTGCGCCTCCAAAAGACAAACCCGAAAGCCTTCTTTTGCGAAGGTATATGCGGCAAAACTCCCGCTCATCCCTCCGCCGGCGATCACCACATCGTAATGTCCGGGCGCAAACGGCGTACCGTGCACCGCGTCGGCCGTTTCGTCCCAAAACGTTTCCCCTCGTACCATTTTCTCTTCTTCCAAATGGCACCTCCCCTCAAATTGTGAAAGTTATCATACGATACACTTATACCCCGCGCAAACAAAAAAGGCGCAGAAGAACGCGCCTTTTATTTTTAGTCGAACACAAAAACGCCCCGAAGGGCGTTTTCACGTGGTTTATGCTTTCGCAGCGACTTCCACCAGACGTTTTGCCTGATGACGCACGGCGTTTTCGATGTCGTTTGCAAATCCTTCACGGGTTGCGGTGCCTGTGGTTCCGTAGGGATTTCCGCCGGCGGCATAGACCGAATCATCCGTGTATCCGACAGGAACGATCAGCGCGCCCCAGTGCATCATGGCGGTGTAGATCGACTGTACGGTTTTTTCCTGTCCGCCGTTGTTGTTTTGCGCGGAGCTCATCGCCGACACATATTTGTTGGCGAGTTTTCCTTCCGACCACGGTCCGCCCTGCTGGTCGATGAAGAACTTCATCTGTGCGGCCATGACGCCGAAACGCGTCGGTGCGGAGAACAGAATCGCATCGGCCCAGGTGAGGTCGTCGGAGCTTGCTTCCGGAATGTCTTTGGAGTCTTCCAGGTATTTTTCCCAGGCGGGATTGTCTTTCGCGCCCGCGGTGTCCATCAGTTCTTTTACTTTTCTGACGCGCACTTCAGCGCCGGCTTTTTCCGCGGCTTCTTTGGCCCACTGTACCATCTGATAGTTGTGGCCGGTCTGGCTGTAATAAATGATCGAAAGTTTTACATTGCTCATGTGTTTTTTCTCCTTTTCAGTTTTCTTATGCTTCGGGCCGGTCTTTAATAAATGTGTTGTTTCTCAGATCCATAAAGGCCCGGTTGATCTCTTCTTTGGTGTTCATGACAATCGGTCCGCCCCATGCGATCGGCTCTTTCAGCGGAGGCGCCTGTGCATAGATCAGACGTGCCGGTTTGTCCGTGCTCCGCACGGTCACGGTGTCGCCGTCTTTCAGTAGCACGGCCGCCTTTTCAGCGATCTGTTCGCCTTCGATGATCGCGTCTCCTTCCAGTAAAAAGACAAAGCTGGTTTCTTCCGGATCCGACGGAAACGACAGTTCACTGTCCGCTTCCAGGTCCAGTTCAAGAAACGTCGCCTGCAGATGATGCGGTTTTGCCCCCTGCGTCCCCTTGTAGTCTCCTGCGATGACCCGAACAAGCGCGCCGTCTTCTTTGACCTCAGGCACCTGTTCACCGTGGATGTCAAAATACTTGGGTGTTGTCATTTTGTCCTTTTGCGGCAGATTCAGCCAGAACTGCAGTCCCAGCATGCGTTCCGCCTTCTGCGGCATTTCCTCGTGCAGAATTCCGGATCCGGCGGTCATCCACTGCGCGTCGCCGTCCCGGATGGAACCGGCATTGCCCAGGCTGTCTCTGTGGTCGATGCGACCTTTCGCCAGATACGTGATCGTTTCGATGCCCCGGTGCGGATGCTCCGGAAACCCGTTCAGATAATCGGCGGGATCGGTGCTGTCGAAGGAATCGAGCATCAGAAAGGGATCAAATGATTCCAGTGTGCCCGTATGCAAAACCCGTGTCAGATTGACACCGGCGCCGTCTCTTGCAGCCTGGCCGCGGACGATTTCAGCGATCTGTTTGTTTTTCATGCATCCTCCTGTTCCTTTCGTTCGATGCGGTAAAGCAGATCAATCAAGATCTTCTTTTCTTCTTCCGAGAGCACTTTCAGTTTGTCCCGAATCACCGTGAGCTGATCGGGAAAGGCCTCGATCAGTATCCGTTCGCCTTCCTCGGTCAGACGACCCGTCCGGCGTCTGCGGTCCTGCGGGTCTTCACAGACGGCGATGAGTCCCTTTCGTTCCAAATTTTTCAGCACGATGGTGATATTGCCGCCGGTGGTCAGGATGCTGCGCATAATCTCCCCGGTGGTGAGGCTTCCCTTGTGAAACAGGGCTTCCAGCACGGCAAACTGTGTCAGTGACAGCTCATGCTGTGACAGCACCCGCTGGATCTCCCGGACAATGGCCTGTGTACTGCGGTTCATTCGGACAAACAGAGAAAGATCCAGGTCTGCCTCCGCTCCATACGTAGCCTTCATCTCGTCTCTCCTTTTTTATCACTAATTAGTTACAATTAGGTATATACCCTCCGAACCTGGTTCTAAACATACGAGGGTACAAATTGTTCCCTTCGCTCCGGAGAAAGAAAAAACGGGCGCAAAGGCCCATAAGAAGATTATTTTGTAAGCAGGCTGCGCTGATTTTCCAGAAAAGCCGCAAAAGGGTCCACGGGCTCTTTTTCAAACGCCATGTGCTCGCCCGTGACCGGGTGGGTGAAGCCGAGCCGCCAGGCATGCAGCAGCTGATACGGAAGGGCAAATCCTTCCTTCTTTTTGCCGTAAAGCGGATCGCCCACAATCGGATGTCCGATCGAACGCATATGCACGCGGATCTGATGGGTGCGGCCCGTTTCCAGGCGGCAGCCGACCAGACTCACCCGCTGAAAGCGTTCGATCACGCGATAATGGGTGACGGCACTGCGGGCCGCTCTTCCGCCGACGGTCATTTTTCCGGTATCGCTGCGACTGCGTCCGATCGGCCGGCTGATCGTACCCTCCGTTTCTTTTGGCACTCCGTGCACCATCGCCAGATATTCCCGGCGCACTTCTCTTTTTTGCAGCGCGGCGGACAGAGCGCGGTGGGTCTGATCGTCTTTTGCAATCAGCAACAGTCCCGTGGTGTCTTTGTCGAGGCGGTGCACGATGCCGGGGCGTCGCAGTCCGCCTTCGGTGGAAAGTTCGTCCTGAAAATGATACAAAAGCGCATGCACGAGCGTGCCCGTGCGGACCCCCGGCGCGGGGTGCACAATTCTTCCCGCTTCTTTATGAATTACGGCCAGATACGCATCCTCCCAGATGATCTCCAGCGGCAGGGGCTCGGGCTGCAGCTGTGTCGGCTCGGGCTGCGGCGGATCGACTTCGATCCGGTCATCCGGCGTAACTTTCGTATTCGGCTTTGCGGTTTTTCCGTTGACCAGCACACGGCCTTCTCTGATCCAGACCGCGACCGCCGTGCGTGAATATTCCGGATGGGCGCGGGCCACGACGATATCGAGTCGTTCTTTCTCATTCATTCATTTTCCTCCCAGCGGATCGGCGTCCGGCCGTGCGCTTTCAGAAACGCGTTGGTTTTTGAGAAGTGACGGCAGCCGAAAAATCCGCTGTGCGCGGACAGCGGGGACGGGTGCGGCGCTTCCAGAATCAGATGATGCGAATTTGTGATCAAGGCTTTTTTGCTACGAGCCGGTCTTCCCCACAATAAAAAAACAACGGGTTCCGCCCGTTCATTGATTTGCCGGATGATCTCATCGGTCAGCTGTTCCCAGCCGAGATGCCGATGCGACTGCGGCTGCCCCGCGCGTACCGAGAGGCTGCTGTTCAAAAGAAGCACCCCCTGGCGGGCCCAACCTTCGAGATTGCCGGAAGACGGCATGGGAATCCCCAGATCCGCCTCCAGTTCTTTGTAGATGTTTACCAGCGAAGGCGGGGTGCGCACGCCTTTTCGCACCGAAAAGCTCAGCCCGTGCGCCTGCCCGGGTCCGTGATAGGGATCCTGCCCCAAAATGACGA
>ERZ1032857.40-NODE-40-length-13537-cov-7.688919_pt1 | contig 13537 bp, 12 predicted proteins | sample MGYA00516688_ERZ1032857 | MGnify/ENA primary metagenome ERZ1032857 (study PRJEB33719, sample SAMN04262500) | wastewater metagenome | biome: rural village; feature: composting latrine chamber; material: composting feces with ash | place: El Salvador | collected...
GGAGACGAGGTTGTACCCGCCGGCCCACCACAGGTTCTGGACCATCTTCCGGTAGGTCGCCGACGACAATTCGCGGACGCTGACCACCGCGCGCGGATCGTCGGAGGCCAACACCACGCCCGCCGACGCGATCGCCACGTCGGTGCCGGCGCCGATCGCGACGCCGACATCGGCCTGAGCCAGCGCGGGGGCGTCGTTGACGCCGTCGCCGACCATCGCGACCGAACGCCCCTCCGCCTGGAGTTCGCTGACCTTCGCGGCCTTGTCCTCGGGCCGGACGCCCGCGAAGTATCGGTCGATGCCCAACTCGTCCGAGACGGAGGCGGCCACCGCCTCGGCGTCGCCGGTGATCATCTGCACCTCGACGCCCCGCTCGTGGAGTGCGGCCACCGCTGCAGCCGACTCCGGCCGGACCTCGTCGACCAGGCGAAGCGCTCCCACGACCTCGTGGTCGACGAGCACGTGGAGGATGGTCGCGCCCTCAGCACGCCACGACGCGAGCACGAGATCACCGGAGGCGGCGCGGGCACCGAGTTCGACCACGCCCTCCTGCTCCAGCAGGTACGGTCCGCCGACCTGGACGAGCCGACCGTCGACGCGCGCCTGCACGCCCACCGCCGGCGAGGAGCTGAAATCCGACGCCGACGGGATCTCACATGAGCGCTCCCCCGCCGCCGCGACGACGGCCCGGGCGAGCGGATGCTCCGAGTCGGACTCGGCGGCAGCTGCCAGTCTCAGCACCTCGTCCGCAGTCCACCCGTCCGCCGGCTCGACCGCGGTCACCGCGGGAGCGCCCTTGGTGAGAGTGCCGGTCTTGTCGAACAACACCACGTCGACGGTGCGCATACCCTCGAGAGCCAGGCGGTCGGTGATCAGCACTCCGCTCCGGGCGGCACGTTCCGTCGCGATGGACACCACCAGCGGGATCGCCAACCCCAACGCGTGAGGACACGCGATCACCAGCACGGTGATCACCCGTGCCACGGCCTCCTCGGCAGAACCGAGCAGCCACCACGCCAGCGCCGTGAGTACCGCCGCGCCCAGCGCGTACCAGAACAACCAGGCTGCGGCCCGGTCGGCGACCCGCTGCGCCCGAGAGGACGAGTTCTGCGCCTCGTCAACCAGCCTGCGGATACCGGCGAGCGTGGTGTCGTCGCCGACAGCGGTGACCCGCATCCGCACGCCCGAGTCCGTCGCGACGGTGCCGGCCACGACCCGGTCCCCCACGCCCCTGCGAACGGTGCGGGACTCGCCGGTGATCATGGACTCGTCCATGCTCGCCGAGCCCTGGGTGATCACGCCGTCTGCGGGAACGGAGTCTCCCGGCCGGATGATGACGTCGTCGTCGTACCTCAGGTCGCCCGGGGCGACGGTCTCGACCTCGTCGCCCACCACCCGCTCCGCCCGGTCCGGTAACAGCGAGGCGAGGGAATCCAGCGCCGACCCGGTCTGGGCGAGCGACCGCATCTCCACCCAGTGCCCGAGCAGCATGATCACCACCAGCAGCGCTAGCTCCCACCAGAACTCGAGCTCGGGACCGACCAGTCCCACGGTCGCCGACCACGAGGCCAGGAACGCGACCGTGATGCCGAGGCTGATCAGCAGCATCATTCCCGGTTGCCGGTCACGGATCTCGTCGCGGCCGCCCTCCAGGAACGGCCTGCCGCCCCAGACGTACATGACCGTGCCGAGGACCGGCGAGACCCACAGGCCCCAGCCGGTGACCTCGTAGCCCAGCAACTGCCCGAACATCGGAGAGAACGCGACGGTGGGGACTCCGAGCGCCAGCATGATCCGGAACAGACGGCTGTACAACTGGACGTGATGTGCATGACCGTGGTGGTCGTGGCTCTCCCCGGCATGCTGCTCGTGCCCACCGTGGTGGTCGTGGTTCATCGTGTCCTTCCGCTCCTCGTACCCGTGACCCGACCGTGTCACGAGGAACCGACAGCGTCCAGCGTTGCGGACGGAACACCGACCGCAGGACAGTTTTTCGTCCACACCTCGGACTCAAGGGGCATACTCTTGCCTCCGACGGACGCGCGAGAGCAGAGGATGTCGGACTCACGACGTACATTGGTTCAAGATCTGCCCAGGAGGGATGACATGGACGAGCCCCACCGCTCACCCGCGCACGACCCCGGTCCTCATGACCGGGCCTACCCCGTCGGGCAGACCGAGGCGTTCGCGACCCGGGAGTTCGAGGTGCCCTCTGCGGACCCCCACCAGTTCGCCCCTCCCCCCGCGCGGCCGCCGGCCCCGCGTCCGTACGCGCCCGGACCGCAGCATCCGGCCGAGCGCGCGCCGATGGGACACGAGCCGCTCGCCCACGAGGGTGGCCTTCCCTACGGCACCCCGCCGGCACCGGCCTACCCTCAGCCCCAGCAGTTCGTGCCCCAGCACCTGTCGGTGCCGCCGCAGTTCTCCCCCGGCCCGTACCCGCCGCACCCGCACCAGCAGTTCGCGCAGCCGTACGTGTATCCGCCGCAGCAGATCCAGCAGACAGTGGTGATGAACAACAACCGCCGGGTCAACCACGCACTTCACCTCGTGCTGACCATCTTCACCGCCGGACTGTGGTTGCCCATCTGGATCATCCTGGCGATCGCCAACTCCTGAAGCGTCAGTCCGCAGGGGGGCTCTCGAGGAACGGCCTGAGTTCGAGCCACTCCCGGATCGGCTCCCCGCCGGCACCCGGCGCCGCGGACAACTCCGCTGCCAACTCGAGTGCCCGCTCGTACGTCGCGGTGTCGATGATCATCCCACCGGCGATGAGATCCTTGTCCTCGGCGAAAGGCCCCTGAGTCAACGGAGGCCGGCCGTCACCGTCAGAGCGGACCCAGGTCCCCGACTCGGACAGGGCGTACGACGCCACGAACTCACCCGACTCCAGCAGCCGGTCGGCGAAATCGTTCATGTACCGGATGTGCGCGGACACCTCCTCGGGCGCCCACTCGGTCATCGGCACACCGTTGGGCGGCTCCGGGGCACCGCGATAATGCTTGAGCAGCAGATACTTGGCCATGGCGACACTCCTTCCGGTGTGTGCACAGTGTCTCCCATCCGCCGCGGGCCCGACACCGATCCGGAAAGCACACCAGGCTGCGACGCGGGCCCGTCCGGGGAAACCGATCAGGCCGGGGAGCGGCCGTAGCGCTCGTACTCGGCCAGCAGGGCGGCCTCGTCGTCGTCGTCCATCAGGCGGTACTCATGCGTCTTCGTGTCACCCAGGTACACGGCGTCCTCCACCGTCCACGACTGGCGGCGCAGGTCCTTCTTGTCGATCTTGCGCGTCGCGGTGACAGGGATGTTCTGAACGACACGCACGAACCGCGGCGCCCATTTGGTGCCCAGATCCGACTGCTCCGACAGGAAACGGCCGAAGGCATCGGGATCGAAGGTCACCCCCGGCGCCATCTCGATGGACGCCATGACCTGGTCGCCCGTACGCGGGTCCGGGACGGGGTAGACGGCGACCAACACGACGCCGGGGAACCTCGCCAGGATCCGCTCGACGGGTGCTGCCGCGAAGTTCTCGCTGTCCACGCGCAGCCAGTCCCCGCCGCGCCCGGCGAAGTAGAAGAACCCGGCCTCGTCGCGGTAGCCCAGGTCGCCGGACTTGTAGGTGGCGCCGTCGATCCGCTCCGCGGTGGCCTCGGGGTTGCGGTAGTAGCCCTCGAACATCGCGGCGCCCGTCCGGTTGACGATCTCGCCGATCGCCACATCCGGGTTGAGCAGCCGACCGCCCTCGTCGAACTCCGCTCGCGGGCACTCCCGGCCGTCCGCGTCGACCACACGGACGTCCATGAACTCCGGCGGCAGCCCCAGCGCATTGCGTGGCGAATCGGGCGTGAGGCTGATGACCACGCCGCCCTCCGACGACCCGTAGCTCTCGATGGGGCGGGTGCCGAAGCGGCGCTCGAATTCATCCCGGTCATGCGGCGAGGCCTCCGTTCCGAACACCAGGCGCAGCCGGGTCTGCTTCTCCTCCGGCGACTCGGGCACCGCGAGGATGTAGGCCAGCGAGCGGCCCACGTAGTTGAAGAACGTCGCGCCGAACTTCAGGACGTCCGGCAGGAAGCCCGAGGCCGAGAACTTGCGGCGCATGCTGAACGTGGCGCCGGTGAAGACGGACGGGCCCCAGCAGGAGAAGACCGCGTTGCCGTGGAAGAGCGGCATCGAGTTGTAGGTGATGTCCTCGCGGGTGAACGACAGGTGGTTGATGGCCGAGAGGGACGCCATGCGACCGGTGCTGCAGATGACGGCCTTCGGCGCGCCCGTCGACCCCGAGGTGAAGGTCAGCAGCAGCGTGGTGGTCGGGTCGCTCGCCTCGGGGATGTCGGGCAGATCCACGCTGGCTGCCGCCTCGAGCGCCTCGGCCCACCGGGGACTGTCGATCGTGAGAAGCCGGTCCGCCTCGACGCCGGTGTCCAGACCGTCCAGCAGCGCGGCCTGGTCGGAGTCGGTGACGATGAGATCGCAGTCCACTCCGCGGATGTCGGCGGCGAGCTCGGCGCCACGGCGGGTGGGGTTGATACCGACAATCGTGGCCCCGGCCAGCGCACCGGCGCCGATCAGGAAGATGTAGTCCGGCACGTTCTCCAACAGCACGCCCACATGGAACGGGCGGTCCTCGCGACGGAGCCCGCGCAGCACCACCGCCCGCTTCTCGGCCTCGCGCACCACCTCGTCCCAGGTGAAGCGCTGGTCCTCGAACAGCAGGCCGGGCCGGGTGTCGCCCCGGCGGCGCCCGAGGATGTCGGCAAAGGTGATCCGCTGCTCGGCGACCTCGGCCGGGAGCATCCGCTCGACCTCGGCCGCGTCGGTCGTGGGCGCGTGGTTCGTGTGGGTGGTGCTCGCCATTCGTGGTTTCCTCGCTTCTCTCGCGCAGGTCGACGCCCTGCGGCATCGACATAACAACTGTTGTGTGAATCCGTTCGAGGTGCGATGGTAGCCCACCTGTGTCGTGCGTCACAAGTGCGCGGCGTGGATTACTGTGAACCGTTGTGCCACCGGCTCACCACACCGTTTCCAGCCGGACCAGAAGCGAGGACGACCGTGACCATGCCGCCTTCAAACACCGACACCAACCGTCGCGAGATCGCGTCCGCGGCGTGCGCACTGGTGGCGGAGGGCGGACTGGACAGCGTCTCCATGCGACGGATCGCCAAGCATCTCGGAGCCACGACGGGCTACATCTCGCACTACTATGCGGACAAGGAAGATCTGCTCGAGGCGGCGCTGCGCGAAGCACTCTCAGAGCTCACCTCCGGCGCCGCGCCGCTGTCCACGAACCTCGAGGAGTGGATCGACAACGCGGTGCGGACACTTCCGCACAATGTCGACACGCAACGATTCTGGCGAATCCTCACCGCGTTCCAGTCCGCCAGCCTCAACAATCCTCGACTGGCCGAGGTCCTGCGAATCTACGTGGTGAAGCAGATCTCGGCCCTGACCGACCATCTCACCGAGAAGGTCGGTGCCGACACGCCGACCGAGGAGGTCACCGCACTCGCCCGGTCATTGTTCGCACTCGTGTCGGGACTGGGGACCACCACGACCATCACCCCGGACGCCTTCACCCCGGAGCAGCTGCGGACGATCATCCACTCGTCGGTGTACGGACTGATCGACGAGTTCGCCGCGCGGCACGACACCTGAGGCCTCGGTGGCGGCTCGGCACAGACCTTGCTAATCAGGGAGGTGTCCCTGTGTGGAGCGACGCGAGGAGGCTGTCAGATGAACGTCGACGTTCATGATCCCGAGGAGTACACGCCCGAGCCCGATCCGGCCAAGGACCAGCAGGAGTACGAGCCGTCGCCGGTCGAGGTGGGCGCCGTGGTCGAAGCCGATCCGGCCGATGTGGCGGACCAGGCCGTCGAGGTACCGATGGACGAGCCCGGCCACGCTGGTGACGACGACTACGACGACGAGGTCGGCTGACACTGACACGTGCGCGTTCAGGGCTGAGAGCAAGGAATCGCCGGGGCCACGGAGGGGGGCACCGCGGCCGCCGACGATTCTGACGCACGATGCGGGTCGCGACCCGGGGGAGGGTCAGCGGGTATCCGCACATCGCGGCGGAGTCGGCGACAGCTGGCGGGGGGTATCAGCTTTCGCCACCGACTGAACATGAGGGTAACCACAGCTCGCCCACTTCACAACTGTCGAGCCTGCTCCCGACCCCCTATTCGGGCGTACTCCGGTCAGAGCACCGCCACGACGTGGTGCCGGGACCGCACCCCGAGCTCGCGCAGGATGTTCGACACGTGCTCCTCCCCCGGCGGCCCGGCGGCCCGGCGGCCCGGCGATGCATCTTTGCACGCCGCGCGGTGTCGGCCAGGCTGTAGACGGTGTGCCTGACCAGCGGGTGCGGCGGCTCGAAGACGGCGGCGGTCAGGCTGACTTCTTGGCGGCCGACTTCTTGGTGGCCGACGTCGAGGTCGACGACTTCCTGGCCGCCGGTTTTTTTGCCGCCGACTTCTTTGTAGCCGACGTTGAGGTCGACGACTTCCTGGCCGGAGCCTTCTTGGCCGCCGGCTTCTTTGCCGCTGGCTTCTTCTCCGCCGCCTTCCCCGTTGCTGCCCTCTTGTCCTGGGCCTTCCTCGCCGATGGCTTGGTGCTCTTCTTCGCGGATGTTTTCTTCCGGGTGCGGCTCCCCTCGTCGTCGTCGGAGTCGGACTCGTCCGCCTCGCCGCCGCGGTCCTTCACACTCGCGCGCAGAGCGGCCAGTAGGTCGGCCACCTCGTCGTCGCCGTCGTCGTCACCGGTGTCGTCACGCTCCTCGAGCGTGAACGCCTCACCACCGGCAGCCTTGGCCTCGATGAGCTCGCGCAGCTGGTTCTGGTAGTCGTCCTCGTACTTCTCCGGCTCGAAATCCGCTGCCATGGTCTCGATCAGCGAGGCGGCCATCTTCACCTCCTGAGGACGGACCTTCGCCTCCTTGTCCAGACCCTCAAGGATCGCCGGACGGATCTCGTCGGGCCACAGGAGCGTCTGCAGCATCAGCACTTCCTTGTACACCCGTAGCGCGCACAGGCGCGTGCGGTTGCGGAGCGTGAACGTGCAGATCGCCAGCCGGTCCGTCTGCTGAAGCGCCTCCCGCATCAGCACGTACGCCCGGTTCGAGCGCGAGGCCGGCTCGAGGAAATACGCGTTGTCAAAGGCCACCGGATCCACCTGATCGGCCGGGACGAACTCCGTCACCTCGATCTCGTGGTTCTGCTCCACCGGCAGCGACGCGAGATCCTCCTTGGTGAGGATGACCATCTCCCCGTCCTCGGACTCGTACGCCTTGGCGATGTCGGAGAACTCGACCTCCTCGCCGTTGTCGTCCCGCACCTTCTTGTAGCGGATGCGGACGCCGTCCTTCTTGTCCACCTGCCGCGCGTGCAGATCGTGGTCCTCCGTCGCCGCGTACACCTTGACCGGCACGTTGACCAGACCGAACGAGACCTCGCCCTTCCAGATGGATCGCATGGGACGAGTATGCGACAGATGGGGGTGGGGCGCTTCCGAAGTCAGCGACTCCGCGACCGCGTTCAATGCTGGGGCCCATGCCCGGCGACGTGGACCCACTGCTCGTGCTGGTCGCGGCGTCGGCCGTCATCCTCGGCGCCGTCCTGCAGCGCGTCAGCGGAATGAGCGTCGGGCTGGTCGTCGCGCCCACCCTCACACTGATCCTCGGGCCCGTCGCCGGAGTGCTCCTCACCAACATGGCCACGATCGTCTCCGGCGCGCTCATCGCCCTGACCCTGCGACGCGATATCGACTGGCGGCGCTACCGCCACCTCGCGCCCCTCATCGTGGTGGGCTCCATCCCCGGAGCGCTCCTCGTGGGTGCCGCCGACCGCGCCTGGCTCGAGGTGATCATCGGGGTGGCGCTCATCGGCACGCTCCTGACGACCGCGCTCGTGCGGATCCCACCCGTGAGCGGGCCCGTCCCGGCCGCCGTCGCCGGCACCACGGGCGGGTTCCTCAACACTGCCGTCGGCGTGGCCGCGCCCGCCATGCTCGTCTACGCGCAGGCGACACAGTGGAACCAGCGGGCCTTCGCCGCGACCCTGCAGCCGATCTTCTGCACCATGGGCATCGTCTCCGTCGTCACCAAGGTCTCGCTCGGCGCTTCCCCGCTCTCCGGGCTGCCGCCGGTCTGGGCCATCACGGTGGTGGTGGCGATGGTGCCGGTCGGGATCGCCCTCGGGGGGCTCGTCTCTCGGCGCGTCTCCCCCGCGGTGGGACGGCGCGTGGCGGTGGTCGTAGTCACTGCCGGGGCTGCGGGATTGCTCGTGAGGGGAATCGGCCAGGTGGTTGGCGGTTAGAGCGCCTTGCGGGTACCGGACAGCACTGGGACAGTGCGGCGATCCGTGTCTAGGTCAGGTCGGACCCACCGCGTCGGACCTACAGCGAACGGTGGATCACCGGCTTACCGTCCGCCCCGAGCAACGGGGTCAACCCGCCGGCGTATCCCCCTGCCGGCGGCAGACACAGCCCTCTCGCGGTTCCGGAGTTCGATGAAGGTCGGGCCCCGGCCGGTGGAGCCGGATCGCGCGAGCGTGCGGAGTGCCCCCGTCACGGGCCGCAGGAACCGGGAACGAGATTCGGCGGCTGATCGCATCGGGGCCTGTTGTTGGGAGTGTCTGCCCTGGTGAGCGCCCACTCGGGGTTCGGACCGGCACCCACGACGGATGGGCGGGGCGTAGAATTATGCGCCTCCGCGGACCCGCGGAGCCTCAGGGGTACCGCATAGGGTGCGTGCCGCGATGTTGACGAGCGTCCCCTCTAGCCGGATGCCGTTATTGGGCCTATGGTCATCGGCGTCCATCACCGGCTCGGCAGGATCTGTGAGGAGATCGATGTCCAGCTCCGCCTCTGCGCCCCAGGTACTGGGTCGTCGCACGCAGTTCTCGATCCTCGAGTTGGGGATCTGCGCATCCCTGGCCGCCACGGCGGCGCTCGGGGCCACGCTCTTCGCGCTGACGCAGGATCCGGCGGGGGCTTCCGCCGACGCCGCGCGCACCGGGTCCTCCCCCGCGGCGGTCTCCTCGCGCTGAGGTCGGCTCCGAGGACCTGAGGCAAGCCCTGCAGGTCAGGTCTCCAGCATCCGGGCGATCTGCTTCCCTCCCTCCGGCGACGCGACGCCCATGCGGATCACGGTGCCGTCCACGAGGTGGAATGCCAGGCAGGTGGTCGAGTGCCCGGCGTCGACGAGGATCGCGCGATCGCGGCGCAGCGACCCGCGGCTTCCCCATTCCCGCCGGAGGGGCTCGACCTCCTCGACACGGATCGCCCGGATCTCGGCGCGGAGAACGCGCTTTCGCCACATCGGGAACAGTTGGAGCAGCACCGAATCCGGTGTCGCGGAAATGACCGTGCCGGAGGCCCAGTACACGGCCACGAAGACGGCGACGACCGCACCGAGCAGCACCGCCTCCGCGAGGCCCACGTACCCGGCGATGACCGCCACGACGACCACGACGAGCGGCGCGGCCACCAGCCCCGTCATCGCCCAGCGGTATCCCGGCGGGATCCTGTTGGCGCAGGTCATGTTCACGCCGATCACCCTAACCGGGCCCCAGTCGGCCCGGCTACGCCAGCGGCCGGGACGTGTGCAACGGGGTCAACATTGTCGGAGGTTGAACGTACATTGGTGGACGGGCGGTTTCGGCACCGGAGCTTCGGCGGACTCGGGAAATCCTGACGGGATTCACGGGGGCTCAGGAACAAGGGTCGCCGGGATAGAGGTCGTCCACGCTTTCCCGACCGCGCCGCGACCCGATCGCCTGGAGGAGACAACCATGAACGAGACCTTCCGTGGTCCCCACGACTCCGACGACCGGGACCTCCCCGCACGCCCGAGGGATCCCCGGGACTTCGAGAGCGATCGGCGCGATACCGAGCGATTCGCCACGGAGCGGTTCGAGACGCGACCGCCCGAGCGGCAGCCCTACCCCCCGCAGTCATCCGACACTCAGCGGCGCCCTCAGTACCCCCCGCAGCAGCACAATTCCCAGCCGTACCAGGGCCACGGCTACCACCCCCAGGCGCCAGGCCCGCAGGGCTATAGACCGCTGGCACATGAGGGCGGCTTCGCCTACGGAAATCCGCCGGCGCCGCCCTTGCAGTACGGCCCTCAGGACCAGTTCATCCCGGCGCATCTCCAGGTGCCGAATCCCTACGCGCCGCCCATGTATCAGCAGCCGTTCATGCATCCGCAGCAGATGCCTCCGATGCAGCAGACGGTCTACGTCAACGGCGGCACCAAGCGGGTCAACCACGTCCTGCACCTGATCCTGACCCTTCTCACCGCCGGTCTCTGGCTGCCGATCTGGATCATCCTGGCTCTCGCCAACTCATAGCCGTGGCCCCGCGAACCATCGGCGACCAGAGCGGATGCCCGGCGAGCCGACGTCGGACGTCACCTACGGGGTTCGCTGGAAGACCGGACAACGACGACGAGGTGGGCCGCCCCGGGACCTCGGCCATCCAGCGCAGAGTTCGTCACGGCGTCAGCCGCGCCTGCCCGGACTGATCGGCCATCGCGTTCTCCAGTGCCAGCGGCGGCTCGGGCCGAGACCGGGCCGCGGGGGCCTCCGCCGAGGCGGGACGGGTCCCGTCGATCGAGGGTCGGCCGATGAGCATCGTCATCCCCACCATCCCGGTGAACACGAACACGGAGAACGTCGCCGGGAGCACCCAACCGTTGTGCGCCTGCAACGCCGCCCCGGCCGCGAGCTCGGCCGATGCCACGAGCCCGAACGGCCGGGAGCCGAGCGTGAACACCGCCAGCGCCAGCGCCAGAACCACGGCGACTCCGATCGAGATCAGAACGCTCGAGGCCCTCACCGCGAGAGGGAATCGGGGTCCGGCGGGAGTGCGCGTAGTGGTTCTCCTTTCAGTCTCTGCAAAGGATTCGGAGCCCCTGCCCCCGAGGATGGGTCCCGCCGAACTCTGGTCTCAGCGAGAAAATAATCTGGCCCGACCGCGGATTGCTGTGCTTCACTGGACCGCACCAGAAGGGGAGTATCCCTCGAGACGCGTCGTCGTCATTACGGCCCACGGGCCCGGCGGCGCGGACCCGACCGGGCCGGGAGAGACCTTCGATCACCTACTGATCGAAAGGTCCCGGACCATGTACACACCTCTCTGGGTCTGGCTGGCGGTCATCGCGTTCATCGTGGTGATGCTGGCCGTCGACCTCTTCGCCCACCGCAGGGCCCACGTGATCGGAGTGCGGGAAGCCGCGGCGTGGACAGCGGTGTGGGTCGTCTTCGGCGTCGGCTTCGGCGTGATCGTCTGGGCATTTTGGGGCGCGGAGTTCGGACAGCAGTACTTCGCGGGCTATCTCATCGAGAAGTCCCTGGCCGTGGACAACGTCTTCCTCTGGGCGATCATCTTCGCCCACTTCGCGGTCCCGCCCCAGTTCCAACACCGGGTCCTGTTCCCCGGGGTGCTCGGCGCCCTGGTGTTCCGCGGGATCTTCATCGCCGGCGGTGCGGCGCTCATCCAGAGCTTCTCGTGGGTGTTGTACCTCTTCGCCGCATTCCTGCTGTACACGGGCTTCCGGATGATTCGCCAGCGGGACGAGCACCTCAACCCCGACCAGTCCAGGGTCCTGGCCGCGTTCCGCCGGGTGGTGCCCATGACCGACAGCTTCCACGGCCAGCGATTGCTGGTCCGCAAGGGCGGACTGGTCATGGCCACGCCCCTGCTGGCCGTGTTGGTGCTGGTCGAGACGACGGACATCGTCTTTGCCGTCGACTCCATTCCCGCCATCTTCGCGGTCACCGACGAGGCCTTCCTGGTCTTCACCGCCAACGCCTTCGCGATCCTGGGCCTGCGCGCGATGTACTTCCTGCTGGCGGACCTGGTCCACCGGTTCGTCTACCTCAAGATCGGCCTGGCGCTGATACTGATGTGGGTGGGCGTGAAGATGCTGCTGAAGATCGACGTGGTCTACATCCCCACCCCGATCTCGCTAGGGGTCATCGCCACGATCCTCGCGGTCTCGATCGCCGCGAGCCTGCGGGCCACCAGAGGTGCGGAGCGCCGGAAACTTCCGACGCCGACCGAGCCCCCGTTCCGCGTCGCCACCGACGAGGAGGACGCACAAATGGAGCCGCTGCTGCGCAGCTCACGTCGCCGGGACACCGCCGACGCGAGTCACCGCGGCTGACGCTCCCCTCCCGCCGGACCCGGGGACTACTCACCACACGGAGAGCAGGCCTCGGTCACGAGCCGGGCTTGTACTGCCACACCGGCACCTCGGAATCGATTCTCCTCCAGTCGCAGAAAGCCTCCTGCCCATTGGACGGGTCTATCGCGGTGGCCCCGACGGGTTGGCATCTCTTGCCCGCCAGCGAGTTAGCCACCTCGGTTACGTGCCTCCGGCCGGTCGCCGATGCCGGACCCAGGTGCCAGAGTGGACCCATGGCGACCAAGGGGAAGAAGGAGTCGGTCGAGGTCGACGGGCGGACCGTGCGGTTCACCCACCCCGACAAGGTGCTCTACGAGGCCACCGGCACCACCAAGGCCGACGTGCTGGAGTACTACACGGCTGTCGCGCCGCTGCTCATCACGTACGCCGGCAACCGGCCCGTCACCCGCAAGCGCTGGCCCGACGGCACCGGGGCGGACTCGTTCTTCGAGAAGAACCTGCCCTCCCATGCTCCCGACTGGGTGCCGCGGGTGTCGATCGAGCACTCCTCGCGCACCGTCACCTACCCCGTGCTCGACTCCCCCGCGACCCTGGCGTGGTTCGCCCAGCAGGCCGCCTTGGAGCTTCACGTGCCGCAGTGGACCCTCTCGGGTGGTGAGCCGGGTCGGACGCGTCGGATCGTGATCGATCTGGATCCGGGTCAGGACGTGGATCTGGATACGACGGCGAAGGTGGCCCTGCGCGTCCGTGACCTGCTCTCCGAGGCCGGACTGGACTCGTTCCCGGTGACCAGCGGCTCGAAGGGCATCCACCTCTACGCCCGGCTGGACAAGGCCGTCACCGCCGCCAGCGCCGCCAAAGTGGCCAAGGAGATCGCGCATTCTCTCGCCAAACAGACCCCGGACCTGGTCACCGCCACCATGAAGCGCTCCCTCCGCGAGGGCAAGGTGTTCGTCGACTGGAGCCAGAACAGCGGCGCCAAGACCACCGTCGCCCCCTACTCACTGCGAGGCAGGGCCGAGCCGTGGGTCGCCGCGCCCCGGTCGTGGGAGGAACTCGGTGACGGCGGCCTGGCACACCTGCACTGGGACGAGGTGCTCAAGCGCCTGGACTCCGAGGGCGACCTGCTCGAGGGCCTCGAAACCAGCGCGGCGAAGTCCAGCGCAAAAAGGTCCGGTGCGAAGAAGTCCGCGTCCGGTGAGAAGAAGGGCTCCGCGAAGAGCAGATCGGGTTCACGTGGAACCACGAGGTCGGGCGGGGGTGAGAAGTCCTCGTCGTCGTCGAAAAACGACGACGACCCGCACCGCGTCGCCACCGAGGAGGGCTGCGACACCGAACCCACCTCCCCCGACGCGGTGGTGACCAGCCTCGACGAGTACC
>ERZ1032857.41-NODE-41-length-13506-cov-8.400491_pt1 | contig 13506 bp, 11 predicted proteins | sample MGYA00516688_ERZ1032857 | MGnify/ENA primary metagenome ERZ1032857 (study PRJEB33719, sample SAMN04262500) | wastewater metagenome | biome: rural village; feature: composting latrine chamber; material: composting feces with ash | place: El Salvador | collected...
CATCGTGATCGAGATGAACCCGCGTGTCTCCCGCTCCTCGGCCCTGGCGTCCAAGGCGACCGGGTTCCCCATCGCCAAGATCGCCGCCCGCCTGGCCATCGGGTACTCGCTCGACGAGATCACCAACGACATCACCGGGGAGACCCCGGCCAGCTTCGAACCCTCGCTGGACTACGTGGTGGTCAAGGCCCCCCGGTTCGCGTTCGAGAAGTTCCCCGGTGCCGACGACACGCTCACCACCACCATGAAGTCCGTCGGCGAGGCCATGAGCCTCGGCCGGAACTACCGCGAGGCACTGGGCAAGGTCATGCGCTCGCTCGAGACCAAAGCCGCCGGGTTCTGGACCCTTCCGGATGAGGTCATCGCCCCGGGCCGGTCCGAGGACCTGGCCGCGGTGCTGGACGACCTGCGCCGTCCCACCGAGGGCCGCCTCTACGACGTCGAGCTGGCACTGCGTCTCGGAGCCACGGTCGAGCAGGTCCACGAGGCCTCCGAGATCGACCCGTGGTTCATCGACGAGGTCGCGGCACTGGTCGAGCTGCGCCAGAAGATCATCGACGCCCCGGTGGTGGACGAGACACTGCTCCGCACGGCGAAGCACAACGGCCTGTCCGATGCCCAGATCGCGGCACTGCGGCCCGAATTCGCGGGTGCGCAAGGAGTCCAGCGCCTGCGTCACCGCCTGGGTGTCCGGCCGGTCTACAAGACCGTTGACACCTGTGCCGCCGAATTCGAAGCCAAGACCCCGTACCACTACTCGACCTACGAGCTCGATCCTGCGGCCGAGTCCGAGGTGGCCCCGCAGACCGAGCGCGAGAAGGTCATCATTCTCGGCTCCGGCCCCAACCGGATCGGCCAGGGCATCGAGTTCGACTATTCGTGCGTACACGCGGCGCTGACGTTGTCCGAGGCCGGGTACGAGACCGTCATGGTCAACTGCAACCCGGAGACCGTCTCGACGGACTACGACACGGCGGATCGCCTGTATTTCGAGCCCCTGACGTTTGAGGACGTCATGGAGGTCTTCCACGCCGAGTCCGAGTCGGGAACCGTGGCCGGGGTGCTGGTCCAGCTCGGTGGCCAGACACCGCTGGGGCTCGCGGGCCAGCTCGAGGAGGCCGGCGTGCCGATCGTGGGGACCAGCCCGTCCGCGATCGACCTCGCCGAGGACCGCCGCGAGTTCGGTGAAGTCCTGGTCAAGGCCGGCCTGCCGGCGCCGGCGTTCGGTACGGCCATCAACGCCGACGAGGCGACCGAGATCGCCGCGAGCATCGGGTATCCGGTCCTGGTGCGCCCGTCGTATGTCCTCGGTGGTCGGGGCATGGAGATCGTCTACGACGAGGACTCCCTGCGCTCGTACATCGACCGGGCCACGGAGATCAGTCCGGACCGCCCGGTCCTCGTCGACCGGTTCCTCGATGACGCGGTGGAGATCGACGTCGACGTGCTGTGCGACGGCACGGAGGTCTACATGGGCGGTGTGATGGAGCACATCGAGGAGGCCGGCATCCACTCCGGTGACTCGGCGTGTGCACTCCCTCCGATCACGCTCGGGCAGGACGACATCGATCGCGTCCGCAGGTCCAGCGAGGCGCTCGCCTTCGGCATCGGGGTCAAGGGCCTGATGAACGTCCAGTACGCCATCAAGGACGATGTGCTGTACGTACTCGAGGCCAACCCCCGGGCCAGCCGCACGGTGCCGTTCGTCTCCAAGGCGACCGGGGTCCACCTCGCCAAGGCGTGCGCCCGGATCATGATGGGCGAGTCGATCGCCGATCTCCGGGCCGACGGACTGCTGCCCGTCGACCGTGACGGCGGCTCGCTGCCCGCCGACGCACCGGTGGCGGTCAAGGAGGCAGTCCTGCCGTTCAACCGGTTCCGGACCCCGGCCGGTGACACGGTGGACTCCCTGCTCAGCCCGGAGATGAAGTCGACGGGCGAGGTCATGGGTATCGGTCCGGACTTCGCGGTGGCCTTCGCCAAGGGGCAGCTCTCCGCCGAGGGCGTCCTTCCGACGTCGGGCACTGTCTTCGTCTCCGTGGCCAACCGGGATAAGCGCTCGATGGTGTTCCCGGCCCAGCGACTCGCCGCGCTCGGGTTCACCGTTCTGGCGACCGAGGGCACCGCGCTCATGCTCCGCCGGTACGGGATCGCCTGCGAGACGGTGGCGAAGCTGACCGAGTCGGGGACGGGCCCCGTCGACGCCGAGGGCAACCCGGTGCGGACGATCGTCGACCGCATCAACGCCGACGAGGTGGACCTGATCCTCAACATCGCCTCCTCGACCGGTGGAACCCGCACCGACGGCTATGAGATCCGGTCCTCCGCCATCTCGCGCCGGGTCCCGTGTGTGACCACGGTCCAGGGCGCCACGGCAGCGGTGCACGGTATCGAGGCGATGCGCCGGGGTGACGTCTCCGTCAGCCCGCTGCAGCAGCTGCATTCGGGATTCGCAGCCCGATGACCGACGCCGCCCCCGGGGCCCCGTTCGGCGTCCGTCTCCGGTCCGCCATAGCGGACCGGGGCAACCTCTGCGTGGGGATCGACCCGCATCCGGAGCTGCTCGAGGCCTGGGGGCTCGGTATCGATGCCGCCGGGGTCTCCGAGTTCGCCCGACGCGCGATGGCGGCGTTCGGCGACCTCGTCCCTGCGGTCAAACCACAGGTGGCCTTCTTCGAGGAATACGGTTCCGCCGGTATGGCCGTATTGGAAAACCTGCTGGCGGAGATCTCCGCGGCCGGGGCGCTCTCGGTGGCGGATGCCAAACGCGGGGACATCGGATCGACGATGGCCGGGTACGCACGTGCCTGGCTGGCCGATGGCGCTCCACTGGCGTGCGATGCTCTCACCGTCTCGCCGTATCTCGGCGTCGGGGCACTGGACGCGGCCTTCGCGGCCGCTGCCGACACCGGTAGGGGCGTGTTCGTGCTGGCCCGTACCTCCAATCCTGAGGCCGGTGGCCTCCAGAGGGCGATCGGGGATCGGGGAACCGTGGCCCAGTCGGTGGTCGACGAGGTCGGCCGCAGGAACGACGCCATGTGCGAGGGCGGCGGTGGCCCGTTTGGCGTCGTGGTGGGCGCCACGGTGGCCGATCCACCCCGGTTGGACGCGCTGCGGGGACCGGTCCTCATGCCCGGTGTGGGGGAGCAGGGCGGAACTCTCGCCGACGTACGACGGATAGCCGGATCCGCGCTGCCCGACACCCTCGTCAACGTCTCTCGCCACGTGTTGCGGGCGGGTCCGGACGTCGAGACGATGCGATCGGTGGTCGCCGAGCTGGGCCACCGGTACCGGTTCGTCGAAGCCTCCTGAGCACCGCGTTCACGTCTGTCCACACCAGGCACAGGTGTTACCGGGGAGGTGGTGTCAGCAGGTGCCGTCTCGGCATATTTCAGGCGTTTCTCATCGCGTCCCTCACCGCTCAGGGCTAGTCTGCCTCTAACCTCAAAGCGTCAAATCGCATGTCAGGCAGGGTTCCACACGGGGCCCCGTGCCGGAGCACTGCAGGTCGGCCGCGTACTGTTGCTGAGGTCATCAGGCCCGCTGCGGTCGTCGCCCCGTTAGGGCAGCGGCATCGCCCGGGTACGGTGAGCACGAGGGAGCGCCCGCTCCCGGAACGATCCGCAGCCCGCGGACGCGCCGGGAACGGTCACCGCACACCAGACGCCGGTGTCCTACGTTGGACATCAGCGTGAGTCATGAGACACATACGAACGAGACGGAGGAATTGTGGCCCTTCCCCAGTTGACCGATGAGCAGCGTGCTGCTGCTCTGGAGAAGGCGGCTGCGGCCCGTCGTGCCCGGGCTGAGCTCAAGGAGCGTTTGAAGCGCGGCGGCACCGACCTCAAGCAGGTGCTCAAAGACGCCGAGTCCGACGAGATCCTCGGCAAGATGAAGGTCTCGGCGCTGCTCGAGGCTCTGCCCAAGGTCGGTAAGGTCAAGGCCCAGGAGATCATGACCGAGCTGGAGATCGCGCCCACGCGTCGCCTGCGCGGTCTGGGCGACAGGCAGCGGCGCGCGCTGCTCGAGCGGTTCGACTTCACGGTCGACTGATCGACGCATGAACGAACCGTCGTCCGGGGGCAACTCCCCGGAGCCGACGGCGAAGAGGGGCCGGCTGATCGTCTTGGCCGGCCCCTCCGCCGTCGGCAAGTCAACCGTTGTCGCCCGCCTTCGGGAGCGTGTGCCCGACCTGTACTTCAGTGTGTCGATGACCACGCGCGCACCGCGTCCCGGTGAGATCCACGGACACGACTACTTCTTCGTGTCGACGGATGATTTCCGGGATGCCGTGAGTGAGGGCCAGATGCTCGAGTGGGCCGAGATCCACCGTGGCCTGCAGCTGTCCGGCACCCCGGCGGAGCCGGTGCACCGGGCACTTGAGGCCGGTCGTCCTGTTCTGATCGAGGTCGACCTCGAGGGTGTCAGGCAGATTCGCGAGTCCATCCCCGAAGGGCGGACCGTGTTCCTGTCGCCGCCGTCGTGGGAGGAGCTCGAGAAGCGACTCCGCGGTAGGGGCACCGAACCGAACGAGGTCGTGGCACGCCGACTCGACACGGCGAAGGTCGAAATGGATGCCCGCCACGAGTTCGACGAGATCGTCGTGAACGACGAACTCGAAGCGGCGGTGGACCAGTTGGTATCATTGCTGGTCGACTAACGCCGCCGCTTCGTCACGCCGTGTACTGGAGGCCGGGCGCGGCTCTCAACGTCATCCGACGCACCATCCAAGCTTGTACCCAGAGGAGAACCCATAGTGGCCACCACCGAAGCTGCAGCGGCCACCCCGCTGTACGACACCCCGATCGGCATCACCAACCCCCCGATCGACGAACTCCTCGAGCGGGCGTCCTCCAAGTACGCGCTCGTGATCTTCGCCGCCAAGCGTGCGCGTCAGATCAACTCGTACTACAACCAGATCGAAGAGGGCATCCTCGAGTACGTCGGCCCGCTCGTCGATCCGGGTCTCCACGAGAAGCCTCTGACCATCGCTCTGCGTGAGCTCCACTCCGATCTCCTCGACTGCGCCGAGGGCGAGTGAGCACGTCCGGGGATGACCGGCGCGGTAAACGCGTCGTCGTCGGGGTCGGGGGCGGCATCGCCGCCTATAAGACTTGTGGCTTGATCCGGCTCCTCACGGAGTCCGGCTGTCACGTCGACGTCGTCCCCACTGCGGCGGCCCTGAAGTTCGTGGGGGCCGCCACCTTCGAGGCGTTGTCCGGGAACCCTGTCTCGTCTGATGTGTTCTCGGATGTGCCCTCGGTCCGCCACGTGGCGCTGGGGCAGATGGCGGACCTGGTCGTCATCGCCCCGGCCACAGCGGACCTGCTGGCGCGTGCCGCCGCAGGTCGGGCGGACGACCAACTGACATCCACCCTCCTCACGGCCCGTTGTCCGGTGCTGTTCGCTCCCGCGATGCACACCGAGATGTGGGAGCATCCCGCGACGAGACGCAACGTCGACACCCTCCGCGGGGACGGCGTTCACGTGATGCCGCCGGCCCGCGGTCGCCTGACCGGCGAGGACAGCGGCGCAGGACGTCTGCCCGAGCCCGCCGACATCGCCCGGCTCGCCTGGCTCCTTCTCGACGGCGGGAACCTGCCGTGGGACCTCGCCGGTAGGCGTGTGGTGGTCACCTCCGGGGGCACCCGTGAGGAGATCGATCCGGTCCGGTTCCTGGGCAACCGGAGTTCGGGCAAGCAGGGACATGCGATCGCGGCACTGGCCGCCGCACGGGGAGCCGATGTCACCCTGATCACGTCCTCCGATCTGCCCACACCACCAGCGGTCAGCCAGATCCGCATCGAATCGGCCCTGGAGCTCCGCGAGCACACTCTGCGTTCCGCCTCGGATGCCGACGTGGTGATCAAGGCCGCCGCCGTGGCGGATTTTCGTCCGGATCACATATCGGAATCCAAGCTCAAGAAGGGTTCCGGGGCGGAGCCGACCGAGATCCGCCTGGAGCGCAATCCGGACATCCTCGCCGAGCTCGTCGCCGCCCGCGCAACCGGGCAGCTGCCCCCGACCTGCCTGCTCGTCGGTTTTGCCGCGGAGACCGGCGACACGAGTGGCTCCGTACTCGAACACGGTCGGGCGAAGCTGGCTCGCAAGGGGTGCGACATCCTCGTCGTGAACGAGGTCGGGCGCGACACCACCTTCGGCCGGGATGACAACGGTGGCTGGATTCTCGACTCCGACGGCGGGGAGGTCCTCGTCGAGCGCGGCAGCAAGGACGTGATGGCGGCACACATCCTCGACGCGGTGGTGGCGCGGTCCCATTGACGGACCGACCGGAGTGACGTGCAGCGCACCGACTAGGCTGATCTCACGCGATCGTCAGCGATCGCGCGCGATCCCACGATGGAAGAGAGAACCACTGTGACGCAGGCACGTCGACTGTTCACCAGCGAGTCCGTGACCGAAGGGCATCCGGACAAGATTTGTGACGCGATCTCGGACGCGATCCTGGACGCGATGCTGGAGCAGGACCCGGCGGCCCGGGTCGCCGTGGAGACGATGGTCACCACCGGTCAGGTCCATGTCGCCGGCGAGGTCAAGACCACGGGCTACGTGGAGATTCCGCAGCTGATCCGGGAGAAGATCGTCGAGATCGGGTACGACTCGTCCGACAAGGGCTTCGACGGAGTCTCCTGTGGCGTGTCGATCTCGATCGGGCAACAGTCACCGGAGATCGCCATGGGCGTGGACACCTCTCACGAGGCCCGTACCTCCGAGGGGTCCGCGGAGGACGAGATCGCCCGCCAGGGTGCCGGCGACCAGGGGTTGATGTTCGGGTATGCCTGTGCGGACACCCCTGAGCTGATGCCCCTTCCGATCGCTCTGGCACACCGTCTGTCCCGTCGGCTGACCGAGGTCCGCAAGAACGGCACTCTCGACTACCTGCGGCCGGACGGCAAGACCCAGGTGACCATCGAGTACGACGCTGACAAGGCGGTCCGACTGGACACCATCGTGATCTCGACCCAACATGCGGACGGCATCGACCTCGAGACCACACTGCGCGACGATCTGACCGAGCACGTCATCAAACCAGTGCTCGGCGAAGCGGCGTCGGGGATCGATCAGAGCGACTACCGCCTTCTGGTCAACCCCACCGGCCGGTTCGTGCTGGGTGGGCCGATGGGCGATGCCGGTCTGACAGGGCGCAAGATCATCGTCGACACCTACGGCGGCATGGCACGCCACGGCGGCGGTGCGTTCTCCGGCAAGGACCCGTCCAAGGTGGACCGGTCGGCTGCGTACGCAATGCGTTGGGTGGCCAAGAACATTGTGGCCGCCGAGCTTGCCGAGCGGGTCGAGGTGCAAGTCGCCTACGCGATCGGTAAGGCCGCCCCGGTGGGGCTTTTCGTCGAGACGTTCGGCACCGAGAAGGTGGACCCGAGCGTGCTCCAGCAGGCGGTGGTGGACGTGTTCGACCTGCGCCCGGGGGCGATCATCCGCGATCTGGATCTCAAGCGTCCGATTTACGCACCGACGGCGGCCTACGGTCACTTCGGCCGTACCGACATCGATCTTCCGTGGGAGCGCACCGACCGAGTGGACGAGCTGCGCAAGGCCGCAGGGCTCTGATTCGACCCCTCGCATGTCGTAGTGGGATGCGAGGATTCGAATGTGACGACCACACGAGCAGCGACCCGGGTCCCGGCGGCATACGCCCCGGTGGCTCGGGTCCTGCCGTTGCTCGGAGTTCCACACCTGGATCGGGAGTTCGACTACCTGGTGCCCGAGTCCCTGTCGGAGCAGGCGGTGGTCGGTACCCGCGTGAGGGTGCGGTTCGCCGGCCGCCTGGTCGACGGATTCCTCATCGGCAGGGTGTCAGAGTCCGATCACCGGGGCGAGCTGGCGTGGCTCGAGCGAGTGGTCTCGCCTGAGCCTGTGCTCACGCCCCGGCTACTCGGTCTGGTCGAAGCCGTCGCGCGCCGCTGGGTAGGAATGCGGTCTGATGTGCTGCGGCTGGCGATTCCTCCCCGGCATGCTGCCGCTGAGAGGTCGGTTCCCGCCGCAGAGCCTCCGCTCGGGGTGACCACGGGGCCGGTCGAGCTCCCCACGGGGTGGGCTGATCATCCCATGGCCGCGCGCTTCCTCGAGGCGGTTGTTGCGGGAATCCCGGCACGAGCGGTGTGGACGGTCCCCCCGGGTAGGGACTGGGCGAGCGCGCTCGCGGCGTTGGCCGACACCGTTCGCCGCAGGGGCCTCCAGGTTCTGCTCATCGTCCCGGACCAGAGGGACGTCGACCGCCTCACCGCCGCCTGTCGGGACGCGGTGGGGGGCGGGGCCGACGGGCGTGACCTGGTCGCCGACATCTCGGCCGGCGTTGGTCCGTCGGCCCGGTATCGCCGGTGGTTGCGGGCGACCCGAGGGCACGCCCGCATCATCGTGGGAACCCGTAGCGCGGTGTTCGCACCGCTTCCGGAGCTCGGGTTGATGGTGCTTCACGACGACGGGGACGATTCGTTCGTCGAACCCCGGGCGCCGTACCCGCACACTCGAGAGGTTGCCACCCAGCGGTCGGTTCTCGACAACACACCGCTGTTGTTCACCTCTGTCGACCGGACGCCCGAGGTCGCCGAATACGTCAGATCCGGTTGGGCGCACGAGATTCGCCCTCGCCCGGGGTTGATCAGGGAGCTCGCGCCCCGGGTCGTCGCGGTGACCGATGCCGACCCGGTCCAGGCGAGGGACGTCGCCGGAGGACGCACCCGGCTCCCCGCCGTGGCTCTCACCATGGCGCGCGAGGCTTTCGACGTCGGCGCGCCCGTACTCGTGCAAGTTCCACGCAAGGGGTACATCCCGACCCTGCTGTGTGGATCGTGTCGGGCCCCGGCCCGGTGTCGCCGGTGCCACGGACCGATCAAGGCTGGTCGGATGGACGAGGTCTACGGACCGGTGGACCTGGCGTGTGGCTGGTGTGGGGCGCCTGAGACGGGTTTCCGCTGCGTGGACTGTGGATCCCGAGCGTTACGTGCGGGAGTTGTGGGCACGGTCCGCACGGCCGAGGAACTCGGCCGGATGTTTCCGGGAATCCGGGTCCGCACCAGTGGAGGGGGCGAGATCCTGGACTCGGTCCCCGCAGAACCCGCGATCATCGTGTCGACTCCGGGCTCGGAGCCGGTGGCTGACGGGGGGTACGGGGCCGCGTTGCTCCTGGACTCCTGGGCGCTGCTGGGCAGGCCGGACCTGCGTGCGGTGCAGAACGCACTTCGCCTGTGGATCGGAGCCGCGTGTCTGGTCCGGCCCGCCCAGCAGGGCGGCCGGGTCTTCCTGTCCGCGGATTCAGAATCAGCGGTCGCACAGGCTCTGATCAGATGGTCCCCCCAGGCCTGGGCCGATCGTGAACTGGCGGATCGGTCCGAGGTCGGGTTCCCACCGGCAGTACACATGTTCGCGGTCGATGGTCCGGCCGCTGCGCTCGCGGAGTTTCTCGAAGAATTCCGGCTCATCGATCGTGTCGAGGTGCTGGGACCGGTAGACCTTCCTGCGGGCGAAGAGCTTCCCGGCCATGAGCAGATCGCTGACCCCGAACGGGTGTTGCTGCGGGTGTCGCCTCCGGAGCTCGGAGAAGTCGCCGATGAGCTGCGTTCCTTCGTCGTGGGGCGATCGGGACGACGCAACTCCCACCCTGTCCGCGTACGCCTGGACCCGATCAATATCGGCTGACCGGACCGACGCACCGCTACTGGATCGCCAGCGCATAGAATGGACCGTCACCACCATCGATGTGCGCGAGGAGAACAGATTCGCATGCCCGTCCACCCCGTCCGGCTCTTCGGAGACCCTGTGCTCCGAACACCCGCCGACCCGGTCACGTCCTTCGATGACAGGTTGGCACGGGCGGTGACGGATCTGATGGATACCGTTCGGCACGAGGACGGGGCGGGGTTGGCCGCTCCGCAGATCGGACTGTCGATGCGCGTGTTCGTCTACAGCTGTGGAGGCCGTGAGGGTCACCTGGTCAATCCCGAGTGGGAGCCCCTCAGCGACGAGAAGACGTACGTCAATGAGGGGTGCCTGTCCATTCCCGGAGTTTCCGAGCCGACGGAGCGCTTCGCCCGCGTGCGGGCCCGTGGTCAGGATGTCCACGGTAATCAGGTGAGTTTCGAGGCGGAAGGGATACTCGCCCGTGCCGTTCAACACGAGACCGATCATCTCGACGGCGTGTTGTTCCTCCAACGACTGACCCCGGATGTCCGCAAGGCCGCGATGGCACAGATCCGGTCTTCCACGTGGTTCGGCAGCGCCGCGATCAGTGCGGGTGAGGTGCACGACCACCTGACCGAGCCGATGGAGGTGAAGTGATCGTGCGCGTCGTCTTTGCCGGCACCCCGGAGGTCGCGGTCCCGTCCCTGCGCGCGCTACTGGAGAGCGATGCGCACGAGGTCGTGGCGGTCGTCTCGCGTCCGGATGCCCGGACCGGGCGTGGTCGGGGACTGTCCCGCAGTCCTGTCGCCGCGGCAGCGGATGCTGCGGGGATCGAAGTGCTGACCCCGCCCAACGCCCGCGATCCCGAATTCGCGGAACGGCTCCGCGAGCTCGCCCCCGACGCCGCGCCGGTGGTCGCCTACGGCCACCTCGTGCCGAGGAACGTACTCGACATTCCCCGATACGGTTGGATCAACCTGCATTTCTCGTTGCTTCCGGCATGGCGGGGAGCAGCCCCGGTCAACGCCGCGATCGCCGCCGGCGACGAGGTGACCGGAGCGTCGACGTTCCTCCTCGAAGAGGGGCTCGATACGGGTCCGGTGCTGGGGACCATGACCGAGACCATCCGGCCCCGCGACACGGCCGGGGAACTTCTCGGCCGGCTGGCGGAGGGTGGTTCCGGCCTGTTGCTGGCGACCCTGGACGGGATCGAGGCCGGCCGGTTACGCGCCGAACCGCAGCCCACGGACGGCGTGTCCTACGCAGGCAAGCTCACGGTGGAGGACGCGAGAGTCCGGTGGACGGACCCCGCGATCGCGGTGGATCGCCACATCCGGTCTGTCACGCCCGCTCCCGGCGCCTGGACGACCCTGAACGGTGATCGGGTGAAGATCGGCGCCGCCCGTCCCGCCGAGGCGCAGGAGATCGAGGCCCTCGGTGCGGATCCGGGCCTGGCGCCGGGACACATCCGGTGGAACAAGCGGGCCCTTCTCGTTGGCACCGCGTCGTCACCACTCGTCGTGGAACAGCTGCAGCCGCCGGGGAAGAAGATGATGAACGCACTGGACTGGATACGTGGCGCCCGCATCGAGTCCGGGGCGGAATTCGCATGACCGACCCTCAGCGGGACCGGCAGCAGCCGGTCACCGGCCGTGAGAGCCCGAACCCACGGCGGGGTCGGAGCCACGGGTCACACCGTCGGGGAGGCGCTCGCCGCCCGGAACAGAAGCGGTCCGGCGGCGGCACCCGCAAGCAGCAGTCGTCCGCACGCGCGGATGCACGGTCGGTGGCCCTGGCGGTGATGACCGCGGTGCGGGAACGTGGCGCGTACGCCAATCTCTCCCTGCCCGCGGAGCTCCGCCGCGCGAATCTGGACGCGCGGGACTCGGCGCTGGCCACAGAACTCACCTACGGGGCCCTGCGGGCCCAGGGACTGCTCGACCGGGTCATCACGCTGGCCGCCTCCCGGCCTGTGGAGGAGATCGATCCACCCGTGCTCGATGTGGTGCGGCTCGGCGCCTACCAACTGCTGTTCACGCGTATCGGAGCACACGCTGCGGTCGATACCAGTGTGGAGGCCGCTCGGGCCGCCGGGCTCGGCCGTGCGGGGGCGTTCGTCAACGCCGTGCTGAGGAAGATCTCGGCGCGCGAGACGGAACAGTGGATCGGCGAGTTGCGCGAGGGTCTCAGCGATCCGATCTCCCGGATGGCCATAGGAACCGCACACCCGGAATGGATTGCGCGCGCGTTCGCCGAATCCCTCGGACCCGCTGCCGGTGAGCTGGCCGAGCTACTGGCCGCGGACGACGCCCGTCCCAAGGTTCACCTAGCCGCCCGTCCCGGCGCGATCACCAGGGAGGAGCTGGCCCTGGTCACCGGCGGGCGTGAGGGGAGACTGTCCCCGTACGCCGTCCATCTGGACTCCGGGGATCCCGGTTCCCTCGATGCGGTGCGTGACGGCCTGGCCGCGGTCCAGGACGAGGGCAGTCAGCTCGTGGCGCTCGCCGCGGCCGGCGCCCCGCTGACAGGCGAGGACGGTGGGCGGTGGTTGGACCTGTGTGCCGGACCCGGCGGAAAGGCCGTGATGCTCGGGGGGCTCGCGGAGATCGAGGGGGCCACACTCACCGCGGTCGAGGTGTCCGAGCATCGCGCCGAGCTGGTCCGCGACGCGACCCGGGACCTTCCGGTCACCGTGCACACCGCCGATGGGCGCGATCCGGGCCTCGAGCCGGGATTCGACCGGATACTGCTTGATGCCCCGTGTTCCGGACTCGGGGCTCTTCGTCGTCGTCCTGAAGCCCGGTGGCGCAAACAGGCGGGAGACATACCCGCACTGGTGAGGCTCCAACGCGAGCTTCTCGACTCGGCGCTGCGGCTGATCAGGCCCGGCGGCGTGGTGCTCTATGCCACCTGCTCGCCCCACTTGTCGGAGACGGTCTCGGTGATGCGTGAGGCCGGTCGACGCGGCGACGTGGAGTTCGTGGATGTCCGCAATGTCCTGGCACAGGTGTGCGCGGGAGAGGCCGCGGGGATAGGGGAGGGGCCGTGGGTGCAACTGTGGCCGCATCGGCACGGTACGGACGCGATGTTCATGGCCGCCGTGCGCCGCACCGACTGAACGCAGGGGCCGGCCGGCGGCCTAGAATGAACGCCATGTCCTACCAGCCGCTCATCGCGCCGTCGATCCTGTCCGCCGACTTCGCCCGCCTGGATCGAGAGGTCGAGCGTATCCCGTCCGCGGACTGGATCCACGTCGACGTGATGGACGGACATTTCGTTCCCAACCTGTCGTTCGGGGCGCCGGTCGCGAAGGCTGTCGGCAGGGTCACCGACAAGCCGATGGACTGCCACCTCATGATCGAGGATCCCGCCCGGTGGGTGCGGGACTACGTGGACGCCGGCGCGTTCAACGTCACCTTCCACGTGGAGGCCACCGATGATCCGAAGGGCGTGGCCGACCTGCTGCACTCCACCGGGTGTAAGGCCGGGATCTCGGTGAGGCCGGGCACCGCTGTGGAGCCGTATTTCGACCTGCTCGAGCACGTGGATCTGGTGCTCGTCATGAGCGTCGAGCCCGGATTCGGCGGGCAGAAGTTCATGCCTGAGGTGCTGGACAAGGTGCGGGCGCTGCGCGCGGAGATCGACCGGCAGGGGCTGGACGTGCTCATCCAGATCGACGGTGGTATCGACGCCTCAACGATCGGTGAGTGCGCGGCCGCGGGCTGCGACGTGTTCGTCGCCGGTTCGGCCGTGTACGGCGCACCCGACCCCGACGCGATGGTCGAGACTCTGCGCACGAGGGCCCTGGACGCCCGGGCGTGACCGGGTCCGCGCCGCGGGGCGCCC
>ERZ1032857.42-NODE-42-length-13365-cov-7.861533_pt1 | contig 13365 bp, 9 predicted proteins | sample MGYA00516688_ERZ1032857 | MGnify/ENA primary metagenome ERZ1032857 (study PRJEB33719, sample SAMN04262500) | wastewater metagenome | biome: rural village; feature: composting latrine chamber; material: composting feces with ash | place: El Salvador | collected...
AGCGCGTCGAGCGGGGACTGCGACGGATCGTCTCCGAACGTCCCGGCGGGGTGGTCGCGGTGGTCAGCCACGTCACCCCCATCAAGCTCGCGATCCGGGCAGGCCTCAATGCCGGAGACGACTTGCTGTTCCGACTCCACCTGGACCTGGGTTCGGTTTCCGACGTGCGCTTCTACCCGGACGGGCCGACCTCCGTGCACCTGGTCAACGACACCTCGCATCTCGCCTGAGATCCACGGCCACTGACGGACTAGACTGGCGTGCGAACGAGCCGGCCGGACGGCCGCGGGACGGGAACCATCGCCGCCTGGTGACAGGCCCGCCTCCCGAGGAAAGTCCGGACTCCACAGAGCAGGGTGGTTGCTAACGGCAACCCGGGGTGACCCGCGGGATAAGTGCCACAGAAAACAGACCGCCACGCTTTCGAGCGAGGTAAGGGTGAAACGGTGCGGTAAGAGCGCACCAGCACCCCGGGTGACCGGGGTGGCTGGGTAAACCCCGCCCGGAGCAAGGTCGAAGGCCGCACCGCCTGTCGGTGCGGCTGCGCGGATGACGTGCAGTGATGCACGGAAGGGCTGCTCGCCCGAGTTCGCGGGTGGACCGCTTGAGGTACCCGGTGACGGTGTGCCCAGATGGATGGTCGTCGCCCTCCCTTCGCGGAGGGGCACAGGATCCGGCTTACAGGCCGGCTCGTTCACAATCCAACGATGCTCGGCGCGGGTGGCCGCTCGTTTGCGGGCGCCGCCGGTGGGAGTCGTGAAATGCGCGTCATGGGCGGAACAGGGAGTTGCTCCGCCCATGACTGTCATCCGACATCGTGCGACTTATGAGGGAAGTATCCCCTCGATGCTTCCCAGCACGTCGTCGAGGCTGCCCGAGGCCTCGGCCTCGAGCTCGAAGTCGGTGGTCTCGCAGCCGAGCGTGAAGTTGTCGATCGCGACGTTCTCCGCGGTGTTGTCGCGGGTCTTCTGAACGCCGTACTCGGTGACCACCGCGTCAGGGTTGAGGTCGATGATCTCGTCGAGGGTCATCCGTGTGTTGCTCGGGATCGGCTCGCCGTCCTCGCCCTCGAGTGTGCGGGTCACCCAGAACTGGTCGTCGTCGCCGGGATCGGCTATCGACCAGTCTTCTGCAGCGGGCGGGCTCCACACGATGGTGGCGAATCCGATGTCGCTGCCGGCGCGGTCCTCGTCGTCATGCAGGTTCGCGTTGTTGAGCCGGATCTGCAGCGCCGGTGCCTGGCCCTCAGAGGTGTACTCAAAGCTCAGCGGGGCCAGATCGTCCCCGTCGCGAAGGAGCTCGGCCAGCGGCGCTTCGTCAACGTCCTTGTACAGCGATGACCCCTTCTCCGGGCTCGTGGGCAGTGTCAGCGCCGCGGCCCCGACGGTTTCCGGGGCTCCGTCGACCTCGGCGATCTCCGCCGCGGTCTCGTCGTCGGGTGTGAACCATCCGGAACCGGCCAGGGTCTCCGGGGTCACCACCTGGGTGCCGCAGTCATCCGGGCCTGCCAGGCTTCCCGGAAGAGATGACTGGGCTCCTGCCATGGGGGCCGATAGTGCTGCGCCGGCGCCGAATGCGGCGGCCACCGAGGCCACTGTGGCTGATCGGACTAGGTTCTTCATGCGTTCCCCTTCTGCTCTTCGCGACCGTCCTCGTGACGGGTGCGAGATGGTGCTGCTGCTCACAATCGGCAGCTGAGTGCCACACAATCTCAGGCGTTCCGGGGCCTCAACCGGTCTGGGCCGAACTCGGCGCCTGAATCGCAGTGCACCGCACCGGAATTCGCAGCTCACAGCGGATCCGTGAAACTCAGATGAGAGAAAAGTGCTCTTTCTCGAAGTGTGGGATCGGTGGCGGTGGTGGTGGCCTTAACGATGCGATTCTCGGCCGACCGTGCCACGGTACGCTTCGTGGGGGCACAGCATTCCGAACAGAGGAGACCTGCCATGGCCGACGACAAGTGGTACTACGACCTCGCCACGGGCGAAGCCGTACAGGGCACGGTCGGCGGCTGGGAGAACCGGATGGGCCCGTACGACAGTCGCGGAGAGGCCGAGGCCGCGCTGGCCAGGGCCAAGGCCCGCAACGAGGCGTGGGACGCCCAGGACGAGGACGACTGACCGTTTTCTGACCTGCTGGGTCAGTCCTTCTTGCGGGACTTCTTCCCGCCTTTACTCTTCTTGCGACGCGTCGCGCGGCGCGATTTGGCGAGCTCGCGATACGCGGCGGTCACCGTGGCCGCGTCCGACTCGAATCCGGCCAGGGTGCGTTCGGAGAACCCGCGCTCGTGCTCGAAGAGCACGCCGAACCCGAACGTCGACTCACCGGCCGATTCCGCCCGTCGGGCGATGCGCCGGATCCACTGGCGGGCGGTCACGCTGTCCTGGACCTCGCCCAGCACGGTGTGCAGTCGCTGGCACGCGGTCCGCAGCGGAGCCACGTTGAGCCCCCTTCTGTCGGGTAGCGAGCCGACGTTGCGGCGCAGCGCCTTGGCGCGCTTGCGTACCACGTGGGTGAGTTCCTCGCGCTGGGCCAGCGTGAGATCCAGTGAGGCCAGGTCTCGCTCGGTCCGCGTGCGGGCTTTGGTGAACTTGGCGAACTGCCGGTCTATCCCGCGCAGGATCGTCTCCTCGGCCTTGCGCCGCTGCTTCTTGCCCGAGGCGGGCACATCGTCGACTTCGCGGACGGGATCCGGCTCGGTCCCCGCCACGCGAACGAGCTCGTGCAGGCCGTCGAGCAGGTCGAGGTAGCGATCGGAGACCAGCGCCGCGGTGACGCGCTCGCCGGCGCGCTTCTCCTCCGCGTTGAGTTCGGTGCGTAGTCGTTTCCGCGTCTGGGTGCTCACCACGTCCTCGGGGTATTCCTCGACGATCGACTCGAGCCGCTCGTCGACCACCTGGATGTCGCGCACCTTGCCCAGTACCGCGGCGAGCAGCTTGAGTTCGTCCAGTATCCGGGCCGGGTCGACGTCGGTGCCCGCGGTCTCGGCTTCCAACTCGGTGGCGTACGTGCCGATGGTGCTGCGCAGCCCACGTACGGCGACGCGCATCTGATGGACACCGGTCATGGTGACGCGGCGCGCCGCCGGGTCGTGGTCGAGTAGCAGCAGCAGATCGTCTCCCAGGGCGTCGCGGACGGGGGAGACGCCGCGGTCCCACGCGTCGGGGACGGATCCCACCGCGCGGGCGAGTTTTGACGACGACGACGAGGCCGTCGCCCCAGCGGCGATGCACACCGCTGAGACCGCGGCCAGGGCCTCGTCGCCGTGGGGGAGATCCGGGTCGACGAGTTCGGCCTCCCATTCCCGCCAGTTCGAGGCGGATCCGCCGGGAACGAACGAGTCGGTGGAGACCCTGTCGTCGCAGAATTCCACGACTGCGGTCCCGTCCGCATCTCTCAGTGTGACGACCTGTCGACGGTTGTCGATCCGGGCGATCGGGGCGAGTTCCCGGCGGCGGACCAGGCCTGCCACGGCGGTGACGAGTGAGTCGGGGATGTCGTCTCCGAGTGGTGCCTGCAGTTCGAGTCGCCCGGCGCGGCCGGGGAGCTTGAGGTGCCAGCCCTCGTCGCTACCGCCGGTGCGGCGGCGCAGGGTCACCTTGTGGCGGGTGAGCGTCAAGTCCGGGGTGTCGTAGTAGGTCGCGGACAGTTCGTGCTCGACGGGTGCGTCCGCGACGAGTGGCGCGAAGGCCTCCGCAGTCGGGGCCGGGACATCCGCTGTGACCTCGAACTTGCTCTCGACCTCGAGGGCCTCACTGATCGACATGGATTGGTTGTACCAGTTCCGGGTGAACTCAGCCGGACGCTTCCCCCGACTTCCTTACCTGCGGGTAAGATCGATGTGGCTCCATTCACACCGCGCCACGCCGGCTCACCGATGTCGGCTCGCACGCGCGTTCGTCGGGCTCTCCGGACTGTTCCGGGCCGGGCTCGTGTAACGACATCTCAGAGGGAGAAGCTGTGGAACAGATCAACACCGTCGATGTTCTGGTAGTGGGGGCGGGCTTCTCCGGGCTGGGCGCGGCGATCCGGCTCTCGAAGGAGGGCTTCGACGACCTCGTCGTTCTGGAACGAGGCTCCGATGTCGGGGGCACCTGGCGGGACAACAGCTATCCCGGTGCCGCGTGTGACGTCCCGTCTCACCTGTATTCGTACTCGTTCGCGCCGAACCCGGACTGGTCCCGGGCCTTCTCCCCGCAGGGGGAGATCTACGACTACATCCGTCGGGTGACCCACGAGGCCGGGGTGCGCGAGAAAATCCGCTTCGGCGTGGAGGTCACCGCCGTCGACTTCGACGATCCCCGGGGCCGCTGGACCGTGCGGACCAGCGACGGCACCTACGACGCCCGCGTCGTCGTGCTGGGTGTCGGCGCACTGTGCGAGCCCAAGAACCCCGAGATCGACGGGATCGAGGACTTCGCCGGACCGGTCTTCCACACCGCGCGCTGGAATCACTCGGTGAAGCTGGCGGACAAGCGGGTCGCGGTGATCGGCACCGGCGCCTCGGCCATCCAGGTGGTGCCGTCCATCGCGCCGACGGTGGCTCACCTGGACGTGTACCAGCGCACCGCACCCTGGGTCCTGCCGCGCATCGACCGGACCTACCCGGACCTGGAACGGAAGGCGTACCGCCGGATCCCCGGACTGCAGCGCGCGGTGCGGGCATTGCAGTACGCGAGCCGCGAATTCCAGGTGGTGGGCCTGACGCGCAGTCGCGCAGCGTTGGCGCCCATCAAAGCCATCGGACGCGCGCACCTGGCGATACAGGTGCGCGACCGGAAGCTGCGAGAGGCCGTCACCCCGAGATTCGAGATCGGATGCAAACGCATCCTGCTGTCCAATACCTGGTACCCGGCGCTGTCCCGGGAGAACGTGGACCTGGTCACCTCGCCCATCACGAAGGTGACCCGCGATGGCATCGTCACCGCTGATGGCCTCGAGCACCCCACGGACGTCCTGGTGGTCGCCACCGGTTTCCACGTCACTGACTCCCCGTTCTTCGAGCGGGTGCGCGGCACCGATGGCAAAACGCTGGCCGACAAGTGGGCCAGCGACGGGATGGAGGCATACAAGGGCACGACCGTCTCCGGCTATCCCAATCTCTTCGTTCTGGTCGGCCCCGCGACGGGGCTGGGGCACTCGTCGATGATCTACATGATCGAGTCCCAGCTGAACTACCTCGCCAGCGCCATGCAGATGATGCGGGCACGGAATCTGCAGACCGTCGATGTCCGCGAGGTGGTCCAGGAGGCGTACAACGACGAGCTGCGCGCCAACACCAGTGACACCGTGTGGACCACCGGCTGCAAGAGCTGGTACCTGGACGACAAGGGCAACGCCCCCGCCGTGTGGCCCGACTTCACCTTCGCGTTCCGCAACGAGACACGCGAGTTCGACCTGAGCGCCTACCGCCGTACGCCGGTCGGTGCGACGGAGCGGTCGCCGGGGGAGGCTCGGGCATGAGTGGATTGATCGGACAGCTGAGCGACACGATCGGCGGGCTGGTGGGTCGCCGTCCCCGATGGCAGATGGACGGCAAGGTCGTCGTCGTCACCGGCGCCGGTTCCGGGATCGGCCGGGAACTGGCACGCGAGGCCGCCCGTCGCGGAGCGCGGGTGGCACTGACCGACATCGACGTCGACGGCCTCGCCGAGACCGTCACCCTCGCCCGCGGCGACGGCGCCGACGACGTGCACTCGCAGCGCCTCGACGTGACCGAACAGGCCCAGGTCGCCGAGTACGCCGGGCTGGTCGCCGAGCACTTCGGCAAGGTGAACCTGGTGATCAACAATGCCGGGATCGCGTTCACCGGACGGGTCGAGGAATCGGCCTACAAGGACATCGCCCGCGTCATGGACGTGGACTATTGGGGTGCGGTGCACGGAACCAAGGAGTTCCTGCCGCACCTCATCGCCTCCGGCGACGGCCACCTCGTCAACGTCTCCAGCATCTTCTCCTTCCTGTCCGTTCCCACCCAGAACGCGTACAACGCGGCCAAGGCCGCGGTGCAGCAGTTCACCGAGTCTCTACGGATGGAGATGCTCGCGGCCGGCCATCCGGTCGATGTGAGTTGCGTCCACCCAGGCGGCATCAAGACCGCGGTGGCCCGCAACGCCACCGCCGCCGAGGGACTCGACAGCGCCGACTTCGCCACCGTCTTCGATGAGAAGTTCGCCCGCACCGAGGCCTCGACAGCCGCGCGCGTCATCCTCGACGGGGTAGAGCGGCGGCGTGCCCGCATTCTAGTGGGGCCCGACGCGTACGTCCTCGACGCCCTGGTCCGGCTCTTCCCGTCCGCCTATCAGCGTGGAACGGTGGCCATGTCGCGCAGGTTCGGGGTGATCTGACGGCGGGCCCGTCGGCCGAGCGCCACTCCCGTGGCCGGCAGGCGCTCCTGCGGGTGAACTCCCGCTCCCGTCCCGGACAGGCGCTCCTGTGCGTGAACTCCCGCCCCCGCGGCGGCGGGTGCTGGAGTTCATCGAGGGGAGCGGCTGTGGTGAAGCCGTACAGGCGCGGGCGCGGATGTCCTGCTCGGCTCGGGGTCAGGGACGGAAGCGGTCCGTGGCCTCGAGCAGGTGATGGGTGATCCCCGGCTCGGACATCGCGTGACCGGCGTCGGCCACGATGTGGAGCTCCGAGCCCGGCCACGCCGCGTGCAGTTCCCAGGCGTTGGCCACCGGGCACACCACGTCGTAGCGGCCGTGCACGATGACCGCCGGCAGGTGCGAGATCCGGTCCATGCGATCGAGGATCGCCGCGCCTTTCAGGAAGGCGTCGTGTGAGAAATAGTGGTTCTCGATCCGGGCGAACGCCAGGGCGAACCGGTCGCTGATCCCGTCCGGATCAGCCGTGCCCATAGGTGCAGCCTGTCGGGGGAGCAGCATGGACGTGGAGGTCTCCCACGTCGTCCACGCACGGGCCGCCGCGACTTCCGTCTCCGGATCCCCGCAGTGCAGGAGACGGTGGTATGCGGCCACGTGGTCGTACCCCGGCCGGTGGACGGCCTCGGGGCCGTCAGCGGCGAGCAGGGGAGCGAGGTAGCCCTCCCAGACGTCGGGGAACAGGTGGGCTGCCCCGCCGCGGTAGAACCAGTCGATCTCCGACGGTCGGCACAGGAAGATTCCTCGCAAGACCAGTCCCCGGACCCGATCGGGGTGCTCCTGCGCGTAGGCCAACGCCAACGTCGATCCCCATGACCCGCCGAACACGAGCCACTGGTGGAGGCCCAGATGCGCGCGCAGTCGTTCGAGGTCGGCCACCAGATGCCACGTGGTGTTGACGGAAAGGTCGGCACCGTCCGCGACATGCGGGACGCTACGACCACAGCCTCGTTGGTCAACCAGGATGATCCGGTAGACCGACGGATCGAACATCCTCCGGTGGGCCGGGTTGGTGCCTCCTCCGGGCCCGCCGTGCACGAACACGACAGGCGTGCCGTCCGGGCGGCCGGAGCACTCCCAGTACAGCTGCTGGCCGTCGCCCACGTCGAGCATCCCCGACTCATGCGGTTCGATCTCCGGATACGGCGCCCGCCGCCGGGCGCTCCCTTCGCTCGCGATGGAGTCCTGCGGTCGGGCGTCGACCCGGTGGGAGGCCATCAGAAGGAGTGCTCCGGGCCGGGGAAGGACCGCGAGCGGACCTCGTCTCCGTATTCGCGGGCGGCCTCACGCAAGGTGTCCGCCAACCGTGCGAACTTCTTGACGAACTTCGCCGTGCGACCGGTCCCGTGACCGGCCATGTCCTGCCACACGAGCACCTGGGCGTCGCAGCCGTTGCCGGCGCCGATCCCGACGGTGGCGATCTCCAGTTCGGCGGAGATCTCTTTGGCCAGGTCAGCGGGGACCATCTCCATGACCACGGAGAAGGCTCCGGCCTCCTGCACGGCGATGGCGTCGGCGCGGAGTTCGGCGGCGGCGTCGCCACGACCCTGGACGCGGAAGCCGCCGAGCCCGTTGACGGACTGCGGTGTGAAGCCGATGTGGGCCATCACGGGGATGCCGGCGTCGACGATCGCCCGGATGTGCGGGGCCATCCGCACACCGCCCTCGAGCTTGACGGCCTGCGCGCCACCCTCCTTCATCATCCGGATGGCCGCCTCCACGGCCCGGGCGGGTGAGGCCTCGTAGCTACCGAACACCAGGTCGGCCACGACCAACGCCTTGGGGGCGCCGCGGGTGACGGCCCGCACCAGCGGGATCATCTCGTCCTCGGTGACCGGGACAGTGGTGTCGTAGCCGTAGACCACGTTCGCCGCGGAGTCACCCACCAGCAGGACCGGAATCCCCGCCTCCTGGAAGAGTCGGGCCGAGACGAAATCGTAGGCGGTGAGCATCGGCCAGGCCTCACCGGCGGCCTTTAGTTCGGCAAGGTGGTGGATGCGGGTGACACGGGTCAGACCCTGCTGTTCGGAATCCGACTCGCCGCCGGAACCGTAGACCGGGGTAGCGGGGTTGTCGCTCATTGCGGTGTGGCCTTCCTTCGGTGACCTCGAGGCCGGTCATGCGCCGGTCCCCGGGTGGACAGGGGGCGGTGACGTGCACGGAGGACCCGTACGCTGTCGCCGACGAGTCTGCCACGCGCACTACGGCCGGGTTCGGAGGGTGCCCGAGCGCGATGCTCCGGACGGCCCCGGGGCGGGATGTCACACGGTCGTAATGCGGCAGGCACTAGGTTGGACGGCATGAACCGCCAGCAGGAGTACGTTCTCAGGACCCTAGAGGAACGCGACATCCGGTTCGTCCGGCTCTGGTTCACCGATGTGCTCGGGACACTCAAATCCGTTGCCGTGGCACCGGCCGAGCTCGAGGGGGCCTTCGGGGAGGGGATCGGCTTCGACGGATCGGCTATCGAGGGCTTCTCCCGCGTCTCCGAGGCGGACACAGTCGCCAAGCCCGACCCCTCGACGTTCCAGGTGCTGCCGTGGGCCCACGCCGACGGCGGCCAGCACTCGGCCCGCATCTTCTGTGACATCTTCAACCCGGACGGCAGCCCCAGCTGGGCCGACCCCCGGCACGTGCTGCGTCGCCAGCTCAACAAAGCCGCTGACCTCGGATTCTCCTGCTATGTGCACCCGGAGATCGAATTCTTCCTGTTCCACAGCCTCGACACGGACGGTGCCGAGCCGGTGCCCACGGACAACGGCGGCTACTTCGACCAGGCGGTCCACGAAACGGCCCCGCATTTCCGCCGCCACGCGATCGAGGCACTCGAGGCCATGGGTATCTCCGTGGAGTTCTCACACCACGAGGGGGCGCCCGGCCAGCAGGAGATCGACCTCCGCTACGCCGATGCGTTGAGCATGGCGGACAACATCATGACCTTCCGCTACATCGTCAAGGAGGTCGCGATGAACAACGGCGTGTGGGCCTCGTTCATGCCCAAGCCGCTGCGCGACCACCCGGGCTCGGCCATGCACACGCACATGAGCCTGTTCGAGGGCGACACCAACGCGTTCCACGACCCGGATGACGAGTACCAGCTGTCGGCCACCGCGAAGTCGTTCGTGGCCGGCATCCTCCGCCATTCCCCCGAGTTCTCGGCCGTCACCAACCAGTGGGTCAACTCCTACAAGCGGCTCATCGGGGGAGGGGAGGCCCCCACCGCGGCCACGTGGGGCCGGGCCAACCGGTCGGCCCTGGTGCGGGTGCCCATGTACACCCCCAACAAGGCCTCGTCGCGTCGCATCGAGGTCCGCAGCCCGGACTCCGCGTGCAACCCGTATCTGGCGTTCGCGGTGATGTTCGCCGCCGGCATCAAGGGCGTGCAGGAGGGATACGAGCTGCCGCCGGAGTCGGAAGACGACGTGTGGACCATGAGTCGCCGTGAGCGCCGGGCGATGGGCTACACAGACCTGCCCGGCAGTCTCGAGCAGGCGCTGGACGCGATGGAGGAGTCGGAGCTCGTCGCCGAGGCTCTCGGAGAGCACGTCTTCGAGTTCTTCCTGCGCAACAAGCGTCGGGAGTGGCGCGAGTACCGCTCCGACGTGACCCCGTACGAGCTGCGCAACTACCTCAACCTGTGACCCGGGCGGCGGCGTGAGCAGAGACTCCTCCCGGCCCCGGATCCCCAGTCCCGGTCGCCTCGGCCTGCTCGACGACCGTGCGGCGGACTGGCTCGAATACCTGGGATGGACCGACGACGACGCGGTGCCCGTCCTGTGGGCGCTCTCGCGTGCGCCGGATCCGGATCTCGCGCTGGGTGCGCTCGTGCGCCTCCGCGAATCGCTGGCGATCGAATCCCAAGCGCGCAGCGACGTCGGTACGGGTGTCGACAGTGGCGTGGCCGCGTTGGACTCGACGCTCCGGTCCGATCCGCGGGTGCGTGCCCGGCTGCTCGCTCTCCTCGGGGCGTCAAGCGCACTGGGTGACCACCTGGTCGCCGACCCGACCCGCTGGACGCTGCTGCGATCGTCGTTGCCGACCCGTCAGGACGTCCTGGCGCACATGCTCGGAGTCGTCGAGGCCGTCCCCGAGGCACAGGCGGAAGGCGGGCCCGAGCCGACCCAGGCCGACGACCTGCGCAGCGTCGGCACCTACCGGGCCGGGGTCATCGGCGGTGCCGCGGTGAACGTGCTGCGCACGGCGTACCGCGACCAGGTCGCGTTGCTGGCCGCACACGACCTGGCCGCGACCGTCGAGGCCGACGAACCGACCCTGCCGTTCGACGAGGTCGGCCACAGGTTGTCCGATCTCGCCGACGCGGCCCTCACCGCCGCGCTGGCCGTGGCGATCGCGACCGTCTACCCGGACTCACCGATGCCGGCACGCCTCGCGGTGGTGGCGATGGGCAAGGGGGGAGCGCGCGAGCTCAACTACATCTCGGACGTGGACGTGATATTCGTCGCCGAGCCCGCCGACACCAAGACCACCCGGGTGGCGGGGGAGATGATGCGCATCGGATCGATGGCGTTCTTCGAGGTGGACGCAGCGCTCCGCCCCGAGGGTAACGCAGGCGAACTGGTCCGCACACTCGAGTCCCACACCGCCTACTACAAACGTTGGGCCAAGACGTGGGAGTTCCAGGCGCTGCTCAAGGCCCGGCCCATGACCGGTGATCTCGCACTCGGACAGAGCTACCACGAGGCGGTCCACCCGATGGTGTGGACCGCAGCCGAACGGGAGGACTTCGTCCACGACGTGCAGGCCATGCGCCGCCGCGTCGAGGAGAACGTGCCCGAGGCCCTGCGGGAGCGCGAACTCAAGCTCGGCCGGGGCGGCCTGCGCGACGTGGAGTTCGCGGTCCAGCTCCTGCAGATGGTGCACGGGCGCACGGATGAAGAACTGCGCGTCGCCAGCACCGTGGAGGCGCTGGGAGCGCTGCGCGCCGGCGGCTACATCGCCCGGGAGGACGGTGCGGACCTGATCGTCGCGTATGAGTTCCTCCGGCTCCTCGAGCACCGACTGCAGCTGCAGCGCTACAAGCGGACCCACCTGCTGCCGGAGGACGGTGACGAGGAGGCCTACCGTTGGCTGGCCCGCGCCTCGAATATCCGGCCCGAAGGTCCGCGCGACGCCGCGCAGGTGTTGCGACGCAGCCTGCGTGACATCCGGCGTCGGGTGCGGCGCCTGCACTCGAAGCTCTTCTACCGTCCACTGCTGGACTCGATCGCGTCCTACGACGCCGAGGCCCTGTCGCTCAGCCCCCAGGCCATGGAGCGTCAGCTCGGTGCGCTCGGCTTCGCCTCCCCGCGCAACGCTCTCGGACATCTGCGGGCCCTGGCGGGCCAGAACAATCGTCGCGGCCGCATCCAGGCGCTGTTGCTCCCGACCTTCATGGAGTGGCTGGCGGACACCCCCGACCCGGACGCGGGCCTACTGGCCTACCGGCGGCTGTGCGAGGAGAACGAGGAGATCACCTGGTTCCTGCGCACCCTGCGTGACGACAGCATCGTGGCGCGTCGCCTCATCCGGGTCCTGGGAACCTCCGCGTTCGTCGCCGAGCTGCTCATGCGCAACCCCGAAGTGATCCCCGACCTCACGGACGGGGCGGAAGGGCCGGTGCTAGTGGCCTCGAAGGTCTCCGATATCGCCTCCGCGCTCACCGCCTCCGCAGAGCGGCATCGCACGCCCGAACGGGTGATCGCGGCGGCCAGGTCACTGCGTCGCGCCGAGCTGGCGCGCATCGGTGCGGCGGATGTGCTGCGGATGATCTCGGTGCCGGAAGTGGGCAGACGGCTCACATCCGTGTGGCGGGCGGTGCTGGAGGCGGCTCTGGCGTCGGTGGTCCGGGACATGATGCCCCACGGCGGAACCCTTCCGGCCAGGCTGGCCTACATCGGTATGGGGCGGCTCGGCGGCAACGAGCTGTCGTACGGCTCGGACGCGGACGTGATGATCGTCTGCGACCCCGCCGAGGGCATCGCCGAGGAGGACGCCCTGAAATGGGCCACGCAGGTGGCCGAACGCGTGGGGGCGCTGCTGTCCTCGCCGTCGTCGGATCCTCCCCTGGACCTCGACACCGACCTGCGGCCCGAGGGGCGCAACGGCCCCCTCGTCCGCACACTCGCCTCCTACCGGGCGTATTACTCCACCTGGGCCGAAACGTGGGAACTCCAGGCCCTGCTACGTGCCTCCTTCTCGGCGGGCGACCGGGAGCTGGGCCTGGACTTCCTCCACATGATCGACGAATTCCGCTACCCGGAGAACGGCGTCCCCCCCAAGACGGTGCAGGAGATCCGGCGGATGAAGGCACGGATCGATTCGGAGCGCCTCCCGCGCGGGGCGGACCCGGCCACCCACACCAAGCTCGGTCGCGGCGGCCTGGCGGATGTCGAATGGTGCGCCCAGCTGCTCACCATGCAGCATGCCGCTCGAGTACCCGGCCTGCACACCACGTCCACCCTCGAGACGCTTGACGCGGCGGCCTCGGCGGAACTCCTCAGCGAGGGGGACCGTGACGCGCTGGTGCAGTCGTGGCTCATGGCCGGACACGCCCGTAACGCACTGGTGCTGGCGCGGGGCAAGGCTGTGGACCAGTTGCCCGGCCAGGGCAAGACCCTCGCCGCGGTCGCGTCGATCTGCACCGGGTCCGCGGACGGCGCCGAGTTCCTCAACGAGTATCTGCGCGTGACCCGCATCGGACGCAAGGCCGTCGACCATGTGTTCTGGGGCGAGGGCTGACATCGCTGTGGCGGTTTGAGGGGAGATGCCAGGGTCATCACCGATGCGCCGGGGGCGTGCACGGCGATAACCTGGGCACATGCCAGTAACGATGAACCTCACCCTGACCCTCGACGGGGTCACCTACGGCGAGCTGTACGAGTTCGTCGACGCCGTCCGTGCCGCCGGAGTACCCGCCGACGAGCGAGTCCGTGTCCACGGCACCCTCGGACGTCTGAGTCGTCGTGGTGGCGGGAGGCTCGGGGAG
>ERZ1032857.44-NODE-44-length-13168-cov-9.281095_pt1 | contig 13168 bp, 10 predicted proteins | sample MGYA00516688_ERZ1032857 | MGnify/ENA primary metagenome ERZ1032857 (study PRJEB33719, sample SAMN04262500) | wastewater metagenome | biome: rural village; feature: composting latrine chamber; material: composting feces with ash | place: El Salvador | collected...
GGGGGAATCGCCACCCCCTTCGCCCCCTCGCAAAACGAAGCCGGAATGCCAATTCCAAGGAAAACCCCCTTATGCGAAACCCAGCCCCAACCCGCGCGGAGCGCAATCCGCATTACGCAGCAACGTCTCCATTCAACCACAAAAAAGGCAGGATCACCACTCGGTTATCCTGCCTTTTCTCTGTCTATTCTTCCCCATCCTCACCAAACGCATCCGCGTCCGCTTCCGTGGTTTCCGGAGGTTCCGTCTCGGGCGGTTCGGTGACGGGTTCCGTTTCCTCAGGCTCTGTCGCTTCCGGCTCCGTTTCGGGCGGTTCGGTTTCCGGGGGTTCTGTGACCGGTTCCGTTTCCTCCGGCTCGGTTACGGGGGCTTCCGTCACGGGGGCCTCCGTCCACGGCGCTTCGGTGCGCGGAGCTTCCGTCCACGGCGCCTCGGTCCGGACCTCTTCTGTTTCCGGCGGGTGGATAATCACTTCTTCTTCGACTTCCGGCTCCTCGATCTGCGGAGTGTAGGCAAAGGTCAGCGGATTCAAAATCCGTACCTGTACCCATTCGTCCTCAATCCTGACGGCATCGGGAATGCCGCCCGCAATCAGGATCCCCCCGTCATTGCAGGGATAAAATCCTGTTTGCTCGCCAAGCATCGCCCAGCGCCGGAACTGGTATTCTCCGTTTCTGTCTTTCAGATAATACAGGCCGTTGCCTTCGGGCGCTTCGTTCCAGCGAAGGCCGGGTCCTTCCGCCGCGGCGGGCCTGCGATCTTCCCTTCGAGGCGTACCGGGCTTTTCTTCGTGGATTTCGATTCTCTTTTTTGCAATCTCTTCGATTGCACACAAAAGATCGCTCTCCTTTTCAACCCGCACCGGATAGAAACCGCGGTCCTCCCCGTTCTTCATCCGGCCGAAGACGCGCAGCTGTGTCATTCCCTCGGAATCGGAAAACGCAAACAGATACGGCTTGACCCCGGGCACCCGCACTTTCCAGTAAAACGGCGGAATCTCGTCTTCCTTCGGCGTCATAAACACAAATTCATCCTTCGGCGCCTCGGTTACGGGAGCTTCTGTGACGGCCGTTTTTTCCGTTTTGTATTTTTCATTGTTGGTCCCGCTCACCGTGGTCGTTGTGCAGGCACTCAGCAAAAGTGCCACAGCCAGACCCGTCACAAGGGATCGGAATTGTACTTTCATCGTCTTTCCTTTATTCATTCGGCCAGAATATCGACCTTCTTTGCCTCATAAATGGTGTCTGTAATCAGAAAACCGCCCACGCGCTTAAAACGCTCCGGACTGTCCGTTACGGTAAACTCCACGCGGCCGCCTTCTGTTTTCTCGGACAAAAGCTTCTGTTCCTGCAGCCGCAGTTTGACTTCCTTGGCCGTTTCATACGCCGGGTTGATCAGATACACCGATTCCCCCAGCAGGCCGCGCAGGGTCGCCCACAGCGCCGGATAATGCGTACAGCCGAGGATCAGCGTATCGATGCCTCGCTGCGAAAAGCCGGAAAGATACGTCCGCGCCGTCAGTTGGGCCACTTCGGAATTCTGCCAGCCTTCCTCAATAATCGGAACAAACAGCGGGCAGCCGATACCGATGACTTCCGCGTCCTTTACAAGCCGACGGACCTGCGTCTGATACGCCTGCGACCGGATGGTCGCTTCGGTTCCGATGACGCCGACCTTGCCGTTTTTCGTGTGTGCGGCGGCCGCCCGCGCGCCCGGTTTAATCACACCGAACAGCGGCACGTCGACACCGTTCGATTCGATTTCTTCCAGCGCCAGAGCCGACGCCGTATTGCAGGCGATGATCACGGCCTTCACGTTTTTTCGGATCAGATAGGCGATGGCCTCTTCCGTGTAGCGCGTCACCGTTTCCGCGGAACGCGATCCGTAGGGCACGCGCGCCGTATCTCCGAGATATACAATGTCTTCTCCGGGCAGCTGATCTCTGACTTCATTGAGTATGGTCAGTCCGCCGATGCCGGAGTCAAATATGCCAATGGGTCTGTTATCCACGACAGCCCTCCCCGCGTGTATGGGTCAGCACCAGCATGCTGAACCGGTTCTCAAGCTGTGCGAATGCACGTTCCGCTTCTTTTTCATTCTTATAAACTGCATAGAAGGTTGCGCCCGTCCCGCTGAGCTGCACGGTGGCAGGCCCGGTGTTTTGGATCGCGGTCAGGGTCTGTTCCAGTTTGGGATACAGCCGAAACGCGGCCGCCCGAAGATCATTTGCAACCGTCAGACGCCTCTTTTTCGCCTTCAGTTCTTCCATCAGTTCAGGGATCGTCGTTTGCGTCCGTTCGGGGCCCGCCTGATACACGGCACTGGTTTGCGCATGCGTTCCGTCATTGATCAGAAGAATCGGCACACAGTAGCCGGGAAGCGGTGTCAGCTCCTCCCCGATGCCCTGCGCGCGGCAGGTGCCGCCGGTCAGAAAAAACGGTACGTCCGCGCCGAGCTCCAGCCCGATTGCGGCCAGTTCATCTTTTGTGAGTTCCAGCCGAAAAAGATCATTTAGTCCTGCAAGGGCTGCCGCCGCATTGGCGGAACCTCCGCCCATGCCGGCGCCCGCGGGAATCGACTTTTGCAGTTCAAAGCGCACGGGATCCAGTCCGTACACCGACTGCAGGCGCCGGTAGGCGCGCAGTACCAGATTGCTTTCATCCGTCGGGACATCCGCCAGATTGCAGCGCAGACCGGTCGCGTCTGATTTTTTCATCACAAGGATATCGCTTACGGCGACTTCCTGCATCAAAGTATCTATCTTATGATACCCGTCCGGGCGTTTCATTTCAATATGCAAACTGAGATTCACTTTGCCGTAATGTTGTATTTCCACGCTTTTCGCTCCCATGCGCACAAGAAAAAAAGCGATCCTTCGACCGCTTTTTGCCTAACAGATTTTCAGTTCAACGGTAGAGGTAAGAACATCCGTATACGAATAGGATACCGTGCGGATCGATGCGAATTCATTCTCGATCTGGACGGTAAAAACGCTGGGATACGCGTCGGTTAATATGCCCTTCTTCGTCACGATTCTCTTACGTCCTTTGTTCGCCTTCAGGATAACCTCTTTGCCGAGATTATCTTCGACTCTCTTGCGAATCTCGTTCAAATCTACTTTCATTTCCAAAAGCACCACCATCCCGTTCCATAAAACTCGATTCGTAATCAGTATCCAGTATATCAGATAAACGGGGTGAAGTCAATAGAAAATATTACAGTGTACACCAGTGGCGGTCGCTTGTCAATACTATCAAAATGAAATTTATGAAATCCCCGCATGCTCCTTATAATCGAGCAGCACGGCGCGCACACCGGCCTCCGTCGTTTCTTCCAAAATGGCCTGCTTCAGCGCACTGGCACCGTACCAGCCGCGTACATACGCCAGCAGATGCTTGCGCATCTGGATGACGGCGAGTGCCTCGCCCTTCTTTTTTACACTGAGAGAAAGATGCCTGAGCGCTGTATCAATCCGCGTCTCTTTTGAAAACTCGGGCGCGGGTTCTCCCGCGAGCGCCTGTCGGATTTCCGAAAACACAAAGGGATTGCCGACGGCCCCGCGGCCGATCGCGATCCCCTGTACTCTGGTCGTCTGAACCCTCTCCAGCGCGTCCTTAGCCGAGGCGATGTCCCCGTTTCCGATCACGGGGATCGGGAGGGCCTCCGCCAGCTCCGCGATCGCCTCCCAGTCGGCCGTTCCCGTATAAAACTGCGAACGGGTTCTGCCGTGCAGCGTAATACGCGAGACCCCGACCGACGCGAGCTTCTTTCCGACTTCCAGATAATTTTTTGAGTGCACATCCCAGCCGGTTCGGATTTTTACGCTTACGGGTTTCACCGACGCGCCCACGACGGCTTCTGCGACCCGGGCCGCCATGTCCGGGTCTTTTAAAAGAGCCGCCCCTTCCCCGTTTTTTACAATCTTGGGGACCGGACAGCCCATATTGATATCGATGCAGACATAATCATCACGGTGATTGAGGATATTTTTTGTTACATCGGCAAGAATCTCGGGTTCCGAACCGAAGATCTGTAGCGTAACCCCCTTTTCGGAAGGATCCGTCTCCATCAGACGACCCGATTTTTGATCTCCGTGATACAGCGCCCGGCCGCTCACCATTTCCGTGACCGCTTCATCCGCGCCGAACGACTGGCACATCATGCGAAACGCCTGATCGGTGTAGCCGGCCATCGGCGCGACCGACAGCAGCATGTTCTTATCGTTTGTTGCGCTCATGAATCAGATACAGTCCTTCCAGCGTCACCGTCGTGTCGGTATGGCGGATATAGCGACTTTCCATCGCAATCAGCTGCGCATAGCCTCCCGTGGACACAATCGTGGTGTTCTCGTCGTTTGTTCCGAGCTCCGCCATAATCTCCTCGATCACCCGGTCGACCAGCCCGATATACCCGAGCACCATGCCCGACTGCATGCTCTCGACCGTTGTCTTTCCGATCGCGTGCGCGGGTTTGCTCAGCTCGATCTTCGGCAGTTTCGATGCGCGCAGAAACAGCGCCTCCGCGGAAATGCCGATCCCCGGCGCGATCGCACCGCCCAGATACACGCCGTCTTCCGAGATCACATCAAAGGTTACGGCCGTGCCGATATCCACAAGGATCAGCGGCCCGCCGTATTTTTTATAGCCGGCCGCCGCGTTTACCAGGCGGTCGGCGCCAACTTCTGAGGGGATCCCGTAGCCGTTTTTGATCCCCGTATCCGTTTCGTAATCCACGATCAGCGGCGTCAGATCAAAATACCGCTCGCACATCACGGGGATCGTGTGCATCAGAGGCGGCACTACAGAGGAGATGATAATATCCGTGATGTCTTTTCGGCCGATGCCGTTCATATCCAGGCACATGTGAAAAAATATGCCGTATTCGTCCTGTGTCTGTTCCCGGTCCGTCCCGATCCGAAACGACGCGATGAGTTCGCCGTCCCGGTACACGCCCGAGACGATATTGGTGTTTCCGATATCAATGGCTAAAAGCATTGTTACTCCTTGTTTTCGATCGATGCCTGCACAAAGGCTTCAAACAGCGGGTGGATTTTGTTCGGTCTCGAACGAAACTCCGGATGAAACTGGCAGCCGAGGAAAAACGGATGATCCGCCAGTTCGACGATCTCCACCAGATCCAGCGGCGTGTGCAGACCCGAAAAGACCGCGCCGTTTTCTTCAAACTGCGCACGATAGGCATTGTTGAACTCGTAGCGGTGGCGGTGGCGTTCGAGTATGGTCGATGTGCCATAGGCCCTGCCGGCTCGTGTATCCTCCTGCAGTGTGCATTCGAAATTGCCGAGACGCAGCGTGCCGCCGCGGTCGGTGACCTCTTCCTGATCCTTCATCAGATGAATCACGGGATGCGGTGTTTCTTCGTTAAACTCCAGCGAGTCCGCGCCCGAAAGCCCGCACACATGGCGCGCCAGATCGATCACCGCGATCTGCATGCCGAGGCAAATCCCGAAATAGGGAACCCCGTGCTCTCTCGCGTATCTCGATGCGAGAATCATGCCTTCGATTCCGCGCTCGCCGAAACCGCCGGGCACGATAATGCCGTCGAGTCCGTGCAAAATATTGGACGCGTTTTTCTCATTGATTTCTTCGGAGTCGATCCATTTGATGTCGACCTTGTGATCGAGCGCCGACGCCGTGTCTTCCAGCGCCTGCGACACCGACAGATACGCGTCGTGCAGCCGGACATATTTTCCCACAAGGCCCAGCGTGACCGTTTTGGACGCCTGCTTCTGCCGTTTTACAATACTTCGCCATTCCTGCAGATCGGAATCCGGAAGATCGAGATTCAAACGGTCCAGCACATAATCGTCGAGCCCCTGCTCTTTCAGAGACAGCGGCACTTCGTAAATAAAATCGACATTGAAAGACTGCACGATGGCCTCGACCGGCACATCGCAAAACAGACTGATTTTATCCTTGATTTCATCCGTAATGACATCTTCGCTGCGGATGATGAAAATATCCGGTTTGATCCCCAGGCTCATGAGTTCCTTGTAGCTGTGCTGGGTCGGCTTCGTTTTGAGTTCACCGGAAGACGGCACTTTGGGAATCAGGGTCGTGTGAATAAAGAGCACGTCGTCTTTCAGATTCTCCGCGTGAATCTGTCGAATCGCCTCGATAAACGGAAGCGATTCGATATCGCCGACCGTCCCGCCGATTTCCGTAATGATGACATCCGCACCCGACTGTTTCGCGACAGAATATACCTTGTTCTTGATCTCATCGGTGATATGCGGAATCACCTGCACGGTCGCTCCGTTGTATTCGCCGCGGCGCTCTCTTTGAATTACGGAATTGTAGACTTTTCCCGAGGTGATGCTGGAATTGATCGTCAGTTCTTCGTCGATAAAACGCTCGTAGTGGCCGAGGTCGAGATCCGTTTCACCGCCGTCTTTCGTTACAAACACTTCCCCGTGCTGATAGGGGCTCATGGTGCCGGGATCCACATTGATATAGGGATCCATCTTCTGCATGAACACGGACAGGCCGCGGTCCTTCAGCAGGCGCCCCAGACTTGCGCCGCTGATCCCTTTGCCGATGCCGGAAACCACCCCGCCCGTTACAAAAATATACTTTGTCATCTCTCCTCCGATATCTGTAAAAAAACAAAAATTGGTTATGCAACCAATTCTCTTCCCGTTCTCTGATCGATTGCGCGTCGTCGCGTCCGGCGCAATCGGTGTTTTTTTTATCTTATCGTGTAGCCGTCATTTTTGCAAGGGCCCGGAGCGCGTGCGGAAGCAGTTTTCCACAGCGGTTTCCGCAAAAAACAAAGGGAGCATCCGGCTTCCCGTATGCTCCTTTACATATGAAATCTCTTCTCGACCTGGGCTTTCAGTTCGTCCCAGTTGGAAATCAGCGTCACCAAAAGAACGATCGCATTACAAGACGCCGCGACCAGGCTCGGCCACACGGGCTCTGCCCATCCGAACAGCGCTACGGCAAACGGAACCATGCCCAAAAGGGCCACGCCCTGCGTATACAGCAGCGTATCGCCTCTTCTGAGTCTGGATACGCGGGCTGCGATCATGCCGGCTGCGGTCGTGGTCATGGCGATCAGCGGCACGGCGTAATTCAAAGACCACCCGCTCCATCCCGAAAGAAAATCCCAGGCGATCGTCAGCGCGGAGAAAATGCCCGTCTGATACAACAGCGCCTTGTTCGGATTCCTTCGTTTTCGTAAAATCGCAAGCACGACAATCCACAGCCCCGCAATCAGAAACAGCGAGAAACGAAACGACAGTTGCCAGTGCGGCCGCGCGGTCCGAAGCGTCACGGCCAGAATGCCGAGAAAGATACTGATGGAGGTCAGCCAGATCAGCGCGGTCTTCGCATTGTAGCGAAGCGGCACATCCGGATAGCGCGACGCATCATAGGGCAGCGTACTTTTCTGATAACTGCCGTATACGCGATTCCCGTAGACTTTCACGGGAATCCCCTCCGCCGTGAGAAGCGCATGAAAATGGCGCTGAATCCCGTCTCCCTGAAACGGTGAGGTAAAAGTAATCGTAAAAAGATCCCCGTGACTCATCACGGAAAACTGCGGCCGGGCCGCCGCGGTCAGCACACCCGCGGATCGCACCTTGGCGTCGTCCCCGGCGTCGATCCCCAGTCTTCCCGTATTGGTCATCGCGGCGGTGATATTTCTGTTGTTCGCCCGGTTGGCGATCTTCAGGATCAGATCCTTCACCGGCCGCGGGATCCAGCGAAGCGCGGGACTCTCTTCCAAGGCCAGCAGCTGGTGGAGCTTCTGATCCATCTTTTCTTTTGTGATCTTTTCTTTGAACTGGGCTGTCAACGCGTCGCAGATCGACTGCAGATCCTCCGTATCGTCCGTGTTTCGGCTGACTCTTACGGTGGCAAAGAAATTCCTTGCCGTCTCCGACGGATAAAACGTGCGCAGGTCGACGGACAGCGCCACGGAGATCGGCAGATTCCTCTTTTTCTGCCGGGCAGGCATGTCCGCCCGGATCGACTGCATAAACAGCGCGGTCAGAAACACCGTGACGGTCGCCCCGTAGGATTTGGCGAGTGCCAGGAGGGTTTTCGTGTCGCACCGCATCTCGGTTACCCGCATGCGGCCGTCCGGTGTCGGAGTTCCGAGAATCCGGTAGGCGGCGGGTTCTTTGTTTCTTTTTCCGAACACCGCGGGCACCCGCTGCCCGATCATCTGACGCAGACGAACGCGCTCCTCTTTTGCTAGGCTCCCGGAAAACGCGTCCGCCATATGATCCTCGTGCGCAAACGGCGCGAGTGCGGGCACGGTGTCGGGCGTCTCTTCTCCGAAATACCCCGCCAGGATCGCACGAAAAAACCGCAGGGATCCGTTTCCGTCCGACAGCGCGTGAAACACTTCCAGATGGATGCGGCAGTCCCTGTACAGCACGCGAAACAGAAGGCCGCGGTAGTCGTGCGTATACAAAGGCGCGCACGGCACATCGGTCTCTTTACGGACGATCAGCGGCAGATCCGTTTCTTCGAGATAATACCAGAACAGTCCGCGGCGGATCGTCGCCCGGTACAGGTCAAACGCATCGAGCGCGCGGTCCGTTGCCTGTTGCAGGCGAACCGGATCCACTTCTTCATAAAGTTCGACAGTGTAGCGGTACACCTTGGTATCGCTGCTGTTGTAGGTTGCGACAAATATCTTGGACGCGTTCTCCAGCGGGATCCAGTGCCGGCCCAGCTTTTCATGCCAGACCGATTCGTGCGGACGTTTCTTATGCACGGTTTTGGCCCCGTACAAAACGATACACCGCATCGTACAGTTTCTCGACCGCCTCGGAAAACGGGCGTTCATACGTCAAAAAGCCGTGCGGCACATCGGAAAACCGGTGCAGCTCCACGGGTACGCCCGCGTTTGTAAGCTTTTTCGCATAGTCTTCCCCCTCGTCCCGAAGCGGATCGTGCTCCGCCGTAATCACCAGCGCAGGCGGCAGACCGGAAAGATCCTCCGCCATGATCGGCGCAATATCCGGATGCCCGGCATCCGTACCGTCCGGTACATACAAATCATAGTATTCGACGAGCTTCTTTCGGGTCAGACCGAAATCCTCCGCCTTCTCATGCATGGATGCATACGGCGAGTTCTCTGTATAATTCCATCCCACGGCGGGATAGATCAGGATCTGCTGATCCGGCAGCGGCAGGCCCATTTCTTTCAGACGCCGGCAGGCCACCGTGCTCAGATTTCCGCCCGCCGAATCCCCGATGACCGTCAGCGGCCGATATTCGTCCGTATCGTTCTCCACCACAAACCGGAGCACTTCCAGACAGTCGTTCAGCCCCTCCGGGAAGGGATATTCCGGCGCCAGACGATAATCCACCGCCAGCACCGTATACCTCGTGCGCTTCGCCAGCTGCAGACAGACCGGCGTGTATGTGTCCACATTGCCCAGCGCGTAGCCGCCGCCGTGGATAAACAGCATCACGCCCTTTTTGATGCCGTCCCGGTTCGCGAACAGGCGCACCGGGATGGTATGCGAACCGTCCCGAGAGACGATTTCCTCATCCAGCAGGATGAAATCGGGCGGAACCTCCTCCCGTTTGCCCGCCCATTCCTGAAAGCGGCGCACGATCGCGTAGTCCCGGGTCATGTCAAACACAGGCAGCGAAACAATTTTCAATGCGAATCGAATCAGCGGATTCATAGCGGCCCCTTTCTGTGTTATCGCCGGTCCATGTCGACCACGGTTCCCCGTTCGTCGGTGACAAAGTCCCGGATGCGTTCGTGGCAGCTTGCAAACAGCACCTGATGGCCGTGCGTTTTGGCGCTGCGCATCAGTTTTTGCAATGTGCGCCGGCCGCGTTCTCCGTCAAACTGATCCAGCGCATCATCCAGGATCAGAGGCAGCGGATCGGCATTTTCTTTTTTGTAGACCACTTCCGCGATCGCCATGCGAAGGGCCAGATAAATCTGATCCACTTTGCCCGCGCTGAAATAGCCTCTCTCCCACCGCCCGCGGGTAACGGGATCGGTGATCTTGATTTCAAATTTCCGGTCGATGGATACGGCCACATCCTTCTCCAGCGTCATCTCCGCCAAATGCTCCGCCGTCACCCGGTTCAGCTCCGGTCCGAAGCTCTCCTGCATTTCCGTGAGGCTTTCCTTCAGGACGGCAAGCGCCGTGTCCACCGCGCCGATCTCTTCATCCAGGCGGTCCAGCTGTTCTTTCGCCTGCTGTATTTCATATTCCACGGTTGAAGGGATAACCGGGTTTTTCTGCGCTTCCGACAAACGGGTCTGTCCGGAAATCACCTGTTCGCGCGCCCGGTTTGTTTCTTCCTCCAGAGCCGTAAGCTCCTCTTCGAGTCTTCGCGCCTCGTCGGGAGAAGGAATGTCTTTTCGGTCCAGCAACGATGCCAGCTCCGCACAGCTTTTTGCAACTTCTTCTTTGTCCCGGTCACCGGCTTCTTCTTGGATGCGCGCTTTCATTTTTTTGATTTCTGTCTGCAGCGCTTCGTATGCCCGGCCAGTATCTTTGATTGCGGAAAGCTCCCGCGCCGCGGTCTCACGGTTCCCCGTGACAAAATAAGGCGCGCTCAAAACGGAAAATGCGCTGGCTGCGGCCTCTTCCGCCTCCTCCGCCTGCCGGCAGCGAAGACGCAGTTCGGTCACGCGATTTTCTCTTTCCTGCAAAATACCGATGCGTGCCGCCCGGTCTTTTCGCAGGGCGGAAATCTGTTCCGGATCGGTGACATGCAGCCGGGCCGCGCTTTCCCGCCACTGCCGGGTCGCCTCCTGTTTCTCGGTTTCCCGCCGGGATAGCTCGGAAGAAAGTCGGTATTCGCCCGCATCCGTAGCTTTCGGCATCTGTTTCAAGAGCGTCTGTTTTTCTTCCAGTTCCTCTTCCTGCGACAGGACATCTCGTTCCAGCTCCCGAACGAGCTCGTCCGACGCGTCCGAGCGCGGACTCTTTTTTTGCATGAATCCGTATACCAGAAGAAGCAGCCCCCCAGCCGTCGCGATATGCCAGAGCAGCTCGCCTTGCAGAACCGACAAAAAGATACCGGCCAGAACGAGCAGGACCCCGATCCCCAAAAGGACGGCGGCCCGTCCCTGTTTTTTTCCGGACGCTTCATATTTATCCCGCGTATCCGCCAGTTTTTGTTTTTGCTCTTGCAGACGGCGATGCCTCAGCCCGATCTCTTCTTCCAGGCGACCGCGTTCCGTCTGCGTTCGTTCATATTCCGCGCGCTTTTGTTCGTGCGCGCGTTCTTCTTTTTCCCGCTCCGCGACAAGCAGCCGTCCCTCGTCCATAAGCGCGTCCCACCGTTTTTCGAGCTCCGCCAGCGCGTCGGATTCGTTCGTCAGCTCCTCCGCCTGCCTGCGCAGATGTTCCGGCTGATCTTTTGGCAGATCCTCCCGGTACGATTGCAGACGAAGCGCCGTTTCGTTCCATTCGCGCAGCGCGTTCTCCAGACTCGTCCGTGTTTTTTCATCCGGCAGTGCGGACGGGTCCGTCTTCTCCGCCTCCTCTTTAGCCGTTTCCAGTTCATCCCACAGGCGAAGCAGGCGGCGTTCGCGTTCCAGCGACTGCGCGCTTTCTCCGAGCGCCATGCGTTCTTTTTTCGCCCGGAGCTTTTTTTCCAGAGTAGCCAGTGAAGCTTCTGCGCGTTCCGTTTCTTCCGACAGCTCCAGCCGCACCGCTTCCCGCGTGTTTGCTTCGCGCAGTTCCGTTTCCAGCGCCTCGATTTTTTCCAGCAGTTCCGAACGGACGGTGGGCTTTCTTGCGCGCTCGTTTTCCAGTTCTTTTCTGTAATCGCTCAGCGCTTTTTCCATCTCCTTCGCGGAAACTTCTTTTTCCGTGCCGGATACCGTGCGCATCAACTTCGTCAGAATCTCCGCATCCGATGACACGGCCGTTTCATTTTGCGCGATAAACACAGAATTCAAAAATTCGCCCCGCGTCATGTGCAAAAGATATTCCCCGGGTTCTTTTCTTCCGATCGACAGCTCGTCTCCCGTTGTCGCGCGCATCACACGGGTCGTATCCTGTGCTTTCCGGTCGCCGAAATCGCGCCAGATTTCGTATTCGACTCCTTTGTGCCGTATCCAGAGCACGCCGCCGAACGCCCCGCCGGACCACGGCTTGTACCGCACCCGGTGATTTTCCCTTACATCCTGCAGGCGTGTAGAGGGGAATCCGTAGAGCATGGAAAGGATAAACTCCAGAAGCGTCGTCTTTCCGGCTTCATTGCAGCCGTACAAAAGCGTAAACGCTTCGTCAAAATCAAGCGTATAGTCGCGCAGCCGCCCGAAGCCGTGGATAAACACCCGCTTAATCTTCATACGCCAGCGCCTCCTTTCGCTCCGCCAGAAGCAGCAGATCAAAGGCGCGCAAAAGCTTCGCGTCGTCTTCTCCAGTTCGCATGCGTTCGAGTATGTTTCTCGCCATCAGCCCGCGCAGCCCGGCTTCGTTTGCAACCTGCACAGGATCCAGCGCCGTCCGCGTGCGATCCCGCAGCTGCAGTTGCAGCGGTTTCAGGCCGAGGAGCCGGCTTTCCAGTATCTTCGGGTTGAGCGATGTGTCCTCTGAAATTCCGCCGGTCAAAATCAGCCGGAGCACACAGCTCGACAGCCAGGACGAAACCTCTTGTGAACCCGCCAGATCCTGCAGCGTCTTTTCGATCATGGCCATCGCTTCCTCCTCCGTCTCCGCGCCGCCGATATCCGCCTCCACAATTTCAAAACGCGTGTTTGCGACGGGAAGGACGCGCGTTGTCACACCATGATCCGACAGCGAAGCCAGGGTCACTCCGCCCGCTCCGGGTTCATCGAATCCACGGCCCAGCACAAAACCGGGATACGCCGGCAGATTCGGCAAATTCGGCGGATTGTGCACATGACCCATGGCGATATAATCGTAGGAAGAAAGAAACGGACTCGCCGGATGCAGCGGATTGTAACGGGATCCCGATGTCGCGATATCCCCGTGCCACATCAGAATGCGGTAGCCGTCAAAAGCTTCCTGCGGCAGCGTAAACAGCGGCTCGTCCGCATAATACGAAGTAAATGCCGCTCCGTCGATCCGCACGCGCTTCTGATCATTTGTGAAGCGCTGCGTATTTTCGGAAAATATATGGACATGCTCGGGCCAGTCCGTCGTCTCCCACACCGAATCCGACAGCAGCGGATCATGGTTTCCCGG
>ERZ1032857.45-NODE-45-length-12708-cov-9.585869_pt1 | contig 12708 bp, 16 predicted proteins | sample MGYA00516688_ERZ1032857 | MGnify/ENA primary metagenome ERZ1032857 (study PRJEB33719, sample SAMN04262500) | wastewater metagenome | biome: rural village; feature: composting latrine chamber; material: composting feces with ash | place: El Salvador | collected...
TCAGGGTTTCTTCCAGTGCCTTGGGACTGCCCGGAAGATTGATGATCAGACAGCGGTTTCGTAAAACGGACACCGCCCGGGAAAGCATGGCGCGGTCGGTATATCGCATCGAAAACGCACGCATCGCTTCGGCAATCCCCGGTACGTTTCTTGTCGCCACCTGCAGGGTAGCCTCCGGGGTGTGATCCCGTTCGGAGAGTCCCGTGCCGCCCGAAGTCAGGATCAGTTCGGCGCCCTCCGTGTCACAAAGTGCGGTGAGATTCTCCACAATGCCATCGTAATCGTCTGAGATCAGACGCGCATCGATCACCTCGTGACCGGCCGCCTCCAGATGCTTTTGCAGGATCCCGGTGCACAGATCCTGTCGTTCACCGCGCGCACCCTTGTCACTCAGTATCAGTATGGCCGCTTTCGCCACGGGCACGCACCTCCACATTCGGGGCGACAAAATAACTCGTTTTGCCGCTGATAATCCGCTCGCCGCCGACGCGCGTATACACGCCTTCGAATTCCCCCAGATAGATAAACATGCCGTACAGGGGAACGAGCGGCTGCACGGAAAAGTTTCTGTCCTCGTCAAAATACACAAAATCCATCGGCTCGGCGACATAATAATCCTGATAGATCGCAGGACCGCCGAGCAGGGCGTCGATCTTTTCCGCAAATTCCTCCGCCGACCAGTCCGCTCCCACGGCCACGCCTGCGGAACCTCTGGAGTCGGCCGGTTTAATGATGTAGCGGTCCTTGTTTTCCAGGACATGATCTCTGGTCTGCGCGTTCAGACTGCCGGTATAGGGAATGTGGTTTTCGATAAATGCATTCTCTTCTTCGCTGAACAGATGCTTCCAGTCTTCATCATGCAGAATCGCAAACGCCTTTTTGTTGTGGATGACCTGCGAACGCATCGATCCGATACACACAAAGGCATTGGCATAATACGCGTCGATAAACCCCTGTGCTTCGGTCGCCTTCTCCACCAGTTCCGAGGTCGTCACGCGGCGATACACCATGTCGATCTTCTCGTCACCGAAATACAGCGCCCCGTCCCGAAAGTCGAGCTCCCGGATATCCGGCAGGAAAGTGCGGATGCCTCTTTTTTCGTAACGCTCCTGAAATTCCAGAAATTCGTACGGTGTTCCGCTCTCTTTAAAGTCAGCAATCGCCAGCGTCTCCGGATTCTCGCCTTGGATGCTTCGGTATAAAGCCAGGCTTTTTTCCACCCAGGGTTCAAAATAATCCCGGTTGTGCAGATCATACTGCGCCGAAAAATCCCGAAACCCTTCCGATTCCATCATCAGCTGACCGAGCACATTGTCCTCGTTCATCGCGGACGAACCGTCGGTATTGCATTCGCAAAACATGAACCGGTTCTCGTCTTCGTAAAACAGATCATACCGGGCAATCGGGACCGCCATGTCATACCCCGGATCATGGAGAATCAGTTTTTCCATGGCTTCCGAAAAAGGAAACAGCGCCCGGTAGTCCGGATCGGCAAGATACGCCTTCGTCATCTTCTCCCCGATGGAGATCATCGTGTCGGAAATCCGCTTCCAAGACAAGAAGGTGTCCCGGTCGTAAAAAATGCCCTGATACAGACCGGGCACGGGTTCCCCCATGTATATTGCCCGTGAACGGGCAATCGCTTGTACATAGTCTTGATAATCTTTCGCATAGCGGGCCGGATCCCGGCGGATCAGCCCGATGTATGCATCGACATATTCTTTGTTGTAAACACTCACTTGGTATCGGTCCTTTCTACCGCAAAGGTGCGCACGGCGGCTTCGAGGCTTTCGGTGGTCTGAATGAGCTGGAAGATATCGCGCGGCGCCATGCGTTTTTCCACATAGATCGAAAGCGGCGTCAGCAGTTCGCGTTCTTCTTTTTTCAGCGCGCCAGACGCAAGTTTCAGGAGCTCTTTCGCGTGTTTTGTGATCGAACGGTCCAGATAGCGGGTCTTGAATCCGTCTTCCTGCGCAGCCTCCCGCACGGCATGCAGCTCCTCTTCCGTCACACCGGCATAGGTCTCAGACAGCGTGTTCAGATTGTCTTCGTTGTATAAAATCCCCCGGAGCAATGCCACACAGGCGAGAGAAAGCGCCAGCGGCACCGCGTCCATCACACGAAATTCGATATAGTGCTTGGCCCGCACGTCGGGAAAAACGATCGACACGGCATGATAGATAAACTCGTCGGGGTCCTTCTCGGGGTCGAACTCGTCGGCAAAGGTTCGGTTTCCCACAGACACGTCCTCGCCGTTTTCATGTTTGAAAATCAGCGGATTGTCCAGGATATAGTCCGCAAAGGCCGCATAGGAGAAGTCGTTTGAAAGAGACCCCTTCACAATGCCCGAACGGTCGGAGTCGGTGTTCTCCCAGATCTTCATGCGCATGGCACGGTGCGGTGCCGGTTCTTTTTCAAACACGGCCGCATTGTCAAACAGCACATAAAAAATCGGGGTCAGCCGGTTCAGCAGCTGAAACTTGCGAACAAAATCTTCCTCCGAAGTATAGTCCACGGCGATCTGAAGCGCCGCCGTGCCCTTCATCATATTGTGCGCCATGTGGCCGCGCTGTTTGAAATATTCAAACATGTGGCCGTAGCGTCCCTTGGGAAGGATCCGGATCTCATCGATGCCCGTGACCGGATGATACCCGAGGTTGACCAGCAGAAATTCCTCCGGGAACACCTCCTGCACGCGGCTCCAAACGTTCTGATAGGATGTTCCGAGTTCCATGGCGGTGTTTCTTCGGTCCAGCGAAAACTCAAACTGCGAACCCGGCTCCAGTGTGATCGCCCCTTCCGGGACATCCACCTGCAGCACATGACCGTTTTCTTCCACCGCTTTGTATCCTTTGTCTCTGAGCGCGCGGAGGATGGTCTCCACGCCGGGATCGTCAAAATAGTTTACGGTTGTGAGGTCTTCTTTTCTGAGGATATAATGCTCGACTTCCATACCGATTTGCAGCTCGCCGGGCGTTTTTTCTCCGTCTTTCAGATACTGAACAATCCGTTGCCGTTGTTTGTCTCTGTTCATCTGTTCGCCTCTTTCCAGCAGTTGGGAGTTTTTAGTCATTCAGAACCAGTGCGGGCAGTGCCAGCGGCTCCACATATTCTCCGTCTTTATACACGCGCATATTGCCGCCGGAAATTTCATCGATCAGTGTAATCGCTCCGTCTTCTCCGGTGCGTCCGAATTCCAGCTTGATATCATACAAAACGAGTTCCTTCTGGGCGAGAATCGCACGGACGACTTCGGAAATCTTGCGCGTCAATTCCACGATCTCGTCATATTCCCCGGGCGACAGAATATTCAGCACATCGAGCCCGTCTCTTGTAATCAGCGGATCCTCCCGCGCATCATCCTTGAGCGTCAGTTCGACATATGCCGGAAGGTCCGCGCCCTCTTCGATATACTGGCCGTAACGGCGATAGAAACTTCCCACGGCACGGTAGCGGCAGATGACTTCCACACCGCGGCCGAACACACTTGCTTTTTTCACTTCCATCGTGTTTTCGTCGGGATTCGCCTCCACAAAATGTGTCGGAATCTTATGTTTCTTAATCGCTTCGAAAAAATATTGTGACAGCCGGAGGCCCGCGTTTCCGGCACCTTCGATGGTCAGACCGACCTGATTGGCGCCCGGATCGAAGACGCCGTCTGCGCCGGTGGCTGTATCTTTAAATTTGAGCAGCAAATTGCCGTTGGGTAATGCATATACATCTTTTGTTTTGCCTTCTACAATTAATTCCATAGACTGCCCTACTTTCTTTTTTGTGAATTACTATTATTATACCATGCGATAGAAATTGAGGGTATATATTCTCAAACCCTCAGAAAGGAAGAATCCATGAAATTTTGCCATTTGTTCCACAGTACCGTCACGCTGGAAACGGACACCCACTTTTTCCTCTTTGACTGGTTCCGGGGAGATACAGCCTTCCCGAACGACAAAAAAACCGTGGCCATCGCAACACACGGACACGGAGATCATTTCAGTGAAGCTCTGTTTTCCATCCTTCCAGAAGATGCGACCGTCTTGTTGTCAGACGATATTGAAACGGCACATCCGCATCAGACACTTGCAAAAGATCAGGTCTATGAAATGGACAGTTTCAAAATCACAACCTTTGGCTCCACGGATCAGGGCATCAGTCTGCTTTTAGAAACCCACGGCGGCAGTTTCTTCTTTGCGGGAGATCTGAACGCATGGATCTGGCCGGAAGATGACGAAGAAACCCAAACCAAAGAACGAAACGACTTTTTGCACGAAGTCGACAAAATCAGCCGGTTTCCGGTCGATTTTGCCTGCGTGCCCGCCGATCCGCGCCTGGAAGAGAACTTTGCGGAAGGCGTGCGCCTGTTTGACGAGCGCGTCCAGCCCCGCGCGATTGCGCCGATCCATTTTCAGGACGATTTTGATACGGCAAAAAGACTGCAGGAAGCCCTCCCCCACGCGCCGATCATACAGCTGAAAGGGCCAGGAGACTGCGTCACGCTGTAGAGAGCATCCTTCTTCGGGCTACCGTTTCATCTTTGATTATGCGCCCGTCCGCAAGCTCCACCGTTCTTTTGGCAAGCCGGGTATGGGCGGGGTCGTGAGAGACCATCACAAGGGTGCTCCTTTTCTCATCAGTGATGCGCTGCAGTATCTTTAGTACCTCGTCTTCATTTTTTGTGTCCAGATTCCCGGTGGGTTCGTCCGCAAAGATCACCGCCGGTCGGGTAATCAGCACCCGCGCAATCGCGGTTCGCTGCTGCTGACCTCCGGAGAGTTCGTGAGGAAAGCTGTTTTTCTTGTCTGTCATCTCGACCGCTTCCAAAAGCTCATCCAGATAGGTCCGATCTTCTCTGGAGGGTTTTTTGGAAAGCTGCAGCGGATACAGAATATTCTCCTCCACTGTCAATACCGGAATCAGATTATAAAACTGATACTGAAGATCTGTCCCGTTGATTCTGCATCCTGTTTTCTGACAGCATCCATGGAAGAGGCTGAGAACGGGCGATTTTCATAGGTTTTGTTCAGTGCCTGTGCTTTTTGTTCCACATCTGCTTCTTCTCTGTATTTTAGAAAATAACGGTATTCTTTGCACCATAGGGTTGTACGATCCAGCGCATGATTAGCCTCTCTCCTTGTTTCCGAAAACGAGGCAGTCTACCGGACATACATGACTACAGTTGTGACTGCAGACTTTGCCGCATCCTCCGCCATCGGAACTCCCGGGAAACGGAAAGAAGCAGTAGCCTTCCGTAAGATCCGTATTCGGTTTTACAATGTACGTCATTTCTCTTCCTCCCTGCTGCTCTATTATCCGAACCGACCGCTAGTACCATACCAGCGGCACATGAAAGGAGAGTTATTGTTCTGAAAATTCTGCATCAAGTGTAGCGCAGCTGTGTGCAGTTTTCGTACAATCTGTATAAAAGATCCGTTAAATCTCTGCGCCAAAATACAGGACCCATCTCATCCTGTACAAGATTGCGCACGGCATGACATGTGTCCGGGGATTCGAACGAAATCAACAGATTGTAAGAAGGAATCGAAGAGGATTCCCGGTAAATTCGAGTATAAAAGTAAAAAACGCCGTCTGCATGTTGCAAACGGCGTTTTTCTTAGGTCAGTTTCAAGTCGACCCGCTCGTATTCTCTTTGTCCGATGCCGAGTTTCACCGCCTGATCGATACAGCTCTTCCAGTCGGTTTCGGGGAAGATGCGGTGGAAGTGATCCGCGTGTGCCAGGCGGTCCGCGCGTTCGAGTTTACTTCCGGGCACGGCCGGCTGCGCATTCACGGCGTCCGCGCAGGCGATGTCCAGGGCGACCGGGTCGAAGGAGGCAAACATACCCACATCCGGCACGATCGAAATGTCATTTTCCGAATGGCAGTCGCAGTACGGCGATACATCGATCACGAGGCTCATATGAAAATGCGGCTTGTCCAAAAGGACGGCGTGCGTGTATTCCGCGATCTTTCGGTTCAAAATATCATTGGCCTCATCTTGGGCGGGCGTGATCGCGTCGGTCGGACAGACGCCGATACAGCGTCCGCAGCCGACGCACACCGCGTGATCGATCGTGGCCTTTCCCTTGAAGATCTGCGGCGCATCGACCTGACAGTTTTTGCGACAGCGCCCGCAGCCGATGCAGAGCTCTTCCGTGACATAGGGTTTGCCCGCGCTGTGCATTTCCATTTTCCCCGCGCGGGATCCCGCGCCCATGCCGATATTTTTCAGGGCGCCGCCGAAACCTGTCAGCTCATGGCCCTTGAAGTGATTCAAAGACAGCACGATATCCGCATCGGCAATGGCCGAACCGATCTTGGCTTCTTTTATGTACTCGCCGCCCGGAACGGGGAGATAACGTTCCTCGGTTCCTTTAAGTCCGTCGGCAATGATCGTCTGCACGCCGGTCTGAAACGGATTGTAGCCGTTGACATAGGCGCTGTCGAGATGATCGAGCGCGTTTTTTCTGCCGCCGACATACAGCGTGTTGCAGTCGGTGACAAACGGCTTTCCGCCGAGCTCTTTGACCTGATCCGCCACCACTTTGGCATAGTGCGGACGCAGATAGGCGAGATTGCCCGGTTCTCCGAAGTGCACTTTGATCGCCGTAAACTTGTTGTCAAAATCGATCGTGCCGATGCCCGCCTCTTTGATCAGGCGGGCAAATTTCTGCAGCAGATTCATTTCTGATGTGGCATGCAGATCGGTATAAAATACTTTGGATGGTTTCATGGAATTCCTCTCCTGGCAGTTTCCGCCCCGGCGGGGAGAAAGCAGATCGCCCGCTCCCTACACGCCGTGGCTCATCATGGCATCGCCGACTTTCAAAAAGCCCGCGATATTGGCGCCGCCGATAATGCCCTTTGGGCTTTCAAATTCCACGGCGGCCGACTTGCAGTTCTGGTAGATGCTTTTCATCACGGCCGTCAGTCGCTGTTCCACTTCCTGCGCCGTCCACGAATAGCGGATGCTGTTTTGCGTCATCTCGAAACCCGAGGTCGCGACACCGCCCGCATTGGCGGCTTTCGCCGGTCCGAAATGAATGCCTTTGTCAAACAAAAGCTCGATCGCCTCCGGTGTGCACGGCATATTGGCGCCTTCCACCACGACATTCACGCCGTTTTCGATCAGGGCTTTGGTGTGTTTCTCTTCCAGTTCGTTCTGGGTCGCGCAGGGAATCGCGATGTCCACGCTGACCTCCCAAATCCCATCCGAACCCTCATGGTATTCGCCGTCTTTGGCCTCGGTGTAGGCTTCGATCGGCTTTTTCTCGATCTGTTTGATTCGTTTGATCGCGGCGACATCGAGCCCTTCCTCCGCGTATACATATCCGGACGAATCCGACATGGCCACGACCTTCGCCCCGTGTTCCACCGCTTTTTCCAGCGTGGCCAGCGCAACGTTTCCGGAGCCCGAAATGGCGATTTTTTTGCCCTGAATCTCCTCGCCGTTGTCCGCAAGCATTTCCATCAAAAACAGGATCACGCCAAAGCCCGTGGACTGCGCCCGAAGGAGACTCCCGCCCGCCGCGACATCTTTTCCGGTAATCGCCGTGATCGGCTGGCCTCGGCGGATCTTTTTGTACTGACCGAGCATATAGCCGATTTCTCTTGTTCCCACGCCGATATCGCCCGCCGGCACATCCAGATCCGCGCCGATAATATAGGCGAGTTCATTCGTGAAACTCTGACAAAAGCGCATAATTTCGCCCTCCGATTTTCCTTTCGGATCAAAATTGGCGCCGCCCTTGGCTCCGCCCAAAGGCAGTGTCGTCAGCGCGTTTTTGAAAATCTGTTCGAAGCCGAGAAACTTCATAATGCCCAGGTTCACGCTCGGGTGAAAGCGGATGCCGCCCTTGTACGGCCCCAGCGCATCATTGTACTGTACGCGATAGCCCCGGTTCACCTGCACCTGGCCTTCATCGTCGACCCACGGCACACGAAAGATCATCGTGCGGTCGGGTTCCACGAGCCGTTCAAGGATGCCCGCCCGGTAGTAGTCGGAACGTTTGGTAAACACCGGCTCCAGCGTCGGGAGGATTTCCTTCAGCGTCTGATGAAACTCCTCCTGTCCGGGGGTTTCTTCGATGGTTTTTTCAATGATTTCCTGAATATAGGTCATAGCATCCCCTTTCATGGATCCAATTCGTTGGTTGTTTAACATGTATACCCAAAGGGGTTTTAGAAATTGAAAAGTCTCCCGGCTGGGGGAGACTTTTCAGAGGAGTAGTAAAGAAAATCTATTGTAAGTGGGTGCTAAGCTTATTGAGTGTTTTCGACCAGTCCGACTTCGACGGTCACTTCTTCGTCGTTTCGTACCACGGTGATCGAAACCGAATCGCCGGCGCGTTTTCCGAGCAGGATCTTTTTCAGACTGCCCATGGTTTCCACCGGTTCGCCGTCAACGGATACGATGATGTCGTAGCGCTGCAGCTGATCGGCTGCGGGTGTGCCGGGGACAAGTTCGAGAACAATGGCGCCTTCGTCGGGTCCGGTTTCAATCTGGTTTTGACGTTTGAATGTCGCATAGTCAAATCCGCGGAAACCGAGAATCGGCGTGGTATAGGTGCCGGTTTCGATAATCGAGTCGATCACGGGTTTTGCCGTGTCAATAGGAATCGCAAAGCCGATGCCTTCCGCCACCGAGTTTTTCGCCGTATTGATACCGATGAGCCGGCCCTGTGCATCGAGCAGCGCACCGCCGGAGTTGCCGGAGTTGATGGCGGCGTCCGTTTGCATGAGTCCGTCCATGGTGTTTCCGTTTTCGAGCGTAATGGAGCGGTTGAGCCCCGAGATATAGCCGGAAGTCAGCGTCGACTGCAGATCGAGCCCCAGGGGATTCCCGATCGCGATCGCCTTGTCGCCGACCTGCACATCATCGGAGGAGGCGATTTCCGCCGGGATCAGTCCCTGCCGGTCCACCTTCAGGATCGCAAGGTCGAGCGTGGCGTCATACCACAGCACTTCCGCGGCGTCCTCGGTTCCGTCGTTAAACAGCACGGAGACTTCATTGGCGCGGCCGTCGGAGACGACGTGCGAGTTCGTCAGGATATAGCCGTCTTCTGTTAACACGACGCCCGAACCCACGCCCTGTATGGTCTGATTGCCGTAAAAAGGCGAATTTCTGAGTTCCACGGACGTCGAAACGCCGACCACGCTCGGGGCGGCCTTCTTGGCCACGGCGGTTTCGATATTGGGCTCCGCACCCGGGTCGATCTGTATGGTCTGGACATTGGATGAAGCCACGGCTTCGGTTTCAGGCGTATCCGGTCGGAAGCGGCTGATCTGTTCCGAAACCAAAGGGCTCAGCAGTGAGCCGAGAATCGTGCCGATCAGAATCAGCGCGAGCGCGCGCAGAAAACGAAAGCGCGGACGCTTCTGATGCATGCGTTCGTCCACGATGCGTTTCACATCGTCTTCATCGAGTCCTTCTTTTTGTGTCTGATAGGATTGCGTAAAATCATCCGGGTATTCCCCCAGCCCTTCGAGGCTGTGTTCGCGGGTATATTCAAGGGGTGTCGGATCGGTTTGATCGCCCCGTGTGTCGTCCTGCGGAGAATCCCATTTGTCATCGTCGTACATGTTCATCCCTCCTGTGCTCCTATCTTACGAAAGGATTGTGGCAGAATTATGAATCCGGACGGCTTTTATTGCAAAGTATTGGCAAAAGTCTCCAGATACGCGAGTTTGGTTTCTCGCAGCAGGAGCAACAGGCCGATGCACAAAAAAACCCACCCGCCCTGGATGTAGAGTTTTCGAAGGGATTTGTTTTTTCTTCGGATCAGCGCCACCACAAAAAACAGCAGTCCCAGTACGCTGAATCCCGCGCCGAAATAAAACAGCAGATCCGCAATCAGCATCTCGCGCATACAAGCCTCCTATAAAAAGCGGTTGGCAATGATCGCAACGCTCAAAGCCAGGGAAACGGCAATCAGAAATACGGAACCGAGCAGGTAAATCCGTCGGGTTCTTGGAAACGTAAAAAAGTGCACCAGATACAGGATCGCGGCAAACAGCAGCACAAACGGTTCAATCCCGTCGACATAGGCATAGATGCCGATCAGCATCTGTTTGAGAATCAGCGTCGTTTTCATGGGAACAGCACCGCCAGAAGTTCCTGCGCATACAGGATTTTTACGATGTAGAACACGCCGTAGATGCCTGTGAGCAGAAAAAACGCCGCCGCGCCCGTGTAGATTTTGCGCTGGCGCGCATTGCGCTTTTTGTATTCACTGAGTATAAACAAAACCAGCGCCGCCAGCACACAGATCCCCAGGAGGATGAAAAGCGCCCGGATCCCCTGCTGCGGGAGCCAGCGAAAAAAATCTTCAAGCCGATACGAAAACACGTCCTACCTCCCCTGATACAGCATAGCGAACAGCACCACGCCGACCGCCTGCACAATTACGGCGAGTAAAAGGCCCCAGGCGATCTGCTGGCGTTTTGCGCGCTTCTTTTTGTCCTGCAGGGAAACGAGATAAAACCCGACCGCCACCGGCAGCGCCAGCGGTTCAAACAAAAGCATCCCCGCAGAAAACAGTTCGCGTAGCATACATCCCCCTTAATAGTCGTCCGTAAAAAAGTGTTTTTCATTCTCTCTGGTGAAGCCCAGCACCTGATCGAGCTGCACGTTTTGCGCGCTGCGGTAAATGGAAATATCCACATTGGGAATCTCGTCGCGCAGTCGCGAAAGAATCGCCTTCATCTGATATCTGCGATTGCCCGTCTTTTGCGCCGTCACCGTACAGGCGCAGTCGAGCGGCCGCAGTCCCGCAAAATCCGTAAAACGCAGGATGTCTTCTTCTTTGATATACACCAGCGGACGGATCAGCTCCATGCCCGGGAAATTCTTCGCCCGAAGCTTGGGCATCATGGTATTGTACTTGCCGGCGTACAGGATATTCAGCAAAATTGTTTCCACGACATCGTCAAAGTGATGTCCCAAGGCGATCTTGTTTGCGCCGAGTTCCTGCGCCTTCGCATACAGGGAACCGCGGCGCATTCTCGCGCACAGATAACACGGATATTCTCCCGCCAGTTCGTCCGCGACTTCGAAAATGTCCGAATCATATACCTCGCAAGGGATCTGAAGATGATCCAGCGCCCGCATCAGATCCTGCCGTTTTTCCGGGAGATACCCCGGATCCATGGCGATAAAACTCAGAGAAAAATTCCTCTCTCCGTGGCGGTGCAGCTCCTGAAGGAGCTTGGCCAGAAGCAGACTGTCCTTGCCTCCGGAGATGCATACCGCAATATGATCTCCGGGTACAATCAGCTCATACTCTTTCACGGCCTTTACAAACGGCCCCCACAGCCTGCCGCGAAACTTCTTGATAATTGCCCGCTCGATCTCGGGCAGTACTTTCGGCATCAGAAAGAAAGGGTGTTCAGCCCGACGCGGTCATCGAAACGGCGGTCGACTTCTCCGTCGATGATCTGTACAAAGATCTCGGACGTGGCGGAAATCCGCAGTTCGTTCGCGTGACCGCCGACGGCCGTACCGTCCGGCAACCCGACCACCGCGTGCAGATGTCCGTAGTATTCGCCGTTCATCGTGGAAATATTGCCGGATATGGAAAGAATCTCCATCTCCTGATCTTCATAGGTGTGTTTTGTATAGTTTTGCGTCTCGACGCTGAACGCGCCCACCACGGCGCGGTCCACCGCGCCGATGCCCGTCACAACGCCCAGTTTGACACCGTGCTGTTCGCAGGCTTCGCGAATGGCCTCCAGCAGTTCTTCGCCGCGGTCGGCGCGAATGATCAGGGTCTTGTCTACTTTTTTGGACTCCATAGTCTCCTCCTTATTTGTGATAGGTCTGCCCGTCCCGGATCGTCTGCGCCCGGTAGAGCTGTTCAAGAAACAATACGCGCATCAGCTGATGCGGAAACGTCATTTTGGAAAACGAAAGCTTCCGGTCGGCCCGCTGCCGCAGCGCATCCGCCACGCCGTGCGAGCTCCCGATGACAAACACCAGAGGGCCGCCCTTTTGACGCCACTGTTCCACATGCCCCGAAAAGCCTTCGGAGCTTGTCATGCCGCCTTCTTTGTCAAGAAGAACGACATAGGCCTGCGCGGGGATTTTTGCGAGGATTCGCTCCGCCTCTTTTACCAGGGCGGCCTGAATCTGCGCATCCGACGGGTTTTGTGCGAGACGCTCTTCTTTCAGTTCGGTTACGGTGAGCCCCCGGATTCTCTTTTCATAGCCTTTTGCCGCATCTTCCATCGGGCCCTTCAGCCGGCCCACGGCGATCAGTACTAGCTGCATCAGAGCGTCAGGATCCCGCTGGACTGAAAGCGGCCCGCGGGACTCAGCCGAATATCTTTTTCGGGATTCATGCCGTAATCGGACAAAATACGCGTCACCGTGTCCATCGCCAGCAGCGGCACATTGTTCTCATGACTCAAATGCCCCAGAAGCACCGTTTCTTTTTGTCCCTTCAGGGCTTTCGCGAGCACATGTCCGCTGTCTTCGTTCGACAGATGGCCTTTGGTGCTTCGGATCCGCTGCTTCAGATGCAGAGGATACGGCCCGTTTTCCAACATCACCGGATCGTGATTGGACTCCAAAAACAGAAGATCCGAATGGCGGATCTTGTCGGTCATGTCCTCCGACACATAGCCCGTGTCCGTAACGATGCTGAGTTTTTTCTCTTTATGGTAGAAGATATACCCCACCGCGTCCCTCGCGTCGTGAAAAATCGGCAGGGC
>ERZ1032857.46-NODE-46-length-12612-cov-9.721112_pt1 | contig 12612 bp, 12 predicted proteins | sample MGYA00516688_ERZ1032857 | MGnify/ENA primary metagenome ERZ1032857 (study PRJEB33719, sample SAMN04262500) | wastewater metagenome | biome: rural village; feature: composting latrine chamber; material: composting feces with ash | place: El Salvador | collected...
CGAGCCGGCCACATCCGCCAGCCCGCCGGTTTTGATAAACGGATGCGCTTCCGAAGTCACAAATAAAACCTTCATGCCTTACCTCTTAATGATCTGTTTCTTGCCGATGGTATAGGGATTGGTGGGCGATCCGACCAGGGAAACGCCTTCTTTCACGATGGTCCCCTTGTCGAGTATGCAGTTGATGATGACGGCATCATCTTCCACCGTCGTGCCTTCCATAATGATGCTGTTCTTAATGATCGCATTCTTTCCGACCTGCACACCGCGGAAGATAATAGAATTGACAACCGTGCCGTCAATCAGGCAGCCGTTGGCCAGCAGGGAATTCTCCACACGCGCATGATTGTAATAAACCGTGGAAGGCTCGTCCTTGCTCTTCGTGAGTATGGTGCCGTTTACGGAGAACATCTCGTAGAAATTGTCCCGGTCCAGCAGGTCCATATTGGCCGCAAGATAACTGTTCACATCTTTGATTACGGCAACACGTCCGCTGTAGCCGAAGGTGCGCATCTTGTACTTGTCCTTCTCTTTCATCAGGGCGCCCTTCAGGGAATGCGAATTGTCGTTTTCGAGCGCGTTTTTAATCAGATCCACAAACACGCTCTTTTTGATAAAGCCCATGCCCAGATACAGATTGAACTCGTCCTGCGTACCGAGATTGACGCCGATGTTTTTGACGGTTTCATCGTCATTGAGCGTCATCTTGTCGTAGTTCAGATAATTTCCCTCTTTGTCCTGCACGGTCTTGTAGATCAGGGTAATGTCCGCGTCGTCTTTTCTGTGCTGATCATACACTTCCCGGACATCGATCTTCGTAATCGTCATCGGGTCCATAAAGAAGATCTGCTCTTCCTTGTTGTCTTCATAGAATCCGAGCGAATCGTAGATATTTACCAGCTCGTCCGAACGATTGTATTTGGAGCTGTACACTTCCGGAAAAATCGACAGACCCCCGAACCTGCGGTTTAGGTCCCAGGATTTTCCGTTTCCGATGTGGTCGATCGTCGAACGCAGCATCGATCCCGCATACAGCGCCACATTGTCGATATCGTTGTTTGCAATCGTGGAAAGAGCAAAGTCGATCAGCCGGTAGCGGCATCCGAACGGAAGCATATAGGCCGGACGGTTTTGTGCCAGCGGACCGAAATCGCCCCGGCCGTATGTGATTAAACCGATAATATTTTCCATAGTCTCTCCTACTCTTTCGTCACGCCGTCTTCGGAGACGAGATAGACACAGTCATCTCCGTCTTCCTGTCCGATTTTGGCATCGCCCGCAATCTCCAATCCCTCGAGCGTAATCGCCCGGTTGATCTTGGCCCCCGAACGAATTACACAGTCGGAAAGAATAATCGAATTGCGGATCACAGCCCCCTCTTCGACTTCCACCGAGGAGAACAGAATACTGTTTTCCACCGTGCCCTTGATATAACAGCCCTCGTTGACCATCGAATGCCGTACGGTCGCCCCGGGTGCGATATACTGCGGCGGCAGATTTTTGGATTTCGTGTAGATGCGCCAGTGATCCTCGTGAATCTGCAGCGTGTTGTTGGGGTCCAAAAGGTCCATATTCGACTCCCAGTAGCTGCGAACGGTACCAACGTCCTTCCAGTAGCCGCCGAAACGGTAGGCGAACATCTTCTTGCCGTCATCGAGCATCATCGGCAGCACGTTTTTGCCGAAGTCGTTTTCAGAGTCCGGATTCTTTTCGTCCTTAAACAGTGCTTCTCGGAGAGAATCCCAGTTGAACATGTAGATGCCCATGGAAGCAAGATTGTTTTTCGGCTTTTCGGGTTTCTCATCGAATTCGACCACCTGGTCGTTTTCATCCGTATTCAGGATTCCAAAGCGAGAAGCGTCCTCCCACTCCACTTCGATTACGGCGATCGTGCAGTCGGCCCCCTTTTCCACATGATAGTCCAGCATGTGGTCATAGTTCATTTTGTAGATATGGTCGCCCGACAGAATCAGCACATATTCCGGATCCACTTCGTCCAGAAAGTCGATGTTTTCGAAAATCGCATTGGCCGTGCCCGTAAACCACCGGCCGCCCTCTTCTCCCGTAAACGGAGACAGCACGCGAAGACCGCCCTTGTTGCGGTCATAGTCCCAGGCGGCGCCGATGCCCAGGTGTTCGTTGAGCAACAGCGGTTTGTACTGGGTGAGGATGCCCAGATCCCGAATATTGGAATTGGCACAGTTGCTCACTGCGAAGTCGATGATGCGGTATTTTCCTCCGAAAGGAACCGCCGGCTTGGCAACCTTTTTGGTTAACGCTTTCAGGCGGGAACCCTGGCCTCCTGCCAGGAGCATCGCCACTGCTTTTCCTGTTTTCATCCTGCACCTCCTATGCGGTTGTGTTCTTTTTGCTCTTCCTGCAGCCGGTTTTGGGCGCGGCCTTCTTTGTTTTCAGTCGGATATACATCGCACTCAGCGGAGGAATATCTACGATGATCCGATACGGCTTGCCGTCGTGCGGCTCTTCTTTTGCCGGATAATACTTGTTGCGTACGGTTTCGCCGCCGTGTTTTTGCTGGTCCGTGTTCAAAAGCACCGACCAGTTCCCGGATTCATCCACACCGAGCGGATAGGCGGGCCGTGCCACCGGTGTAAAGTTAAATACGCACAGCAGCTTGTTGCCGGAAGCGTCGATCCGGTTAAAAGCAATTATGCTCTCCTGATGATTTTCGTGTTCCACCCATTCGTAGCCGGCGTAGGAAGTATCTTCTTCATACAGTTCCGGTGTCTTTTTGTAGGTCTCGTTCAGCCGGGCCACAAATTCCTTCATTTTTCCGTGCATTTCGTATTCCAGCAGATGCCAGTCAAGCGACTGCCATTCGTTCCACTCGGCAAACTGTCCGAATTCACCGCCCATAAACAGGAGTTTTTTGCCGGGATGCGCGTACATATAGGCATACAGCAAACGCAGACTCGCAAACTTCTGCTCATAAGTGCCCGGCATTTTGTCGAGCAGCGACTTTTTCATGTGCACGACTTCATCGTGACTCAAAGGCAGAATGTAATTCTCGGAGAAGCAGTACGTGATTGTAAAGGTGAGCAAATTCTGATGATCTTTTCTGAGAATCGGGTCCATGCTCATATACTCTAAAATATCGTGCATCCAGCCCATATTCCACTTGTAGTTGAAACCGAGTCCGCCTACATCGGTGGGCGAGGTCACCAGCGGCCATGCGGTAGATTCTTCCGCGACCATGATGCTCGACGGGAAATACCGGAACACAACTTCGTTCAGCTTTCTGAGAAAATGGATCGCATCCAGATTCTCCCGTCCACCCTGTTCGTTCATCAGGTCTTTTCCCGTAAAGTCGAGATACAGCATATAGGCGACCGCATCCACCCGCAGCCCGTCGATATGAAACATTTTTTGCCAGAAGATGGCGTTGGAAATCAGAAAACTGACGACCTCCGGTTTGGAATAATCAAAGTTCAGCGTATCCCACTGCTCGTTCTCCGCCTTGTAGGGTTCAAACCACTCATAGCAGTCGGTGCCGTCAAAACGCGCCAGACCGAAGTCGTCCTTGCAAAAGTGCACCGGCACCCAGTCGAGCAGCACGCCGATATTCGCCTGATGCATTACGTCCACAAAATACATCAGATCCTTCGGCTCGCCGAAACGGGATGTCGCGGCATAGTAGCCCGTCACCTGATAGCCCCAGGAGCCGTCATACGGGAATTCCGTAATCGGCATCAGCTCCACGTGGGTGTAGTTCATCTCCTTCAGATACACGACCAGCTCGTCGGCAATCTGACGATAGTTTAGAATCTCGTTGTTTTCGCCGCGTCGCCAGCTCAAAAGATTGAGTTCATAGATCGACATCGGCGACACATAGCTGTCCGTTTTTTCTTTTTTGTTCTGCCAGCGGCGGTCGTTCCAGGTGTAGCCGTCGAGCTCATATACTTTTGACGCGGTTTTCGGTCGCACTTCCGCGTGAAACGCAAACGGATCCGCCTTGTAGCGGATTTCGCCGGACGGAGCCACGATACGGTATTTGTAGGCGTCAAACTGCTGAATATTGCGCACGGCAATGTGCCATATCCCGCTTCCGTGCACCCGTTCCAGTGGCAGACTGTAATCATCCCAGTCGTTGAAATCGCCGATCAGATTCACATACTGGGCGCGCGGCGCCCACACGGCAAAACGCACCCACTTCTCTCCGTTCTCTTCGATAAAATGGGCGCCCAAAAAGTCATAGGCTTCATAAAATGTTCCTTCATGGAACAGATTGGCCCACTCACCGCCCCCTTCGGGGTAAAAATAATCTATTTCTCGCTGCATCGATACCTCCTGCTATGTTCAGTCCCGGCTGAAATAATTTTCTCTACGTTATATTATCTTGTTTTGATTATATCATGAGCCCCGGCCTTTGCGTCGCGTTAGCGCAACGCCCGATCACAAGGCGCATTGTGTTATCACGTATATACCCGTTTTCACAGGCAAAGCGGCACGGACAAATTCCTGCACGCGGGTTTGGAGGGAGTGGACAGGCGCGTTCGCTCGGGGTATACATGCGTAAAGGAGGTGCGGCAATGGATTACGCATCTTTCGGCTCGAAAAGAATACGCGAAGAGACGTCGTATCAGGCGCCGCTTCCGTTTCGTGCCTGGAATGATTTTCCTCTGTTTTTCACCGTCGAATACCCGGTGGAAGATTTTCCGGCCGAAGTCGGATTCTGGACGCAGGTTTTCGGCGCGGATTTTCTGAGTCTCAGCGACGACTACGCGATTGTTCAAAACGGGAACGGCTCCACCTTTTCTTTCAAAAAAAGGGAAGCCTCCGCCCCCGATACCCGCCTCCAGTGGTTTACCCGGGAACTGGATACCGTGCTGCACACGCTTGAAGAAAGAGAGGCAGACTTCAAAATCAAACGAAATTCCGACATACAGCGGTATGCCGAACTCGTCACTCCAAACGGAATCATCGTGGAGATCTGGTCCGGCGCGGAAGAGGAACAAAGATGAACATGCAGGGCGAATGGATCCGCGTTGCTGCGCAGACAAATACCGATACGCGCAGTCTGATCCCCGCCATCATCACGCTGCTGGTCGCAAGCCTCGTGTTTTGGGCAGGCATCGGGTTCTTGCGAACGGTGTACCGGAAATCCCGGAACAAAGCCACGACAGGACAACAGAAAGCGGCCTCATCCGCTGCCCCGTCAGCGGCACCCGCTTCGCCGAACGCGCGGCCGGCGCGTGCCCTGGCCGCATTCCAGGCAGCCGATGTCATGAAAGAAGGCAGGCAGGAAAACTATAAGAACTGGGTGCGGTGTGCCTTCTGGCAGAAACCCCCGATACCGAGCGCTACGAAGGCATGAATGACGATCATATCCGAGACGCAGGCTACTTCAACGAAGACGAGCCCGTCTGGGAACTGGATCTGCGAGGAGTTGGAAACATCCGTCTGGTTGCGGACACGGACACAGATGCCGCGTCCATCCGGGTGCTGCATACACGCTGCGGCGACCTCGGCACGGTCCCGCCAAGATATGCCGGAAGAGTCAATGAAGTCATCCGGGCCGAACCGTACCGCATCCGCTGGCGCATCAGCGGCGGCAACTATAAGTATTACAACCGGGAACACAGTTATATCAAAACGACCAAAGCCCCGTACGGGGTGTATATCGAACTGCTGGAAGAGTAAAAAAAGAAGAGGGAACACATTGTATTGCAATGTCTACCCTCTTTTGTTCGGTATATGGTGGAGGCGGCGGGTGTCGAACCCGCGTCCGAAAATGCGTCCCCAGAAGCTTCTCCGAGTGCATTCCGTTTTTTAGATTCCGCGCGGGCGCTTCAACGGAAAGAATCGCACGCGCGTAGCTTCATCGGTTACAAGCGGGCGTACAAAGCTTGACGCCGGCAGGTTGCCCGTATATTAGGTTGATGCCTCGCCGAACCCTACGGGAAAGTAAGGGGAGACAGCGGCATTACGCCGCGAATGCGAAGTTGTTATCTTCTGCGTTTAAATTTAGTTTCCACTTTTAACGTAGTTTGGAGACTACGACTCGCTACTTCTGCTTCAACATCCCCGTCGAAACCAGATTCGCCCCCGTACCTGAATATTATACCATATTTGCACAGATTTTTCAGCAGTTTCACACCGGCAACACCCGCATTATACGGTATAATAACGCAAAGGAGCGAACTTTCATGTCCGAACGCCAAATGCCGGTGATACTCCGGCTTCTGCTGATTGTGATTCTGTTTATGTGGTATACGGCGACCGCACCCGCCACGACGGGAATGACGGTTCCCTTTTTGCTGCTGTTTTTTGTCCTGCTCCAGATCAGCGCGTATCTGCCGGTGGGGCGGCTTGTACGCCTTCTGATTCTCGGGATTACGGCGGTACTCCTGTTTTGGCTGGGCAGAAACCATCCCGCACACTTCACCGTGCTCTCGACCTTCTGGTTTTATGAATGGACGCAGCGCCTGTCGCTGCGCCGGATGCCCGTCGCCATTCTTTTCTATGCGGCTATCTGTACGGCCCTCTTTTTCGCAGGCCGCATCCCCCGGGACGTGAGCGACTGGTTCTTTCTGATGTTACTGATTGCTTTCATGGAAGCTCTTCGCCTGCAGAGAGAAGAAAACCGCAAACTCGATCAGACCGTGCTCTCGCTCACCAAAAGCACGAGAGATCTGGAACTCGAACAGGAACGCGCCCGACTCCACAGAGATCAGCTGCGGGAACTCTACACCCTGGAAGAAAGAAACCGGATCTCCCGGGACCTGCACGACTCGGTCGGTCATTCGCTTTCCGCCATTCGCATTCAGCTGGAAGCTATCGCAACCGTTGCGGAAAACGACGGACCGCAGGCGGCGGCCATGGCCCGGCGCCTTGCCGGCTTTTCACAGGAAGGCCTGCAGCGTCTGCGGGCACTGTTGCAGGAAATGAAGCCGCCGCGTTATTCCGATCAGGCGCTCGTGATGCAGCTGATGAAAACGGCCGATGATTTTTCTACCATGACCGGTCTGCAGGTGCATGTCACGGCCTCCCAGTATCTGTTTCAAACGACACTCGCGCAGGACCGGCTGCTCTCCTATGCGCTGCAGGAATTCTTGTCCAATGCCGTGCGTCACGGAAAGGCAAGCCAGGTGAATGTGCATCTGCAGTACACCGAAGCCGGTCTGACCCTTACCATGAAAGACAACGGCACCGGCACCGGGAAATTCAAAAAGAACATCGGCCTGCGGGGCATTGAAGAGCGCACACGTGCAGAAAACGGTACGGTGTCGATCCAAACCGCCCCCGGCGCCGGTTTTACCGTGCAGATTCATCTGCCGAAAGGAGACCATCATGATACGAATCATCATCGCGGATGACGAAGCCCTGATCAGAGAGGGCATGGAGATCATCCTGGGCGTGCAAAAGGATATCGAAGTCGTCGGCCTGGCAGAAAACGGAGAAGCAGCGGCCGCTCTCTGTGCCGAGAAAAATGCGGATCTCGTCCTGATGGATATCCGCATGCCCGGCTGCGACGGTATTTGCGGAACGCGCCTGATCAAACAGGCCCACGGCGACGCGGTCAAGGTGCTTGTTCTTACGACCTTTCAGGATACGGAATATATCCGCGACGCACTCTCGGAAGGCGCCTCGGGCTATCTGCTCAAAGACAGTTCCTATGACGTCATCGCAGACGGCATCCGCTCGGCCGTCGCCGGCAACACCGTCTTTCATCCGCAGGTGGTCAAGCAGATGATGACCGAACCCTGTGCTCTCCCCCAGGAATTTGATGCCGACGCCTATGATCTGACCGCCCGTGAAATCGAACTAATTCTGGGGGTTGCGGAAGGCCGTTCCAATCAGGAAATCGCCGACACTCTCTATTTGTCCCAGGGGACCGTAAAAAACGCAATCTCCGTAATCCTGCACAAATTAAATCTCAGAGACCGCACGCAGCTTGCCATATTTGCGTACAAAAACGGACTCGTCTAAAACTCGCCGGCTCAAGCCGGCTTTTTTGTGACCAAAGTCATGTCTGCTTCGTGACCCGCGCCAATTCCCTGTTCTTCGTCCTGCCTGTATACTGAAAGCAGAAACGAAAGGAGGCACACGATGGAAGGCATACTGGTAAAAGATATTACGAAACGCTACGGCGACAAAACCGTATTGAACAATATTTCATTTCATATCAAACGCGGAGAAATCTTCGGGCTGATCGGTCCGAACGGCGCGGGGAAGTCGACGCTGATCAAGATTATGACGGGTCTGGTGAAACAGGACCACGGAGAAATTGCCGTTGACGGCATGGACTTTCAAAAACACGCGATCCGCATCAAGGAAAAGCTCGGCGTCGTACCGCAGGACATTGCCCTGATCGAATCCGTGTCGGGGCAGAACAATCTCGAATACTTTGCAAGGCTCTACGGCCTTCGCGGGAAAACGATGAAATCGAAAGTCGATGAAGTCCTTTCACTGACCGGGCTCACCGAACACAGAAAGAAGAAGGTAAAAACCTACTCCGGCGGGATGAAACGCAGACTGAATCTCGCGGCGGCCATTATGCACCGGCCCGAGTACCTGATCCTCGATGAACCGACCGTCGGCGTCGACCCGCAGTCGCGCAATGCGATCTTCGACTATGTCAAACAGATGAATCGGGAAGGCACCACCGTGTTGTACACTTCCCACTACATGGAAGAGGTCGAAGCCCTGTGCGACAATATTTTCATCCTGGACCTCGGCAAAGAAATCGCCTACGGCACGAAAGAAAATCTCCGAAAGATCCTCGGTGAAAACTCCACCGTCGTGCTCGAGACCGAAGAAAACACCAAAGAGCTCATCCCGGTGCTCCGGCAGCTGGCGGGCGTGCAGTCCATTCAGGAAAAACACGGCGCGCTCGAACTGCTCACCGGCAGCCGGGAATTTCACCTGAGCCATCTGATCCACGCCGTGGAAAAAGAACAGCAGGTTATAATGAACATCCGTATACAGGAGCCCAGCCTGGAGGAAGTCTTCCTGACTCTCACCGGCAAAACACTCCGCGATTAGGAGGCGGCCATGATACTCGCGCAGCTGAAACTCACAATCCAGTCATTTTCAAAAAATCTCGTACTGTCCCTGCTGACCATGGTACTGTTTCCCGTCATCATGGTACCGATGATGTCGTTTTTCAACTCCGACATGTACGGGGAACCGCAGGAAGACCTGAACATTCCGATTGCCATCGTGGACCACGATCAGACGGAGCTGTCCGGGATGCTCGCAGACACCCTGTCGTCTGACGCCATGGCGGGACTCGTTCTCCTTTCCGACGAACCCGATTTTACGATCACCATCCCCGAAGGTTATGCCGACGCGCTGCAAAATCATCAGCCGCAGACAGTCACCGTCGAAGGGATTATCGACGCCTCCGGATTCCAGGGCGAAACACTCCGCTCGGTGCTGGAGAATCTGTCGAAGGCGTTTCAGACCGCGCTGCGGCTGGAACAGTCGATGGACGGCATGCCGCTCATGCCCGGCCACACGCTTCGGATTCAAAACGCGGTGCTTTCCGCGCAAAACGTACAGACCGTACAGCGAGAGATCCATGAACCGCCGATCCGGATTGCTCCGCGGGAGTACTTCAGTCTGCAGTACATCCAGCTGATCTTTATGCTCTTTCTGACATCCTATGCAACGGCAAACCGCCAGCAGCTGGAAACCACCGACCTCGAGATGCGCATGGCGTCCCTCCCCGTGCACCCCGTACTGATGCAGATCTCCGAAATGATCACGGCCGCCTTTCAGATTTTTATCTTCGGCATGCTGTATATTCTGGTCGTGCGCACACTCAGATGGGGCTTCTCGGGTTCGCTGCCGCTGTACACCCTCGCGCTGCTTACGGGATCCTTCTTTGTCGCCGGCTTTTCGATTGTATTTACGATGGTACTTCCGCCCAAACTGGCAAGTGCCGCCGGCGGTGTCGTTATGATGTTCTTCATGTTTTTCGGCGGCATGGTCGGATCACCCGCCATGTTTCACGGCACTCCGCTGGAAACATTCGCCCGTCTGGACCTGCAGCAGATTCTCGCGGGCCCCTTCTGGGATGTGAATCTCGGGCAGTTCGGTTTTTCCTCACTGCGACTGTTTCTCATCGGCACCGTCGTCTTTTTGCTGATCGCCCTCGGTGTGCAAAAGTGTAAGAAAGGAGTGTTGAAATGAGACTGCTTCGACTGATCTGGGCCAACAGCATCCGGCTTCTCACACAGCCGGGCAATATCATTTTTCTGATCGGCGTGCCCGTCGGCATTCTGCTGTTTCAGAATCTCCTCATGTCGGGTGACGGAGCGGGCGCAAGCGGACTCATGGTGCAAAATCTGGACCGCGGGGTCTACGCCGAACAGATCCTCGAAGACGCCGGACTCCCCTACGAGCCGCTCGACGCCGATGCCGATCCCCTGGAAGGTCTCGACAACTACACCGCAGAGCTCGTCTATATCTTCCCGGAAGACTTCTCCGAACAGATCGAAAGCGGAGAGCTTCCCGCCGTCCGTCGCTATGCGCGCGACGAATCTCCCCTGTTTGACAGTTATGACAGCATGATCGACCAGGCGCTCAAACAGCGGTATCTCGGTGTCGTGTTCGAAGAGGCGGGACTGCTCAGCGCGGAAGAATATCTTGCCGATTCGACCATCAAAACCACCCTGTCGATCAACGACTACGAAGTCAGTTTTCTGTATGTCTTCGCCATGCTCATGATCGTCTACTTCATCATCCTGTTCTCCTCCTCCACGGGTACCGACCTACTGGAACTCAGAGAACAGAAAGTCACCTCGCGCATGTTCGTCTCCCCGAACAGGAGCATCGAGATTATGGTATCCCTGGCCGTCAGTTATTTCCTGCTCACCTTCATCAGCTACGGGCTCACCGTCGTTGCCGCAAACTTCATCTTCGAAATGCAGGAATTCCCGATCGGCATGACCCTCCTGATCATCGGGCTCATGAGCCTGTTCTCCCTGTCGCTGTCTCTGTTCACGGCGAAAGTGACAAAAAACCGCTCCGTCGTCCAGCTGATTCCGACCCTGTACGGCGTGCTCGGTTTTGTCACCACCCTGTACGGCCTCATGGAACGCGTCGACTCCGGCCCCATCATCACCACCGCCTACGCCACCCCCATCTACTGGATCAAAGAAATGATGATCAACGGAGATATTCTGAAAAACGCAGGGATCATCCTCCTCATGTGCCTGGTCCTGCTCACCGCGGGAAGCTACAATCTTATCTCCTTTGTAGAAGAATAGAAAAGAAAACACCTCCGCGACATCGCAGAGGTGTTTTTTGTGAAGGTTCGATGCTTTCCATCGGGTCCGGCTTTATCACAACGACTACCACTATCACAGTTCCATAGAGTCCAAATAACCATTCCTTCGAGATCAAACCTTTCGTAGTGGCCGAATTTCCATATCGGCCACGTCGTCGCACGGAATGTTCGAGTCACACAATATGCCGTCGTCAATATGAACCTCGGCGCGTGGCCTATATTGAATAGGCCACTACAACTAACTCTCCATCGGGTCTGGATACATAGTAATGGCAATCATTCTTTCGGTTCAATCTACGTAAAACCAATCCCTCGAACCCAACTCTACTCCCGGTACATACACATGCATCCGGAGGACGCGTACCATAACATTCGGCCTCCGGCCGAATATTTCATATGCCGCAGGCATATTCCATTGCGCCGCACCCGGCGCCTGTCTCTAACTCTGGAGCAACTCGTTCAACGCTTCCGACATGGTCGGGTGGGTGTAGATGAAATCGCGCAGAATGGTATAGTCGGCTTCCACATCCATAGCCAGTTTCAACAGATTAATCATCTCATGCGATGCTTCGCAAAAGAGCATGGCACCGAGGATCTTTCCGGTTTCCTCGCACACAATCACTTTCAACAGCCCTACAGGCTTTTGTAAAAGCTGCGCCTTGGGAATCGTGGCGGCTTTTGCGGAGAGCACTTTGACCGAATATCCTTCCTCTTCCGCTTCCTTTTCATTCAGCCCCTCTCTCGCGTAAGGCGGGTCGATAAAGGTCGTAAACGGGACATTTTTCCGGTCCGAAAGCCGATAGGATCCGTCTTCCAGTACGTCTGACTTTACAATCCGAAAATCATCCAGTGAAGTATAGGTAAACTGCAGCCGACTGCAGACATCGCCCATAGCCCAGATCCCGTCCGCCGTCGTGCGCAGATGCTCGTCCGTTTTCACGAGCCCTTTCTCCGTCAGCTCGACGCCGGCCTTCTCCGGTTACAAGTCCTTCGGTATTCGGAGCGCGGCCGATCGCAAACAGCACCCGGGTGTTCTCCAGTTTCTTTTCTTCCCCGGCACGAGCACATCTTCTCTGATCTCTGTTGCGCGCGCACCCAAAAGGATCTTCACACCCATCTCCTGCAGCCTTTCGGCGATCGCTTCCGCAATGTCTTCGTCCTCGTCGGCCAAAAGCCGGTCGGAACTCACAAGGAGGGTAACCTCGCTTCCGAAGGACTGATACATCGAAGCGTACTCCAGCCCGATAAACCCGCCTCCAACAATCGCCAGGCGCTTGGGGAGTTCCTCTTCCTCCGTCAGCGTTTTGCTTGTATACACATAAGGATTGTCTTTCATCCCTGCCATATCCGGCAGT